>Ga0306864_1000238_pt1 | contig 26264 bp, 19 predicted proteins | sample AntRauTorckE5430_FD_190448 | JGI IMG/M metagenome (GOLD analysis project Ga0306864, IMG submission 190448) | Saline lake microbial communities from Rauer Islands, Antarctica - Metagenome Torckler E5 #430 (v2) (version 2) | ecosystem: Environmental > Aquatic > Non-marine Saline and Alkaline >...
AATCTGTAATATCCTTTAACAGATTATCACGATCTAGAGTGGATAATAATAGTATTTCCTCTTTTAAATTATCTATGTTCATAATCTAAATATACATATAATAGCTGTATTAAACTAGAGCCTAAAAAAACTATATTGCTTAGATGAACATAGTCCATGAAATTTATAATTCCAGCTCTTTTTTGTTTATTTTTTAACATATTGTCTTTGGCCAACACTCCAAAGATTGATAGTTTAAAAATAAAACTAGCCCAAACTGAAATCGATACCATTAGAGTCTCTATTTTAAATCAAATAGCTACAGAGTTCATAAATGTAAGCTATGATAGTATTCTTCCATATTCTCAAAAAGCATTTAATTTATCCTCTAAAATCAATTTTCTTAAAGGAAAAGGTATAGCTCTAAAAAATCAATCCATTTATTATTTCTATGCAGCGAATCAAGTTGAAAGCATAAATAAAATGGAAAAAGCTATTCAATTGTTTGAAGAAATAGAAGATGATTTAGAACTTGCAAAAGTTTATCAAAGCTATGGAGTGCTCTCAAAAAATAAAGGAGACAGCAAAAAAGCTTTAGAAAAGTTTAGTTTGTCGATTACTTATTATCAAAAAGTAAATAACCAACAAGGTGTTATTGAAAATTTAATTAACAGTGGTAATGTTTATCAAGGTTTAGGTGATTTTGACCAAGCCCTAGAAGCCTTTGCGAAAGCAAAAAAATTCAACATTAAATTAAATGACTTGAATTATAGAGCAAGGATTTTTAGTGGGGAAGGACTAATGGCAGAGAACAAAGGAGATTTTGATGAGGCTACACAAAAGCTAACTGAAAGTCTTATTCTATTTAAACAGCTGAAAAATGAAAAACTTGTCTGTGGGATGTATAACAATCTTGCAAACATTTCTAGAAAACAAGGAAAATACCTAGAGTCCATAACTTATTTTGAAAATGCTTTAGCTTCCGCCGAGAGAATGAATAATCCTCGCTTACAAGGCATTATTCTTAATAATCTTGCCAATACTTATCTCGATATCAACGATGATGATAAAGCTGCCTCTTTGTACAAAAGAGCTTTATCAATAATTAAGGATATAGACAAAATTACGTATGCAAGTTTATTATTAAATCTATCATTAATTCAGACCAATCAAAAAAAATATGAGTTTGCATTTAAATCTTTAGACTCCTCTTTAACTATATTTAGGGAGCTAGGAAGCAAGAGCTACATCGTGAGTAATTTATTCAATATTGCACATAATCATCTTAAGCTTAATAATTTACCAAAAGCAAAAGCTTTTTATGTAGAGTCTAGATCTATTGCTGAAGAAATAGAAGATCAATATTCTAGTTTGTTTATTTACAATGGGCTTGGAAAAGTTTACTTAAAGGAAAATAAGCTCGACTCTGCCTATTATTTTGCTTCAAAAGCTTTTTCAATATCCAAAGAAATTAAAGCATTACCACAAGAATCTTCTTCTGCAGAACTTCTCTACAACATTTCCAAATCAGAAGGCAAACCTGAAGATGCTCTAAAGTATCTTGAAGTATTTGATAAGCTAAAAGATAGCTTGTTCGATGATGAAAAAAGTAAGGCTCTTGGTAAACTTGAAGCAGAGTTAGGATTCAAAAGTCTCAAAGAGCAACTTGAACTAGAAAAGCTAAATCAACAATTAGAAAATGAAGTAAAAGTCAACCAAAGAGAAACCTTAATCTTAGTTTTAGCCTTTGTTTTTTTAGCGTTAATCATAGTCATAATATTACTTCTTAAAATTAAAAAAAATAAAACTAAAGCCAATGATCTTCTCAATCAAAAGAATAATGAGATCAAACTTAAAAACTTGAAACTGAAGGAGTCCAACCTTCAGAAAAATAAACTCTTCTCGATTATTTCTCACGACCTCAGAAGCCCTGTTAACAGCTTAAGTCAAATATTTGACATGTATGCAGCACAACATATTTCTGACGAAGAATTTAAAGACTGGCTCCCAGAGATCAATAAGAATATAAGTTCCACCAGATCGCTTATTGATAATCTACTTAATTGGGCGAGTGAAACCTTAAATAAGGCACAGGTTGAAAAATCTACATTTGTTTTAAAACCAGAAGTCAACAGTCTCTCCGATTTGTTCTATTCTCCCTTAAGAGATAAAAATATCCAATTTGAAAATAAGATCACCGATGATTTTAAAATTTATGTGGACGTTAATACCTTAAAATTAGTGATAAGAAACTTAATTTCAAATGCTATAAAATTTTGTAATGCTGAAGATAAGATTTCAATTTCAGCAACACATTTCGAAAACTTTGATAGAATTTGTGTCCAAGACACCGGGGTAGGAATGACAAGCGAAGTGGCTAAACATTTGTTCGATAATAGTTCTATTACTTCTTCTTTGGGCACCAATAAAGAAGAAGGGAAAGGAGTGGGCACCGTGTTGTGCAAAACATTTATTGAAGAAAATGGAGGAAGCATTTGGGTAGATTTTTCCGAAGTAGGAAAAGGAACACGCATTTGTTTTGAAGTCCCCACCCAATCAAAAGAGCAATAGCCCCCATTTGTTTTAGCAATTATTTATAACATCTATTGAGTTTGGGACGCCCTCAATTCTTAGATTTGAAGAAATCTCAGTGCCATGCAGAATTTCACAGCGACCTATACAGATTTGTACCAAATAAGTATGGCGCAAGTTTACTTCAAAAAAGGCAAACACAAACACAAAGCTATTTTTGACTATTTTTTTAGAAAACTTCCTTTTGAAGGGGGGTATGCGATTTTTGCAGGTTTAGAGACGGTACTAGAGATTTTAGAAGACTTTCAGTTCTCAATTTCAGATTTAGATTACTTAAAAGCCCAAGGTTTAGATCCTGAATTTATTGAGTACCTCAAAGACTTTAAATTTCAGGGGACTCTCACCAGTACCAGCGAAGGTGATATTGTGTTTCCAACACGACCAGTCCTTCAAGTGGAAGGGAACATGGTCGAAACTCAGCTTGTAGAAACCCTTTTGCTGAATATACTAAACTTTCAAACGCTTATTGCAACCAAAGCAAGTCGAATAAGAAAGTCTGCTGGAGACGCCACGCTAATTGATTTTGGAATGCGAAGAGCTCAAGGTACGGGTTCTTATCATGCGTCTAGAGCGGCATTTATAGGAGGCTTTGAGGCGACCAGTAATGTGGCAGCAGGTAAGGATTTTAATATCCCTATCTCTGGGACAATGGCTCATTCTTTTGTCCAAAGTTACGATGATGAACTAACTGCCTTTAGGGATTTTGCACAAAGCCACCCTAATACTACCGTATTGCTTATCGATACTTACGATACTCTTAAAAGTGGATTACCCAACGCTATTAAGGTGGGTAAAGAAATGGAATCTAGAGGTGAAAGCCTTAAAGGCATACGTCTAGATAGTGGAGACTTGTCTTACCTCTCCAAAAAATGTAGAAAATCTTTGGACGATGCTGGACTCCACCAGGTAAAAATTGCAGCCTCCAACCAACTCGACGAGTATGTGATTAAAAGTCTGAAAGAACAAAAAGGACCGATCGATATCTTTGGTGTGGGGACTAACCTGGTTATAGGAGATCCTGATGCTGCTTTAGACGGAGTTTACAAACTTGCTTTTGCTAACGGTAAACCTAGGATAAAGCTTTCAGAAAACTTGGCAAAATTGACTATGCCGCACAAAAAGCAAGTGTACAGAATAAGAAATTCTAAGGGAGAACTTGAAGGAGCAGATGCTGTCACCTTAAGAGAGGAAACAGAGGCTCTACACATAAATCATCCTTTCGATCATTCTAAATCCATTACTTTTAGCAATTGCAGTTCAGAAGCTTTGTTGCATCCTGTCATGGAAGATGGAAAGCGCTTATATGCTCCTAAAACCCTTACAGAAATAAAGTCCTATTCCAGAAAGCGACTTTCAGAATTTACAGAGGAATTCCAAAGATTTCAAAATCCACATATCTACAAAATCGGAATATCAAATCAACTTTTGGAAGAGCGAGATCAATTGAGAAATCATTATAAAAATAAAAATTAATGAAAGCCTTACTTATCATCGATGCTCAACTTGACTTTATGCCAGGTGGACGCTTGGCGGTGGAAAACGGAGATCAAATCGTACCCCACATCAATTTGGTGCAGCCTCAATATAACTTGGTTGTAGCAACTCAAGATTGGCATCCACAACACCATACAAGCTTCGCTTCCAACCACCATAACTACAAGCCATTCCAAAATAAAGACATCGATGGCTATTCGCAAACTTTATGGCCAGACCATTGTGTACAGGGGGATAAAGGGGCAGAATTTCATCCCAATATGAGAACCAACTGCATCGAAGCAATTTTTCGGAAAGGAACCGATCCCGAAATTGATAGCTATAGCGCCTTCTACGATAACCATCATATAAAATCTACTGGTCTTGCAGGATATCTCAAAAACAAAGGCTGTAAAATTATAGACGTCTGTGGATTGGCCGGCGATATTTGCGTGTATTTTACGATCAAAGATGCCCTCACCGAAGGTCTCCAAGTAAGAGTTCTAGAGAAAGCAACTAAGGCTTTGGACCAAGAGAAATACAATCAGCAGAAGCAAGAATTGAAAGCAGAAGGTGTTGTGTTTCTATAATTTACGCTGAATCGACTTCTACTAGTTTAACTGTTTAACGATATTGAGCTTGGATATGGATGGTCAGTTTATCCAGCGCCTCGGTTGTAAAGTTTTAATACCAAATAAATTTATAAGGCTATACGTGTCAGTTCGATTGATTTTATGAAGGTGTTACGCCATAAAATTGCATCGAGAATTGGTTGATATTTCTCACTTTTGAACACTTCTCGATACATCCCGATGAGTCATCGAGACATTCGAAGTGACAGGTGTTTGATTGTCCCAGCGCCTTGGGTGTAAAGTTTCAATACCAAATTAAATTCATAAGGCTATATATGTCAGTTCGAGTGATTTTATGAAGGTGTTACGCCATAGAATTGTATCGAGAACCGGTTGATATTTCTCGCTTTTAAACACTCCTCGATACATCCCGATGAGTCATCAAGACATTCGAAGTGACAAGCACTGGATAAACAATAAGTAAAAAGAGCTTTATCCTACGTTAAAAGGAAAACAGTCAACGATAAACAGAAAACGACAATACGATTACTTATCTAACTAAAAACTCACCTCTCACCTCTCACCTTCTACTTTTGAAGCTTTTTTATCATTTTTTGAATTCTATCGTTTAATTTTTCAGAAGACAATTTTTCCCTTAAGCGGTCTGTGATAATAGGGAATGAAAAGGGTGTAGGTTTCTGGCATGGCTTCCAGACGATATCTTGTATAGCAATACGCTCTAGTGCTTTTTGTAAACGCCCTTGTTCCAGTGAGTGTTCAAAGGTTTCTGTAAACGCTTGTTGGTAAAGCGGGTTATCAGCATCATAGTCTTTAAAGACATCAAAAATTAACTGAGAGCTGGATTGTAAGTGCTTATTCTTTATCAGTTTGTTGGGATAACCCGTAAATACTAAACCAGAAATAACGGCGATATCTCTAAATTTCCTCCTGGCCATTTCAGTGGCATTTAGGCTTTTGTACAAATCGTCTAGAAGATAATCTGCAGTAAACAAGTTATTATCCAATACCTCTTGCATGTTGACAGGCTGATCGGATAAAAGCTCAAACCCATAATCGTTAAAGGCCAACGAAAATGAAATAGGGGATAATAAACTGATGCGATATGCCAATAAGCTGCCCATAGCTTCATGGACAAAGCGGCCTTCGAAGGGATAAAAAATATGATGAAAACCATCTCGGGTTTTAAAGGTTTCAATCAAAAATTCGTTGGGTCTAGGGACGATAGATTCTAAGCGTTGCCGTTCAAAAATAGGTTCCAAAGCTATTAGCTCAGGACTTTTATCAGTTGCATTTTGGTTATAAAGTTCTTCCCTCAACAATTCACTCATTTGTGAAGTGAGGGTGAGTCGACCTCCCATCCAACTGGGTACTTTAGAGGTTTTAGATTTGGATTTTCTGACCAAGACTTGCATTTGTTTGATGCGGACCAGCTCTAGGTTTCTGCCAGCAAAAGTAAACACGTCACCAGGTTTCAATTTGGAGATAAACCACTCTTCAATAGAGCCGATAAATCCACCACTTATATATTTAACCGTGAGAACAGCATCACTTACGATGGTTCCAATTTGCAATCGGTGTCGCATGGCAATTGCTTTGCGATTCACCTTAAACAAGCCATCCTCTTCAATCTCTACTTTTCGATATTCGTCATAGGTTTTTAAAGCCTCACCTCCTTTAGTGATAAAGTTGAGTGCCCAATACCATTGGTCTTCAGTGAGGGTTTGGAAACAAAATGTCGATTGTATTTCAGGCAAAATAGTTTCAGGATAAAATCCATCCGACACTGCTAGAGTGGTTAAGTACTGGATCAACACATCAAAACTGTTGAGGTAGGGCAGGCGATCTTCTACGATTTTGGATTCTACAGCTTTTTTAAGGGCAGAGGCTTCTATCAATTCGATGGCGTGAGTAGGCAAGAAATAAATTACGCTCGTCTTGCCAGGTTGATGACCACTCCTTCCTGCGCGCTGTAGAAATCTGGCAACACCCTTTGGTCCGCCAATTTGTATAATGGTTTCTACGGGCGCAAAGTCAACGCCAAGGTCGAGGCTGGAGGTGCAGACCACCGCTTTGAGACTTTCATTACGTATAGCTTGTTCTACCCAAAGGCGAGTGTCTTTATTGATACTTCCGTGATGCATGGCCAATTCGCCGGCAAATTCTGGATGCTTTTCCAGAATTTTTTGAAACCAAATTTCACACTGTGAGCGGGTATTGGTAAAAAGAAGAGTGGTTTTGGAAGCTTTGATGATAGGGATGATCTCTTCTAGAAGATGGAGTCCCAAGTGCCCTCTCCAGGGGAACTTCTCCATGGTTTTGGGGATAATACTCTTGACTTCTATATTTTTTTGAAGATCGGCTTTGATGAGTGTTGAATTTTTTAAGACTTTTGGATCTACACCTAGCAACACTTCTCGAGCTTGCTCTAGGTTGCCTATGGTGGCGGAAATTCCCCAAACCCTCAATTTGGAACTGATAGTTTTAAGTCGGGAAAGCGCCAATTCCATTTGCACTCCACGTTTGGTTCCCAAAAGCTCATGCCATTCATCAACAACTACCGCTTGGCAATCTTGAAAAGTCTTGGGGTAGTTTTTGGAAGCCAGAAGGAGTTGTAAGCTTTCTGGCGTAGTCACCAGAAGGTCTGGCATTTTTCGCTTTTGCTTTGCGCGTTCACTTTGAGAGGTATCTCCAGTTCTTATTCCAATAGTAATGTCGAGGTTAAGATCTGAAATTAACTGCTCTGCAGCTTGCTTTATTTCAATAGACAAAGCTCGTAGAGGTGTGATCCATACCGCTTTTAAACTGGAAGATTTTCGAGTTTTATTCTGGTTTAGCTTTAAGATTTCGGTTAGGATGGGTACCCATAACGCATAGGTTTTACCACTCCCTGTGGGCGCATTTAATAAACCGTGTTTACCTTCAGCATAAGCTTGCCAAGTTTCTGTTTGGAAGTTAAAAGGTATCCAGTTTTTGGAAGCAAACCAAGTGGTGAATAGCAAAATGTCTTGTGGTGTTGACATGTCTACAAACATAAGTATAATTGATAATGAAGCCGTTAGTGGACACCAATCAAAATCAAATTCAAAATGAAATTTTGAGCGGAACAGTTCAAAAATGCTAAACAACCTAAAGTCGATCTGCTAAGCAGGAGATAAAAGCAGAAATAAGTTTTCCCAAATCTAAAACATCCTAGTTAAAAAATATATAGTTTTGCGAAAATTGATAGCAATAATGCAAACTCAATTTACACTAAATCACATAAATAAGCTGTATTTGGAAAGAAGTAAATCCAGCCCTAATTTTAATAGTTAGAACTTTAATCTACATATCATGAAATACATAATTCTTTTTTTAAGCTTAATTATCACTCAAGCTGGTTTTGCGCAAGATTACCCTGAATCATTACCTGATTTCAAAATATTCACTCTAGAGGGGAATGTATTCGATCAAAATGATGTTGAAAAAGAGACCTATACCTATTTTGTTTATTTTAATCCTACCTGTGGGCACTGTAGAACAGCCTTCAAATTATTGAATTTTAAATCTGAGCAAATTAAAAAGGCGAAGGTCAAACTTTACCCTGTTTCTGCTAACACGGAGGAAGAAACCAATAAATTCTTCAAACAATATGCTCCAAATATTCAAAACCTAACAAATACCAAGATCTTAATAGACGATGATTATACGTTTGCTGATGCTTTCTCTGTTGGCCCTTTCCCCACTTCTTTTTTATATGATAAAAACAATAAGTTGGTTAAAGTTTTTGAAGGCGGTGAAGATGTTGTTCTCTTTTTAAATGAATTAAACTAAAAAGATTTAAACCTTGCCCCAAATAGTTCAGCTGTTCCAAGTTGAATCTTGATAACTGATTTAGTGAAAGCTAGCCAGAAATTATAAATCAGATGACTTATCGTGCTGTAATGAATTCTGGGGTTTTCTAAAGTATCTAAGACGCTCAAGAAAATTTGTAAATAAGATTTCAAAATAAATTTGGAGCGACAAATTAAAATCTGACGTAGGTGTGTAAAGTTGGTGACATTTGGGAGTGGTTAGAAAACGTAAACGAATACTCCTTTTGACTCATCTTCTTTTTATGAAGTTATAATACTTTCTTCTACTCCTATCACAACATTCTATCAAAATTAGCTTTTGTTAAAATCATTCCGCTTAATTTTGTAAATTACTATTATAATGAGTTCAAATTGAAATTATGAAAGGAGTATTAATGGTTAATCTAGGGTCTCCGAAGTCTAAAGAGCCCAAAGATGTAAAAACATATCTAGGTGAGTTTTTGATGGATGAGCGGGTCATCGACGTGCCAAAAATCTTAAGAACTATTCTCGTAAAAGGGATTGTTCTCAATACAAGACCTAAGAAATCAGCAGCGGCATATGCCAAAATTTGGTGGGATGAGGGGTCTCCTCTTATTGTCTTATCCAAGCGCTTAAAAAGTGGAGTAGACGAGCAAACCAGTATTCCAATAGCCCTATCTATGCGTTATGGTCAACCAGACATTCAATCGGGTTTACAAGAGTTGCATGATAAAGGCGTAGATGAAGTTTTGTTGGTTCCACTTTACCCTCAGTTTGCGATGGCTACTACAGAAACGATCACCGTGTTGGCAGAGGAATTGCGACAGGAACATTTTCCTAACATGAGTTTTACAACTTTGCCCCCATTTTATAATCACCCAGATTATACAACGGTGCTGGCAAGAAGTATCGGAGAAAAGCTAGACGAATTTGATTATGATCATTTGCTTTTTAGTTACCATGGTATTCCAGAACGCCATATCCGAAAAAGCGATATTACCAAATCACATTGCAAGGTAGATGGATCATGTTGCCAGACCCCTTCCAAAGCACATCAGTTTTGCTATAGACATCAATGTTTTGAAACCACAAGGTTGGTTGCTAAAATGTTGAATTTAAAAGAAGGTACTTTTAGCACTTCGTTTCAATCTCGATTGGGATTTGACCCTTGGTTAAAGCCTTATACCGATAGAACCGTTGAAAGACTTGGAATTGAAGGTACTAAAAAATTAGCAGTAGTATCGCCAGCTTTTGTGTCAGATTGTTTAGAGACTTTAGAAGAAATCAATATGGAAGCTCGTGAGATTTTTGAAGAAGCCGGTGGAGACGAATTTAAGTTTATCCCCTGTCTGAACGACCGAGAAGATTGGGTAAAAACCCTTAGCCGATGGATAGATGAATGGGCTAATCAAAATAAAAAGGCTAAAGTATCGTAAATGTCTAGAGTTAACTCTGAAGAATTAGGAACTAAACCTATTGGTGCGCTGCTTATCAAACAAGCAGTACCAGCTTCTATAGGAATTTTGGTGATGTCTCTTAATATATTGGTAGACACCATTTTTATAGGTAACTGGGTCGGTTCTATTGGGATTGCTGCAATTAATGTGGTACTCCCAGTGTCCTTCTTCATTGCGGCTTTAGGTATGGCTATAGGGATTGGTGGCTCGTCCATCATCTCGCGAGCCTTAGGCGCAAATAACGATAAGAAGGCGCTCAAAACTTTTGGAAATCAAATTACTATTACATTACTGGTTACCATTACTATGGTGGTTGTTGGTTTAACTTTTATCGATCAATTGATTCCAGCTTTTGGTGGAAAGGGCGATATTTTTGATCCTGCAAGAGTCTATTATAGAGTTGTGCTATACGGTGTTCCAGTATTGGCATTAGCCATGATGGGGAATACAGTCATTAGAGCAGAAGGTAAGCCCAAGTTTGCCATGGTGGCCATGATTATTCCATCGGTGGGTAACCTCATTATGGACTATGTCTTCATCAATATTTTAGATTATGGAATGCTTGGTGCCGCTTGGGCAACTACAGGATCATATATTCTATGTTTGTCTTATATAATATGGTTTTTCCTTTCCAAAAATTCAGGATTAAAAATTCGATTTTCCGACTTTGGATTCGATTATGAAATTTTGAAAGAAATTGGAGCTTTAGGTTTTGTAACTCTTTCTAGGCAGGCGATTGTGAGTGTAACCTATCTTCTTTTAAACAACATATTATTCGATCTTGGCGGAGAATCATCAGTGGCTACCTATGCGATTATCTCAAGGATGCTCATGTTTGCTCTGTTCCCTGTTTTGGGAGTTACCCAAGGTTTTCTTCCTATTGCAAGTTATAACTACGGTGCTGAAGAATACGGTAGATTGAGAGAAACTATAAATAAAGCTATTGGTTACGCTTCGGCCGTGGCTTTAATCGTTTTTGCTCTCATTATGATTTTTCCAGAAACCATTGTATCGGTATTCACTCAAGATGCCCAAGTTCTTAGGGATACCCCAAGTGCTATGCGTTGGGTTTTTGCTGCTGTTCCTATTATCGCTTTACAATTGATAGGCTCTGCCTATTTCCAAGCTATAGGGAAAGCGGGGCCTGCTTTGTTGCTTACACTCTCTAGGCAAGGATTTACTTTTATTCCTTTGATTCTAATTTTGCCTCAATTTTACGGTGAGTTTGGGGTTTGGATTTCCTTTCCCTTAGCAGATATTATATCCACAATTATCACAGGTTATTTTTTGAGAAAAGAAGTAAAAACGACTTTAATGGTCGATGAAAAATCAAATCAAGACATAAAGGTGACTTAACAAACCACGGCAATGTAAAGTGTTCAAGATGCATTGTTTACCTTTGAAATTTAAATTAATTGATTAACGCTGTGGACTACAATTACATTAAATCTCTTCATCTTATTTTCGTAATCACTTGGTTTGCGGGATTGTTTTATGTACCTCGTTTGTTTATATATCACATCGAGGCTCGACAAAAACCACAGCCAGATAGAGACATCTTAAGTGAACAGCTTAAGATCATGGCCAAACGCTTATGGTATATCATTACTTGGCCTTCGGCTGTATTGTCCACTATCTTTGCCGCTTGGCTTTTAATTCTTGTGCCAGGATGGTTAGAACAAGGGTGGATGCATGTGAAGCTTGCTTTTGTTGGTTTATTATTTGCTTACCATATCAAAAATCAATTTATCTTTAAGCAATTTCAAAACGATAATATCCGCTGGACTTCTAATGGAATGCGACTCTGGAATGAAGGACCCACTCTTATTTTGTTTGCTATTGTTTTTTTGGTGATCTTGAAAAATTCCATCAGTTGGATATGGGCCTTGTTGGGTCTTATTGGTCTAGGAGTTATACTTATGTTAGGCGTTAAACTTTATAAGCGAATTAGAAACTCAAAGTCTTCAGCCTGATGTTCAATTATAAGAAATCTTTACGTACTCGTATTTTTATTTCTATGATTGCTTTGGTTGTCGCTGCCTCTATACTTATTGCAGGGGTAACTATCTATCAGTTTACGCAGGAGGCCAAAGAGTTGCATCGCGAAAAACTCAACCGCAAAGAAAACGCGATCCGTGCCAATATCAACTATGTCCTAAGAACGACGACTTATCCAGTAGATACTAAAAATCTATCCCTTATTTTCAAAGAAAAAATCTACGAGATTCAAGATATTCATAATACTGAAATCAATATCTACGACCTTGATGGGTACCTCTTAAAATCTTCATTTGCGACGTTTTACATGGATTCTGTAGAAACGCGAATGGAACCTGAGAAATCAGAATCTCTCGAAAATTCTGCTGAAAAAAAATATGTTGATAATTTCAAAATCAATGATCAAAATTACCAATCGTCCTATACTTATATTTTAGATAATTATTTTAAACCCATAGGGATTTTAAATCTACCTTATATCGAAGATGACGGCTTTTTAGAACAAGAGCTTCATGGATTTTTGATCCTTCTTTCACAAGTGTATTTGATTATGCTTATATCGGCCATAGTCCTAGCTTACTTCTTATCTAAATACATCACTAGGTCCTTACAAAGTGTAAGTCAAAAAATTATAAAAACACGTCTAGACCAACCAAATCCTAAAATTTCTTTAGAAGAAATTAGTTACGAAATAAGACCCCTCATCAAGGCTTATAACGAAATGATTGATGAACTTGAAGTCAGTGCTTTAAAGTTAGCTAAAACTGAAAGAGAAGAAGCTTGGAGGCAAATGGCTAGGCAGGTGGCTCACGAGATTAAGAACCCATTGACTCCAATGCGTTTAAGCACTCAGAGTTTTAAGAGAAATTTTAATCCAGATGATCCTCAAATCGAAGAACGGGTTAATGAATTTTCTAATACTATTGTTCAACAAATTGATAATTTGAGTGCTATTGCTAATGCCTTTTCAGACTTTGCAAAAATGCCCGCTCAACAAAATGAAACTCTCAATGCTGTTGAAATCATAAGGTTAGCCTTGGAAATTTTTAACGAAAATCACATTTATTTTAATCCTGAAAAAGAGAATATAGAAATTAAGTTCGATAGAAACCAACTGATTAGGATTATTACCAATTTGGTTAAAAATGCGCTGCAAGCAACAGAATATCTTGAAAGTCCAGTTATAAAGGTTGAGATTTCTACTCAAGACGGTGATGTAATGATAAGCGTTGAAGATAATGGCAGTGGAATTCCAATAGACATGCAAGAGCGTATTTTCGAGCCGAGGTTTACAACCAAATCTAGCGGAATGGGATTAGGCTTAGGAATGGTTAAAAATATCATTGAAACTTATAAAGGAGATATAAAACTGACTTCAAAACTTGAGGAAGGCACTATCTTTACACTTAAACTACCAAAATCCAATACTCATGACATTTAAAAATTTACAAGTTCATATTGAAGACCGCATTGCAACAGTGCGAATTGATAGACCTAAAAAACTAAATGCACTTAATCGTGAGACTATTGAAGAGTTACATCAGGCTTTTAACGCTTTACTGAACAATAAAGACGCTGCAGTGGTCATTCTAACTGGGAGTGGAGAAAAAGCCTTTGTCGCTGGTGCAGATATTTCAGAGTTCTCAGACTATTCTGTGGAAGAAGGGAAAGACCTAGCGGCTAAAGGCCAAGAGACAGTGTTCGACTACATCGCCAATTTTCCAAAACCCGTTATTGCCGCTGTCAACGGTTTTGCCTTGGGAGGTGGTTTGGAGTTGGCCATGTCTGCCCATTTTAGAGTGGCTAGTGATAATGCAAAACTGGGGCTTCCAGAAACTTCACTAGGAGTTATTCCCGGTTATGGAGGCACACAGCGCTTGCCACAACTAGTAGGTAAAGGTAGAGCTATGGAAATGATTATGACGGCAGGAATGATCGATGCCGCTACCGCAAAAGACTATGGCTTGGTCAATCATGTGACGACGATTGAAGAGTTATTACCGCTAGCTCAGAAACTAGCTGGAAAAATCCTTAATAATTCTATGGTAGCCATTTCTTCTGCTATCGAAGCTGTGAATGATAATTATAAAGATGGTGTGAATGGATTTGATACAGAAATTAAAAATTTCGGAACATCTTTTGGCACTGATGATTTTAAGGAAGGTACTCAGGCCTTTTTAAACAAACGCAAAGCAAATTTTAAATAAACACCCTTTATGTTTCCATTGCAAAGACACCGCCGCTTAAGACAAAACGACTCTATACGATCGCTGGTAAGAGAAACCCATTTAAGTCCAACTGACTTTATTGTCCCTTTATTTGTCGTTGAGGGAAAAGGCGTAAAAGATGAAATTGATTCCATGCCTAATTATTATAGGTTCAGTTTGGATTTGCTTGCCAAGGAAGTCAAAGAACTTTGGCAAATGGGACTGAAGTCAGTTTTGCTTTTTGTAAAAGTTGAAGGCGCTTTAAAAGATAACCTTGGTGTAGAAGCCACGAACCCTAATGGATTGATGCAGCGAGCGATAAAGACCGTTAAGGATGCAGCTCCCGAAATGTTGGTTATGACCGATGTGGCTTTAGATCCCTATTCTATCTATGGACACGATGGTATTGTCGATCAAGGGAAAATAGTCAACGATAGAACCAATTCCTTTCTTGCTCAAATGGCTCTAAGCCATGCTCAAGCGGGTGCCGATTTTGTGGCCCCAAGCGACATGATGGATGGTAGGATCTTGGAGATTCGAAATGTTTTGGAAGAGGCTCATTTTACAGATATTGGCATTATGAGCTATTCAGCTAAGTTCGCCTCTGCTTTTTATGGTCCATTTAGAGATGCTCTAGATTCTGCTCCGGTAGATGTTAAAGGTATTCCCAAGGATAAAAAGACGTATCAAATGGATCCTGCCAATAGGAGTGAAGCCTTAAAAGAGACTTTTTCAGATATCGATGAAGGGGCAGATATCGTGATGGTAAAACCTGGACTTTGCTATTTGGATATTGTGAGAGATATAGCAAATGAAGTGGAAGTGCCCGTGGCTGTTTACCAAGTGAGTGGAGAGTATGCCATGCTAAAAGCGGCTTCAGCCAGAGGCTGGTTAGATTATGATGCTGTGATGCTAGAACAACTTATAGCTATTAAGAGAGCAGGAGCTAGTATGATCGCAAGTTATTTTGCTAAGGATGCGGTCAAATTACTTTAGGCTTCTATGTTTTCTGAATTAAATTTCAATAGATTATCAATACAAAATCAATGATTAAAAACGATTTATTTTTAAAAGCTTTACGAGGAGAAACTGTTGAACGGCCACCAGTTTGGATGATGAGACAAGCGGGACGTTATCTTCCAGATTTTATGAAGCTAAAAGCTAAATATGATTTCTTTACGCGCTGCAGAACACCAGAGCTCGCCACGGAAATTACAGTGATGCCAATTCACCAAGTCGGGACAGATGCCGCTATTTTGTTTTGTGATATTCTGGTAGTGCCGCAAGCGATGAACATAGAAGTGGAAATGAAACCTGGTTTTGGGCCGTGGCTTCCCAATCCTATACGAGACCGCAAAAGTTTAGACCAAGTGATCGTCCCCGATGTTTACGAAGAATTGGGGTATGTCTATGAGGCAATAAAAATGACTAAGAAAGAGTTGAATGACGAGGTTCCTTTAATAGGTTTTGCTGGTTCTCCCTGGACTATTTTCTGCTATTGTGTACAAGGACAGGGTTCCAAAAATTTTGACAAGGCCAAAGAGTTTTGTTTTACAGAACCTCAAATGGCCCATGAACTCCTTCAAAAAATCACAGATACGACCATTGCTTATCTTAAAGGAAAAGTAGAAGCTGGTGTGGACGCTGTTCAAGTTTTTGATTCTTGGGGTGGAATGCTATCACCAGTGGATTATCAAGAATTTTCTTGGCCATATATCCAGCAGATTATAGATGCCTTAAAAGATATGATCCCTGTAATTGCTTTTGGGAAAGGCTGCTGGTTTGCTTTGGATGTTATGGCAAAATCTGGAGCTGCAGCTCTTGGTGTGGACTGGACTTGCTCAGGTCGAAACGCTAGATATTTATCCGGTGGAAATATAACATTGCAAGGAAATTTTGATCCTTCTAGATTGTTTTCTCCTCCCAAAGACATCAAACGAATGGTCCATCAAATGATCGACGAATTCGGAAAAGACCGCTACATCGTGAATCTAGGACATGGTATTTTACCCAATATTCCTGTAGAAAATGCCAAAGCTTTTGTAGACGCGGTTAAGGAGTATAAATAGAATTTCAGTCATACTTTATAACAGCCCTCTTTTAGTCTTTAGAAGAGGGTTTTTTATTTCTTTTGATTTTGATTCAGTTGGCTTAAAGATACCGACATCCAGCTTTGACCTCTTTTATAAACTTATGTGGCGTCTCAACATCTCGGTCTTACTGAAGTCGGCGTGTAGATTCAACCAAATTTCTTTGGAAATACGAAGAGTTCTAAAGAGATTAAAACGCAAATTGATAGATTTATAAGTCTATAAATAGAGTCTAGAGTAAACCTTATAGGTCAAAAAGAACATGAGCTTGCGTTAGGGATAGCAGTGGAAAGCCTATAAAAAAGAGCCTTCAAAAATAAAGCCTAGCTAAGCGACTAAGAGAAGCTCTGGCTAGGTTTATATTTTTTTGGCTTTTACTGAAATAGCTTGGAACATATAGCCCGACCCTCCCCAATTCATTGGGGAGGGTAACGCCCATAATTTAGTGATTTGTTTCCTTGTAGAGTTCTGTAAAATGCTTGTAGAAATAAGGAATGGTCTCAATCCCTTTTAAGTAATTCCAAATCCCAAAATGCTCATTTGGAGAATGTATGGCATCGGAGTTAAGTCCAAACCCCATTAAGACGGTTTTACTTTGCAAATACTTTTCAAATAAAGAAACAATAGGAATGCTTCCGCCGCTGCGTTGTGGGACAGCCGCTTTGCCAAAGACATCGTGGAAAGCAAGATCTGCAGCCTTATACTCGATACTGTCTATAGGAGTGACATAGCCTTGCCCACCGTGATGAGGTGTCACTTTTACCTTTACACTTTCTGGAGCGATGCTTTTGAAATGGGTTTTGAAAAGGTCCGTGATTTCTCTCCAATCTTGATTGGGAACCAGTCGCATAGATATTTTGGCAAAGGCTTGACTTGGAATTACAGTTTTGGCTCCTTTTCCAGTATAGCCGCCCCAAATTCCATTGACATCTAGAGCAGGCCGAATGGAATTGCGCTCATTGGTCGAGTATCCTTTCTCACCGTGAACATCATTAATGCCGATATGATTTTTATAGTCTTCAAGATCGAAGGGGGCTTCCGCCATCTTTTCACGTTCTATCTCGCTCAACACGTCTACCTTATCATAAAATCCAGGGATGGTGATGTGATTGTCGTCATCATGAAGCGAAGCGATCATTTTTGATAAAATATTGATAGGATTGGCTACTGCTCCGCCGTAAAGTCCAGAGTGTAAATCACGGTTTGAACTTTCGATTTCAACTTCAACATAGCTTAGACCTCTTAAGCCAGTGGTGATTGAAGGAACCTCCTTGCTGATCATTCCTGTATCCGAAATCAAGACCACATCGTTGGCCAGTTTCTCTTGGTTGTGTTCTAAATACCACTCTAGACTCACGCTTCCAACCTCTTCTTCGCCTTCAATCATAAATTTTACGTTGCAAGGCAATTCATCATTTTGAATCATGATTTCAAGCGCTTTTACGTGCATATACATCTGGCCTTTATCATCGCAAGCTCCTCTAGCAAATATCGCTCCCTCGGGATGGATCTCTGTTTTTTTGATAACGGGATGAAAAGGAGGACTGTTCCATAAATCAAGAGGATCTGGAGGTTGTACATCGTAATGGCCATAAACTAAAACCGTAGGCAGGGACTTGTCTATAATTTTTTCTCCATAAACAATGGGATTTCCTGGGGTTTCACAGATTTCAACTTTATCACATCCTGCAGCTTCCAAATTTATTTTTACGGCATCAGCAGTCATCAAGATTTCTTTTTTAAAATTAGGATCAGCGCTGACAGAAGGAATTTTCAATAATTCTAGTAACTCATCAATGAACCTTTGTTGGTGTTTTTCTATATAATTTTTAATATTCATGGGTGTTTTTTAGAGTTTCCACAATATAAATTATTTTCTCGAAACATGTTTTGAAAGTTGTATATATTATTTATATTTGCACTCGCAAAAGTAAACTCAATTATTAAGTTTACAAATGTGGGTGTGATGATCCCAAAGTGTTGGGAGATAGATTTGCGGGCGTGGTGGAATTGGTAGACACGCTAGACTTAGGATCTAGTGCCGCGAGGTGTGAGAGTTCGAGTCTCTCCGCCCGTACAGTTAAAAAGCCTATCTAGTTGTTATTCAACTAGATAGGCTTTTTTTATTTTATATTTCCCCTATTTTATACCCCTTATTTGCTCATAATGTCTTTTTGTGTCTAAATGAATGTTTTTAAAACTTAATGAACGTTCAGGATAATTTCAATTAAAAAGTTAAATTTTTGGCTTTCAAAATGTAATATATACTTTACGGGGGAAACCCATCTCGTAATTTTTTAATCATTAAAACCTCATCAAAAAACTGTTGAGGTTTTTTATTATTTAAATCGCTATAACAAGCCTATTGAAATTTCTGTAATTACCTCATTATCAACACTTCGGTCAATAATGGATATATAAAACTTTGACTTTAACTTTGTATAATTATAAGCATATCTTATAACTATTATATTAACTATATAAAATAATATTAAAATAATTTATATGCTTTAACTATTTAGTAATCAATATTTTAACCACATATAGTGCTTTAACTTAGACTATTTTATTAAAACAAGGCTTGTTTTTATTGATATATACTAAAAATAAAGACAAGTTAAAATGAATAATACAACTATAAACCTAGACAAATTAAGATTAACATTATATTATGACGATGCTTCTAAGCTAAACTACTATCTAAAACAATCGAATAAGTTAATATCAGCAACTCGTATGACAGTTTTAGATAAAGATAAATATAAGTATGCATATGTTATAAGTTTTGACGGTGTAAAAATTGGGACATTGTTGGCTGGAATGAGGATGAATAAAATTGTAAATCATTTATCCATTTATAACCACATATTTTATACTCATCAATCATTGTTTAACGACTTCCTAGGGGCGTTAAATCAAATAGAAATAGATATAGAGGTATCCTGTATGGAAGTCGCTGTAGATAGCGATTCTGATATCTTTATGACTAGATATAACAAGCTTAAAAGGGCAAATAAACTAGTGCTGGGTAAAACCTATATAAGTGCTAATTATTCCGTAGATGTTAAGGATAATAAATTTATTAAAAATGCCCCAATCACTCAATATATTAGAACCAAGAACAAGGTAAAAAAGGCAAATATAAGACTAGAAAATAAGACTAAAGAAATCTTAGATTCTGATACGCCTAAAAATTATATAACTGATTATCACAAAAAGATGGGACTAGATGTTAGTAAAGACATACACCGTTTTGAGCTTGTTATTCCAAACACGGAAAGCCTAAATTTAAGTATATCAACTATTTATGTTTCAAAACAAGACGCTAGTAAGTCTATAACAAGCTATAAGCGAGACGTTCTCGTTAAGACTTTAGAGGGTATAGAGTTGAGGGGTAAAGATGATATGATATTCGATTCTAGCTACCTTAAAACGAGAATGACGCTAGATGAATATAGTATAAAGAAACACGTCAAAACGAGGTATGATATAGACATTACCCTATTATGCAACCAAGTATATTTACAAATTATATTTTCAACATTTTCTAAATCTGTTATACAAAACATAAAAGCGATTTTAAAGAATAATATATATGTTAAAGAAATATTAAAAACAAAAAAAATGGATATGATAAAAATTGAAAAGCAAACTAAATTATTAGTTGATAATAAAGTCATTATAGCTGATGCTTTAAGTGATGAAATGGGTATAAGTTTTGACGATGCGTTAAGGCGTGCTAGTGAGTTTATCAACGCCAGTAATAAGTATAAAATTGATATTCAGGATATGGATAACCTTTTTGAAAGTATATAAGTTGGTAATTAAGTAGTCTAACATAGCTGTATAAAAAGATATATAAGTTGGTAATTGACTTGTCTTATTCTCAACCCAACTGTATCAGAGGACTTCATCAAATCGATGAGGTCTTTTAGGTTTTTATTTACCCTATAACAAGCCTATTGAAATTTCTTTAATGACCTCATTATCGACACTTTATCCAAAAATAAATATACAAAACTTTGACCCTATTTTAATAAGAAAAAAACGGTATTTAGACATTGATATATATGTTATGATAAACTTAAAATTTATAATAAATCTATTCTATCTTTTGTAGCAGGAATGTGCTAAAGCAGCTTCGTATGTTTTAAATCGTTAAGTATTCTAAACAGTCTATAAGCAAAAATGTATATACCAAGGAGGGCTATCTAAACAAGCTAATGGAAAAACTACGCAATCAATATATGGGACATTCTAAACCGCCAGCAACGCCTGGCAAAGGGTAAACTATTCTAATTATACCTTTAAAATCTATTCTAAGCCTATATGTTTTTAAATCTATAAATTATATTATCTATGTTATTAAAGTCTTTTAGGAAGCATTATAACGCAACAACCTAAAGCCTACTAGTAAAGGGGTGATTTTTATTATTATTTTAGGTGCTTTATTTAGAAAATAAACTACAAAAGAGTGTCATCATTATATTGAGTTATAAATGTAATAAATTGTACTCTTTTGTATATAATGCACGATTTTTTTTCAAGGTAAAAATCCGTGTTTCTTGCCTAAAAATAATACTAAATATGTAGTTTTATAAAGGTATAAGCTAATGTCATTCAGGTGGCAAGAACTTTACTTGGGCTTAATTATGGAACTTGGGAATCTGCTTATGGTTGATAGACTTGTGTAAGGCTACCGTATTAGGATTCGCTACAAGTCAAAGGGAAATATACAATCGGAACAATCGAGAGATAGTCCCGATAGCAATCGGGAGAAGTTGTAAGCAGAGGCGGACTCATTCGTAGTAGTGTTGAAGGTTGTGTAATGGAACTGGAGCAAAGGGATGGGCTAATTTTTATTTACAATTTGCGAACTTGAATGAGTATGAGCTTATATTTCTAAATACCAATATAAGAGCTATGTGGGGGAACTTTCAAGCACGGTTCGTTAATGGGCTTGGGGTAAAACTCCCTTTGTCTACTCGACGACAAACTGTTACCTGCAAGCTGAAAAGCTGACCGCACAAACAACACAATATTTTTTTTTACAAACACATCAGACAACACTGAAAAAATAAAAGAGCTGTTTCTTAATAACGCTCAAATAAATACAATCCGAATTTCTTGTTTTTTAAAATTCGACAAACTATATTTGACACTTATTGTCAAGTAACAATATTCAAATGGAAAGAATCGGACAAATTTTACGAAATAAAAGACAGGCTCTAGGACTTCTTTTAAGACAAGTATCGGCTTACGTCGATATTGACCAAGCAATTTTGAGCAAAATCGAAAGAAACGAGCGAAAACCGACAAAAGAAATGTTGGATAAACTCGCAGAAATTTTGAAACTCGACAAAGATGAACTTTTAATACAATTTATAAGCGACAAAATTGCTTATGAAATTGCAGACGAAGATTGTGCAAGTAAAATGCTAAAGGTTGCCGAGAAAAAAATCAAATATTTGAAATCTCACCCAATTCAAAACTAACTATGCGAACATTAACAACTGATATAGAAAATACAAGCGTAGTTGAGGAACCTCAATTAGCAGTAAAATTTTACACTAAAGAAAGAAAGGAAAAACAAAAAGGAAAAACAACCTTAAATATGCTTTCCTTGTTTTCTGGTTGTGGTGGTATGGATTTAGGTTTTGAGGGAGATTTTTCAGTTTTAAAATCATCTGTTAACGAGGTTTTAAACCCTAATTTTATAAACGAGGAACTTGATAATAATTTTGTAAATCTTTCCAAAACACGTTTTAAAACAGTTTTTGCAAACGACATTTTAAAAGATGCAAGAAATGTATGGGTAAACTATTTTTCAAAAAGAGGACACAATGCAGAAGATTACCAAACAGACAGTATTGTTGATTTAGTGAAAATGCACCAAAGTGGGACAAAAGTCTTTCCGAAAAATATAGATATTATTACAGGTGGTTTTCCTTGTCAAGATTTTAGTTTGGCGGGAAAGAGAAATGGCTTTGAATCTCATAAAAATCACAACGGAAAACTAAACACAGAAACTTGTGCTTCAGAGGAAACTCGGGGTAAGCTTTATATGTGGATGAAAAAAGTCATCGAAATTACCCAGCCAAAAATTTTCATTGCTGAAAATGTTAAAGGTTTGGTTAATCTCTCAAATGTAAAAGATATTATTCAAAGTGATTTTTCTTCAGCAGGGGATAATGGATATTTAGTTTTAAACCCTCGTGTTTTACACGCAGCAGATTATGGAGTGCCTCAATCAAGAGAGCGAATATTCTTTATTGGTATCAAAAAATCTGCATTGAAAAAATCTGCACTTGAACATTTAAAAAAGGAAATTATAATTGACAAATATAATCCATATCCAAAACCAACGCATGCTTACACAACAGAAGGGGAAAATTTAAAACGTCACGTAGATTTAAAAGAACTCTTTGCCAATATTAAAGAGCCTGAAAATTCAAAGGATTTATCTCAACAATTTTATTCAAAAGCAAAATTTATGGGTAAACATTGTCAAGGCCAAATTGAAATAAAACCAAACGGAATTAGTCCAACAATTCGAGCTGAACATCACGGGAATATAGAATTTAGGAGATTGTCAGAAAAGAACGGAGGAGTATTAACAGAAGAACTTTCCAAAGGATTAAAAGAAAGACGTCTGACACCAAGAGAATGTGCTTTAATTCAAACTTTTCCGCCTGATTATGAATTTGTAATTGTAAACAAGCAAGGTCGTAAAGGTTCTTATTTAGTAAGTCCTTCAAAAGCGTACAAAGTAATTGGTAATGCAGTTCCACCTCTACTCGCCTACAATTTAGCACAGAGAATAGAAGATGTTTGGGATTTATACTTTAAAAAATAATGGTAGTATCAATTAATTCAGAACCACATAAAAATGAGTTCAACGCTTTATTAAATTCAACAATTGAAGAATTAAATGCTCACGCAAAGAAATCACCAAAGAAAATTGAGCAATTAAGAGGCAATAAATTAGAACCATATGTCGGTAACGTAATGACTGAATTGGCAGTTGGAACAGCATTTGAAAACTCAATTGAAGTAATTGGAGGACAAAAATTTCCAGATATTATTGCTAAAAAGTTTTATGGCATAGAAGTTAAAACAACAACACAAAACCATTGGAAAACTACTGGGAATAGTGTTTTAGAATCTACAAGAGTAGATGATGTTGAGCGGATTTTTATGCTTTTCGGAAAACTTGGAAAGCCGATTGAATTTAGATGTCGAGCTTACGAAGAATGTTTATCGGAAGTCGTTGTTACACACTCACCAAGATATTTAATCGATATGAATTTGGAAGAAGGTAAAACGATTTTTGATAAAATAAATACATCTTACGACACTTTGCGTCACAAGAAAAATCCAATAAAATCAATAACCGATTATTACAAAAGTAAATTAAAACCTGGACAAGATTTATGGTGGATTCAAGACACGGAAAAATCAAGTAATCTTGTAATAAACATTTGGAATAATTTAAGCTTAAAAGAAAAGCAAAATACCAAAAACAAGGCTATGGTATATTTCCCCGAGGTTTTTAGTAATCGAGGAGACAAATTTGCCCGACTTGCAATTTGGTTGGTTACTAGAGAGGCTGTTGTTTGCCCAAATGTAAGAGACTTATTTACTGCTGGTGGAAAAGACGATTACTTAATCAAAAACAAAGTTTATAAAAATATTCCAAGAGTATTTATTAAACTTTTTGACAACATAGATTCCGTTTTAGAAATTTTAATAGATACTTTGGCAATGGAATTGTCTGAATATTGGAATGAAAAAACAACCGAAAAGAAAAAGATTTTGGATTGGATAGATTTGGTTTCAATAAATTCAAAATCTGTTCAAGGAGCAAAACATTTGGATATAAAAAAAATGCTATCGGAATTAATACTATGACTGAACTGCCAACTCATAAAGCCGTATACGTTTGTAATTTGCCCTAGGTATGCCTTGAAGCTAAAAAACAAAAGAGCGTGTCTACCTCGATGCTAGCATGCTTAATAAAATAAATATCAAAAAAAATAAACTTTTCTTTCCTAAACACATATAACAATCAATAACATTTAAAATTATTGAAAATTATGGGTAAACAAATTACGGGTTTTGGATTGAGTGAAGAAGAATTCAAGGATATGATTAGAGAAGTTATCGCAGATGAGCTACATATTTTTTTTGATAGGATACAAAAAGCAAAACCACAACCAGAAAAAAAAGAAAAAATGACCCGAAAAGAGGTTATGGAAGAATATTGTATAGGGTCTACAACTTTGTATAATTTAAAAAAACAAAAGAAAATAATACCAAAAAAATTTGGGGGAGGGAGAAGAGATTACTATTTCAGAGTTGAATTAGATAGACATTTTAAATAGCTTTACTCGTCAAGTGTAGTTTTATTCCAATATTCTTTAAGTTTTTCAGCATATTCTTTTGGAGTAATTTTTATATAATCTAGAAACTGCTTTTCGGTTTTGTGTCCTGTGATTTTCATTATTGTTAGAGTATCAATTTTTCCATAGAGGTTAGTAGCGAAGGACCTCCGACAAACGTGAGAAGAAACTAATTCATATTTGGGATATTTCCCTAACTTTTTCCTGTGAATTATCTTCTCTTTTTCATTTTCGTTTTTCACACTTATTCCTATCATTCTCGAACCCTCAACTGTCTTATCTATACCAACTTCTTTACAAACCTTTTTAATATAGTCATTAAAGCGTTGGTCGGAAATTTTTCTAGGAAACACTCCCTTTCTCTTCTTTAGAATTTCTTTTACTTGATTGTGAAAGGGTATAATTACAGGAAACTCACCTTTTTTAGTAGTTTTCTCAATATAACCATCTTTAATATAATTTATTGTTAGCTGCAAAAAATCAGAAACTCTAAAGCCTGTCCTAAGCCCAATAATAAACCAATCTCTAGCATTGTCTAAATGGTCATACTCAAACTTTCCGTCGTAAATTTTATTAATCTCCTCCTCATTTAAATAAACGTCATTTGTCTTATTTGATGGACTGTAAAATTCAGATAGTCTATAATCACTTGGTAAGTCTAATCCCTTTTTTGAAGCGTTGCTACAAAATAATTTTATATCATCTACGTATCCGCCAATGGTATTGGGATTGAGATATTGTTCATTTTCTAAAAAGTCTATAAATTCAGTGTGAAAGTCAATGTTTACTGAATTTAAAAGTATTCTGTTACCTTTAAATTTCTCAAAGGCGATTACTTTATTTTTAGTTGTTGTGTAATGCTGGATAGTTTTTTTAGAGACTGGTACATTACTACGAGTTTTCTTTTTGTGCGAAGCTTCTATGAATTTTTCAATATAACTGGTGAAAAATAGTGTCTCATCAACTTCCAAGTTATCAGTTTCTCTGTTAAAGAAAAAGGCTATTTTTTCCTTAAGCCATTTAGAGTTTATCGTAACAGATTTTAATTTAGAATCTTCATATTCATTCCTAACATAATTATCTAAAGCTTCGAGCTGATTATTAAATTCTCTGAACTTTATTTTATCTGTATTCAGTATTTTTTGTTTAGACTGGCTCCATCTGTTTTTTGGGACCTGAATCTTTGTAGACAATTCTAAGTCAAATCTTATCCCTTGCTTGAACCTGTAATAAATTGTATTCCAGTCATTACTGGTTTTAATTCTAAATTTTCCGCTAGCCATTTATTTTTATTCAAAGATAATGTATTCCCCTAATAAATACCCCTTATTAATAGTTTCAATTGATTTTAAATGAAACCTTTTAACATTATAAAGCATATAAACTCAATAAAAACTCGGTATTTGCTATAAAATTGTTTCATTTGGATTCAACAAAAAACAGGGTTTTACTCTCTCCGCCCGTACTTTTAAGCTCTAATGACTTTTTTAAAGTCATTAGAGCTTTTTTAATAAATAGAGGAGTGGAGTTCGTTCCGATAGATTCTGTGTTAATAATCAAGTGATATTTCAATTTATTTAATTAATATTGATATCTGAAGGCAACTATAAGTTAGCCTGCAAGGGTACCTCCGCATTCGTGTGGTGTACCCTTTTTTGATG
>Ga0306864_1000239_pt1 | contig 26230 bp, 21 predicted proteins | sample AntRauTorckE5430_FD_190448 | JGI IMG/M metagenome (GOLD analysis project Ga0306864, IMG submission 190448) | Saline lake microbial communities from Rauer Islands, Antarctica - Metagenome Torckler E5 #430 (v2) (version 2) | ecosystem: Environmental > Aquatic > Non-marine Saline and Alkaline >...
TCTGTAATATCCTTTAACAGATTATCACGATCTAGAGTGGATAATAATAGTATTTCCTCTTTTAAATTATCTATGTTCATAATCTAAATATACATATAATAGCTGTATTAAACTAGAGCCTAATCTTTTTATTACTATCCACAATTGCTGCATATGGCTTCCCGACATAATTCTGAACTCTACTTTCGAATGAATAAGTTTTTTGTTTTGTTCGATTTATGATTTCATTATTGACATCAATTCTGAGCTGTTCAAGCTCTTCAACTGTAATTTCGTTTATATTGTACATTTTATCTTTTTTAATTATTTAAGATTTCGTTTATTTTGATTTACCTTTTTTCTTTTTTAATCACGTCAATGACTTTTTGAGTTAGAATTTTGTCACCTTGTGTAAAATTTAATTTTGCTAGTTTAAGCTTTTTCAATGCTTCTTCCCAAGAATTAAAATAAGGAGTAAAAGAATAATCTTCAAAAGCATCTAAATCATCGTTTTCCTTCATTTCACATGTCAAAAAGAAACATATGGATCTTTTGTTAAGACTAACATCAAAATCACAATCGGTTAATGATCCATTTTTAATGGAATAAATCAGAGAAGACTTATTCGGAATGTAAAAGCACAGTGCAACTACTTCATCTGAGGGTTCGTAGTAAGCTAACTCTAGATGGCTTACATCTTTAGTACTTACAAGGTCTTCATTTAATTTTAAGATTTTCAATAATTTAGCAAACTTTTCTTTTGAATAGTCTGTTATAATTGATTTTTCCTTTTTTAATAATTCGCTCATCTTTTTTTTTTTGTTTAAAATTTAATTTGTGAGGATTTTCCTTACAGTGAACAAAATTAAGGGATAAGATTAGTGAGTAAGGATTTCTGCAATATTGCAGTCAATTTTAAAGAGAATTATTTAAAGAATTTATGAATACTAACTGGGTAATAAATTCCTGAAAGTTTAATGCATACAATAAAACTTAAACAATAATATAATAGTTTTCTTAGTTTCTAAATTTTAAAATCATTGCCTTATACAGGAATTTCATAAAAATTGAAGAGTCATGGATAAAAATAAAAAAATAGTGCAAGAGGCTAAAGAAGCAGCCTATCAGTTGGATAAAAAATTTGGACAAAATTCTAAAGTTCAAATTTTCATTAATATGAGGGGTCAGTTAGATTTTTTATGCTTGAAAGAAACCGAAGATTTGCCCCCTAGTTATACCGTATTACAAACAATTGAATCTTGGGGGCTTGAAGAACATCAAGAAAAAGAACTATTTGAAATTTTGAAAGAGTTAGGGGTTAAGCTCCCATCAGATTTTTTTGAATAAATTTAGTTCAGTACTGCAAAAGGTGGGGGAGGAGGCTGTAAATTAAATTCTTTGTATATCTGAGAAGATGAAACCCTTATAATCAACTGAATATAGTATAGGTTGCCAACTTGAACATATTCTATCAAAAAATACATTTTATAGAATTTTAATTGCGAACCTCAAATTTATTTATTTAGGCTAAGTTCTAAAAAGCATATTGTTTATCGCAATATTCTTGAATTGCATCCAAGCGGTATTGGAAGTGAAGGCTATCGCAGATACCGTAGTCATTCTGTTTGTTGAGTTCTTTATCTTTTCAAGCACCAAGAACCAGTTCAGGTAATTCTGCAGGTATTTTGAAGCGACCCCATTGAATGAATCAATAAATTTTCTCAGTCGCATATCCATATTGTTGACATTTTGGACGTGATATATTTTATCCACAGTCCGCTGCCCTTTCGAGGCATTGAATTTTTTGTGCTCAAGGGTGTTTGCTTTTGCAAATGCACCATAGCTTCTGTAGCTATCGCTGCAAAGCACCTCTGCCTTATCGAGCTTGCCCTGTAGAACACAATCTAAATCTTTCTTGCTGATGCGCCCCCTTGTTGCCACCTTGAAATCTTTATTCCCAGATCTATCACAAGTGGCCACTACCGCCACTTTCTCATCGCTTATGCCTGCCTTTGCCCCTCGCTTCCTGGGCTTTCTCACCAAATTGCGGTTCCCTTTTTCTGAATATGCAAAGAACAGGTCGTCACTCTCGACAATGCCTTGGAGCTCATCTGGCGAAACACTCGCAAAGGAAGTGAGCAATTTGTGCCGCCAATCAAAAGAGGTCTGTATGGAAATCCCCGTTTCTTTGGCACTTTTCCTAATAGTATAACCCGATAAAAGGCAGTATAGATATTTGTTCACCTTATCCTCCTTCTTCAGGGCAAACCAAAATTTGCCCGTAGTTTCGCTAAAGTTTTTCCCACAACCATTGCAAACATAGCGTTGTACGCCCTTTAGTTTGCCATTGGCACGTATCCTGTGGTCCTTGCAGTGAGGACAGGAAATAGCTTTTAGCTCATTATTGTCCATAACCTCTTTGTCCTTTAAGGTCAAGGACAACAGAGTGGAAACAATCTCTTGTTTGACGCTGATATCGCTATTAACGAAATAATCTCGAAAATCTTCTGGAATCATATCAAAATGGGTTTTGAACAAAGATAATACATATTTATTTTAGAACTAAGCCTTTATTTATTGACTCGAAATTAAAAATATTGGCAAAAAGTCATTTTTTCAATATCAAGAGAGAGGTGAAAGAGAAAAACAGAGGCGTATTAAATGTACTTCCATGTATTTACGTATTTTTGTAATGATTGAATTTTTAGAAGAAAAATAGGTTTTACATGGGTTTTATTCACAAAATATTCACAAAAAAAAAGAGAGCAACAGAAAATATATCTGTAACTCTCTCATTATTAAGTCGGGGTGGCAGGATTCGAACCTGCGACCTCCTGCTCCCAAAGCAGGCGCGATAACCGGGCTACGCTACACCCCGAGTGTAGACTTTATTTGGATTCAGATGAGATTGCTTCATCTAAACATATCAGCGGAGAGACAGGGACTCGAACCCTGGCGACACATGCGCGTCGACAGATTAGCAATCTGCTCCATTACCACTCTGGCACCTCTCCAATGTTTATAAGAACTTGCGCTTTTTGCGGTTGCAAATATAACCGCAATTTTGATTTTGACAAAGCGAATTGGAATTATTTTCTAGTTTCTTTTTAATTTCTTGAAGTCTGCCTTTTTAGATCGATGATAAGCTCATTCGCCTCTTTCTTTCCACTCTCTCTCCATATCACTTTACCCAAACTGTAAAGCATGTAAGTAGGAAGATTCTTCACTTTTAAAGCCTTAACTAGCTGAGGATTCTTTTCAGCATCAATTTTAATAATCACTAACCTATCTCTTAAAGCAGCACTTACCTCTTTTAACTGGTCGTGGATACCTTCACAATCTTCGCTCCAATCTGCAAAAAAATTGATTAGAATAGGTTTCTTCTTATCGATAATCTCACCAAATTTCATCATCGAAATCTAATTTTGAATGAATTTAGTCCAAATTATATCAATTTCCAAATATTTTAGGATAAGGTGTTTACAGGATCTGATGTCTTTTTAAACCTCAACTTGGCTCTGAGAACCAAATAAAACATCACAGGAACTATGATTAAGGTTAAGAAAGTTGCGAAAATCAAACCAAAAATCACTGTCCACGCTAAGGGTCCCCAAAAAATTACGTTATCTCCACCCACATAAACATTTGGTGCATAATCTATAAAGAGTCCAAAGAAATCAATATTTAAACCTACCGCTAGCGGGATTAATCCAAGTACTGTTGTGATCGCTGTAAGTAATACAGGTCTAAGTCTAGACTTCCCTCCAGCAATAATTTCTTCAAAATACTGCTGTTTGGTAAGCATCTCTTCATCCTCTATGTCTAGCTTTTCTTTTCGTCGGTCGATAAGGATTTGGGTATAATCCACAAGGACAATCGCATTGTTGACAACAATACCTGCTAGTGATATAATTCCCATCATGGTCATGATAATGACGAAATCCATTTGGAATATACCAAGACCAAAGAATACCCCTCCTAAACTCAAGATCACTGCCATCAAAATGATAATTGGCTTTGAAATAGAGTTGAATTGTGCCACGAGAATAAGCAGAATTCCTCCCACGGCAAGCAGAAGTGCTTTGATAAGAAAATCTAAGTTCTCATCTTGTTTTTCCTGTTCTCCAGTAAATTTATAATTTATACTCTCTTTCAAGTCAAAATATTGAAGTTCGCTTTCTATTTGCTGAACAACTTCATTACCGTTATAACTGCCGAGGACGTTTGAGTAAATTGTAATAACTCTCTTTAAATCTTTCCTTTTGATAGAGGAGAAGGTCGATGTCGGTGTCTTTTCTATTAACGTAGAGATAGGTGTTTGTATGATCTTACCTTTTTTGTTTCTGAAGGTTACAGGCTGATTGAAAATTGTGTTTTCATCATACCGGGTTTCTTCATTAAATCTTACATTGATCTGGTAATCGTCATCCACATCCTTATAAGTAGACGCTTCTTCTCCAAAAACAGAACGTCTTATAACTTGACCCACCTGAGCGGTGGATATACCGAGTTTACCAGCTTTTGCTTTATCAACTCTAATGTCCATTTCGGGTTTGGATTTATTGATGTCGATTTTTAATTCTTCAATCCCATCGATCCCAGCATCATCTATAAATTCTCTCATGCGTTCTGCTTCAGACAACATCTGATCGTAATTCTCTCCTTTTAGCTCAATATTGATAGGATATCCTGAAGGAGGTCCTGCAGAATTTTTCTCAACAACAATGGATACTCCTGGGAACCCTCTTACAGATTCTCTTACTTCGTTTAGAACTTGACTACTCCTAATGCCCCTTCGGAGTTTAAACTCTCGCATAGATAGTGTGACTTTTCCGCGGTGAGGCATTTGGTTGGCTTGCCCAGCGTCTGTATTTGGATTCCCAGAGCCTTTGCCAACTTGCGAAATAGCAGACTCGACCATAAAGTTATAGCCGTTTTCATCTTCGTATTTTTTTAAAGTCTCAAAAATACGTTCCTCTACTTTTCTTGTCAACTTGTTGGTCTTATGGATATCTGTCCCCTCGGGGTATTCTATATAAGCCATAATTTGATTTGGCTGATTTTCGGGAAAGAATAAAACTTCTGGCTGTACAATGCCAATAAATACAAAAGAGGAAAATAAGATCCCTAAAGTTCCAAAAAAGAAGAAGTAGGCTCTCTTTTTATATATCGCAAACTTGAGTAATTTTTCGTAGAAGTTTTCTAATTTCTTTAAAGATCGGAACTGGAAAAAATAAATTGCTTTCACTAAAAACAACTTATAAACCCAAAGTAAAATAGAGGCTAATATGGCAAGATTTCCTAAACCACGTAGGCCTCCAATATCTAAAATAAACCCTAAACTCAAAGAAGAAATACCTATTCCAAGCAGGATAAGACTCCATCGAATCGTTTGTTTATTTTTTAATTTGTTTTCCTCAACTTTCATAAATTTTGAGGTCAACATGGCGTTGACGATCAGTGCTACAAAAAGGGAGGAGCCTAAGACGACCGAAAGCGTAATGGGAAAGTAGATCATGAACTTACCGATGGTCCCTGGCCATAGTCCCAATGGGAAAAAAGCTGCAAGTGTCGTTGCTGTAGAAGCGATGATGGGCCATGCAATTTCTCCAATCCCTTGTTTTGCGGCGGCTGTCCTACTCATGCCTTGGTCCATGAGCGAGTACACATTTTCTACAACTACGATACCATTATCCACTAGCATACCTAGACCCATGACCAAACCGAATAGCACCATTGTGTTGAGCGTAAACCCAAGTCCTGATAAGATGATAAGCGATAATAGTATAGACATAGGGATTGCTACTCCTACAAAAAGAGCATTTCTAAAGCCTAAAAAAAACATTAAAACAATAATAACTAAGAGTACACCAAAGATGATGTTATTCACTAGGTCATTCACTTGGTTTTCAGTCTTTATAGATTGGTCATTGGACAGGCTTATATTTAAGGCTTCTGGGAAATAGTTTTCTCTTTCATCATTAACGATGATTTTAATTTTTTCTACCGCCTCAATCATATTTTTGCCAGCTCTTTTTTTCACATCTAGCATGACTACAGCCTCACCGTAATTTCTAGCAAAGGTCGTAGCATCTTTGGTATGGAAATTTACTTTAGCGACGTCTCTTAAATATACCTCGCCTCCATCATCTTTGACCACTATGTTGTAAAGCTCGTCTGGAGATTCTATTTCTCCTAAAATCCTGATGTTCTTTTCGAATCCGTTGGATATGATGTTCCCTCCAGATATGGTTTTGTTTTCATTACGGATAGAAGTTATAACATCCGTAAAGCTTACTTTCATAGCAGCCATTTTATAAATGTCTACCGCAACTTCTACTTCTTTTTCATCTACACCTCGGACGGTCGCCTCTTTAATTTCAGGCAACAATTCTACTTTATCTTGAAGGTGTTCTGCAAAATCTTTTAATTGCTGGATGTTATAATTTCCTGTAAAACTAATATTCAGTACAGGAATCAATTCAGATATATTAAGGTCGAACACATTGGGCTCCACCTTTGCACCATTGTCAAGTGTTGGCCAAGTGGTTTCAGATTTAACTTGGTCTACCTTGTCTTTGACGAGTTGCTTGGCGTTCTGTATTTCTATATCTTCTTCAAACTCCACAATCACCATGGAGTAATCCTGTAAAGTAGAAGAGGTGATTTCTCGAACGCCCTTCACATCTTTAAATACTTCTTCTAAAGGTTCTGTAATAAATTTTTCAACATCTTCTACAGAGGTTCCGGGTTCTATAGAACTAACGTATATTTTGGTTTCAATAATCTCTGGAAAATCCTCTCTTGGCATTCCGTAATAAGCCATGATTCCTCCAATGAGTATAATGAGGCTTATCACATATACCGTCATCTTATTGTCGATTGCCCAAGACGATAAGGCAAATTCTTTATAAGTGTTTTTTTTGGCCATTATTTACTTTTTTATAAAGTTCAACACTCTTACTTTATCATCTTTTTTGATGGTTCTAGCACCTTCAGTTACCACAATTTCTGTAGCTTCTAGACCTCCTAGAACTTCGATTTCTCCTTGATAATTTTTGCCGAGTTTCAGCTCTCGGAAATTAGCGATGCCGATACTATCACTTTCCATCTGAAGAGAAAACGTAAAGGATTGTCCAGAGGCATTCTCTTGCAAGATATTTTCTGGGATAACGATAGCTTGTTTGGAGGTGTAGTCATTTAGTTTTAAAGTAGCAATTAAGTTGGGCTTCACAAAGTCAATATTGTCTGGGATAGAGACTCGTACTCTAAAATTTCTATTGCTTTCTGAAATATTACTAGAGACTTGAGAAACCTCTCCTGTAAAGCTTTTTCCAATAGCCCCTAAGGTTACAATAGCTTCAGAACCTTCACGGATATTACCAACATAATTTTCTGGAACATTTGCGCTAACGTACATCTCCTCCAAATTCAAAATTCTAAAGATTGGGGTTTGACCTGGGGAAACTACCTGACCTTGGTCTGTGATAACTTCATCTATTTTCCCAGCAAATGGAGCATAAATTACAGATTTGTTGAGTTGGCTTTTCATTTGGTCAACGGCATTATCAATTTGCTCAAAGGCTGTTTTGGCTTCAAGATATTGTATTTCTGAACCTATATTCTCATCCCAAAGCCGCTCTTGTCTTTCGAATCTCGTTTTGTCAAGCTCCCGCTGTGCTTTCATTTCTTCTAGTTGGCTCGATTGTCCTCCATCATCAATTTTAGCTAATTTTTGCCCCTTCTTAACCCGGTCACCCTCTTTGACATAGATAGCCTTTAGCACGCCCGAAAACTGGGGATAAATCATGATATTTTGATCTGTAGTGACATCGCCTTGGACAGTGACATAATGATTAAAATCTTTTGGAACTAGACTTAAAGCTTCTACTAAGGCATACTTTGATGTATCTTCAAAGTCAGCTAATTTTTTGTCCAAGATTTTAATCTGGCTATTGAGTTTCCTCATCGAGGTATTCAATTCCTCACGTTTTTGATTCAGTTCTGCCTTCGATCCATTTTCGACAATATCTTCGATAGACTTTTCTTTAGGACCACAAGACACACTAATAAGCAGGGAAAGTATAATGAGGTAAGATAGATATTTCATGGGTTTAGTTTTCAAAATTTGTAAATGGAGTATTGATGATCTTTTCGATTTCTGCTTTGGAATTGATAATATCTAGCATAGATTGTAGCAATTCGTTTTGTGCAGTGTAGAGTTGTAACTGAGCTTGTCTAAGTTCAAAACTCGTGCCGACTCCTTCTTTGAATTTGATTTGGTTTTTGTACTCAATGCGTTCTGCAAGTTTTAGATTGTCTTTTGATAATTCATAATTGTCTATTGCAAATTCAAAATTGCTCTTTGCATTATTTAACTGAAGTTTGATTTGGTTGACGGCCTCCACCTTTTGGGTTTCAGCTTTTTCCATTTCAATTTTAGCCTTTTGAGTTCGAGCACTTCGTTGAAGAGAACTGAAAATGGGAACATTCAGACTTACCCCAATCGTGGAGAATTCAAACCAATCGGCCCGCGAACTAAAGAATTCAAAATCCTCTCCAAAACTGGTTTGTCCATAGTTGGCAAAAGCAGATAAACTTGGTAAGGCTTTGCTTTTTTCAAGTTTCATTTCCAACTCTCGCTGCTCTACCAGATTGTTTGCAATCTTAAATTCAATGGCGTTTTCGACCTGTAAATCTTCCGTTATAAGGTTTGCTTCTAAAGCGTCTCTATTGGCTAAGTTTTCTAAATCTTCCAGTAATTCGACTTCAGTATAAATAGGTAAACCCAACACCATATTGAGGCTTTCTTTTGAAATATCCTTCATACGCTTGGCATTATTGAGCTGACTTCGCAATTGCTGGTAAGTAATCTGAAGTTGCTCTACATCTTCTTCCTCGGCAAGACCGTTTTCAAAAGTGATTCGTGTTTCTCTCAGGTTTTTTTTAGCAGTCTCTAGGTTACTTTCTATAATACCAATAGAGTTTTGAGTCAGTAAAACATTGCCGTAGGCACTCACTACATCTTTTCTTACTTGTAGCTTAGTGCGTGTTTCATTGTTGTCTGAATACTCTAAGAAGGTTTTAGCAGCCTGAAGAGCAACGATATAAGAGCCGTCAAATATAAGTTGGTTAAGCGTTATCGAAGCATTCATATTTTGTCTAGGTGAAAACTCTACTGGAACAAAAGTTCCAGGCTCGCCACCTACAAGTTCTGCAGGAAGTGGAGTTTGCCTAATGATAGGATTATATTCATAAGTTAAATCACCATCGATTTGAGGTAAACCCTCGGCAGTAGTTTCCCACTTCTGTTTTAGGGCAATAGCCACATCGCGTCTCGCGTTGATGGTCGCATAGCTGCTATCTATAGCAAAATCTATGGCTTCCTGTAAGGTGAATTTATAGCTCTTTGGCTCATATTGGTCCTGAGCATATACGCTCATACTTAGTATGGCTATGAGACTGAAAATTAACTTTTTCATTCTAGTTCTTGTTTTTCGAGTTCTATTAAGCGTTGCTTTCCTTTGATATCCACAATACTCCTTAGGTGGTATTTTAAAAATTCTTCGTAAAGTTCTTTAGGTGAAAGTTGGCTGTCCTTAAAGAGTTCTTCATCTTTTAGATTTAACATACCTGAGATGTAGATCTTGCAGGTAAAAACTTTGTGTAAATCTTTTCTATAATAATCATCTTTTACACCACGATCTACATTTTTGCTGATGGATTCTTCCATTTTGCAAACTTGAGATTGTCGCATTTTATCATAAATCTTTGGATAATACTTTTGAAACTGAAATTGAGGCGAGGATTTTTCATTTTTAAGCCTTTTCATTACTACCCTTTTAATCTCGAACATTTCCTCGACGGGATCTAGCTGCTGAATTTGAACTTCGTCTATTTCCTTGTGAATGCGATCTCGAATGTAATAGGCGACTTGCTCGACTAAGTCCGACTTGTTTTTGAAATAACCGTAAAGGGTTTTTTTGGACACACCAAGCTCCTGAGCCAGATGGTCCATGGTGACGCTCTTGAAACCGAATTCCAAAAACAAATCTCCAGCCTTATGTAAAATATCTTCTTTCATTTCAGGCTGCAAATTTAAACACGGAAACTTTTTATACAAGAAAAGTTTCCAAAGTTTTGCTAAATTTTAACATTAGGATTTTAGCTTTTATTTTTTGGACTTTTGAGGAAAAATAAAACCATTGGAAATAGCTTCACAGACATTAAAGGAGGTAGAAATTATATTCAAATTATAAAATGATGAACATATAGGATTGAGCTAGTGTTGGTAGGGGCTAGAGATTAACAAGCCAAGCTCAGTAGAATTGTGTTTGAACGCAAAGCCTTTGCCAAATTAAAGCTCATTGTCGTAGGACTTTCTTATTAATTCTGCTTTGCTATTAATTTCTAAGGCTTTGTATATATTTTTAATGTGAGTGCGAACAGTGTCTATGGATATAAATAAATCAGTGGCAATCATTTTATAGCTTTTACCAGCGACAATGCCAGTAACTATTTCTTTTTGCCTCTCGGTAAGCACGGTGCTTTTAATCTGCTTTTGTGCAAAGTGGTTTGCTATTTTGCGTGCAATAGCTGGTGACATATAAGACCCCCCTTGGTGTACTACAAGAATTGCTTCTAGTATTTTTTTAAGAGGTGTTTTTTTAGACAAATAGGAGCAGGCTCCAGCACATAATGCTTTATAAATACTATCGTTATCCTCAAATGTGGTGAGCATAATAATGGATACTTCAGGCAATTCCTTCAAAATTAGTGGGATGCCATCAATCCCCGACATTCCTAATAAATTAATGTCTAGAAGGATGATTTCAGGATAGTTTTTAGAGGATTTTATAACTTTAATAAAATCCTCAACCGAAGCTGTAATGAGCAAACACTCTAGGTGGGGCTGGGCATTGAAGTAGTCACTCAGGCTTTCCTGAATTAGGGTATCATCTTCTATAATGGCTAACCTAATGCTTTTCATGCTCTATGTTTCAAAACAATCAAAATTTAGAATATACTTCTGGTATTTGTAAATGTATTGTATAATGATAGTACGTGCAATCACATTAAGATGTGGTTTATACCAAATTAGACCTATAATGACGCAATAAATCGTTTTACCGATACGAATTCGGCACAGGCTTTTTTCGCCTGCTTTTCATCAAAAATAATTACCGTAGCTAAGGCTATGCTAGTTATTTTTGATTTCAATCAATCAAAAAATAATTCAATTTATTCATACGGCATTATAAATATAATTTGGTATTAGAGGGTAAATGGCAGAAATAGCTTAACCTCAAATCCGCTTTCCTTATCAAATTCCAGTTTTCCTTTAAGGTTTTCGGCCCTCATGGTCATATTGGATAAGCCTAATCCAGTTGAAGTATAGCACTCCTTTTTACTCCCATTATCCTTTACAATGAGGCAAGACCCTTTAAAGTCGTTCGTAATAGTCACAGCGACATGGGTGGCATCAGAATGCCGTAAAATATTGGTGATCGCTTCTTTATAAATCAAAAATATATGCTGCTTGGTGGATGCTAGTAATTTTCTATTTGGGTTTTTTACGTTGAAACTATCCATTTGAAAGGAGATGTCTTTTGGTAGCAATAATTCTTCGGCCAACTCGCGCATACGCTCTAATAAATCTTCGATGGTTTCTCGTCTGCTGTCGATACTCCACACCAAATCTCGCATTTGTGAAATAGCATTTCTGCTAATGCCCGCTATTTTTTGAAGTTTAAATTTATCGGTTTCACTGGCGTTGATTTCCATAAGTTCGGTTTGCATGGCGAGACCAGATAATAACGAGCCAACATCATCATGTAAGTCGCTTGAAATTTTAGTACGCAGTCTTTCCATTGCCAAAGCTTGCTGCAATCGGTACCTGAAAATCGAATAAGCTATGCCAGCTAAAGTCAAAAATATCAGAGCCATAAACCACCATTTCTTATAAAATATTTGACGTACAGTAATTGGAATTGATAAGATAGAAGCAGTATCAATTCCTCGGGAATCTTTTCCTTTTATTTTTAAGATATAGTCACCTGCTGGCAATTGGTTATAGCGAATTGATGCCGAGTTGCCTTGGTAAAACCAGCGGTCTTCAAAGCCTTCTAGTTTTGTGCTATACGTGTTTTTTTGATTCTGAAAATAGCTTGGCATCGTCCATTTAATTTCGAAATACTGATCGTAGGGAGATAATTCTAAAGCTGTAAATTTAGTTTTGATGTAATCCTCAATAAAGCTAGATTTATTTTGGTTGTTATATCCTGATGCATTTAGAAGACTGAGTTTTGGCGGATTGGATTCCCTAAATATGTCTTTGGGCTTAAACGTGTTTAACCCGTTCATTCCCCCGAAATAAAAATGACCTCTGCTATCCTTAAAAGAAGAGGCATAATTAAACTCGAAATGTGTTAAGCCATCTTCGGTATAATAATTTTGAAAAATTTCGGTAGCTTTATCAAAATGGGATAAGCCATTATAAGTACTTATCCATAAGCCGTTAGCATCGTCTGATAGCAAACCAACCACATTGTCATTTGGTAGTTGCTGAGATTTGGTAAAGGTCTTCACTTTATTGCCATCTGCTGAAATATGGTTGAGTCCACCACCATAGGTTCCAGCCCATAGGCTTCCATCCGTATCTTCTTCGATAGCTAGGACACAATTTCGTGAAATATTTGGAGTCGTTTCTGTTGAATATTTTTTTTCTAAACGACCACTGAGATGAACTTTAAGTAACCCATTGTTTTGAGTTCCTATCCAAATAAGGCTATCTGTTTTGCTTTCTTCAAAATACCTGTAATCTGAAATATCATCGTCTATTTTAGAATCCTTAAATAAAAGCGTGCTTGTCTCATTTTCTATATCAAAAAGTGCCAATTGTGATAAACTTTGACCAAAAAGCAGTTTTCCATTTCTCAATTTAATCAACGGATTTTGACCTTTAAAAGTAACGTAATTCCGAAATTCATCATAACTTTTAACGCTGCCATCCTTTAGATTTATTTTTATTAAGGTTTCCCCTAAGGTAAAAACATGCTCTTTTTCGTCGTCTAAAACAAAAAAATTAGCCGTGTGTTGAATGGCCTCTAGGTCCGCTTTATCCAATTGAATTTCTAGTGTATCCACCTTACCCTCTAAGGTTTTGTACAGAAGAATGTTGTTATTTTCGCATTTTGCAAAAATTGTTCCATTTTTATCTTCAAAAATACCGCGCATGGCATTTCCCCAACCTTCATTAGTTGACTTAAATAAGGGTTTAAAAAGTTCATCACCTATTCTTATTTTAAACAATCCATTATCTGTTGCTACCCAAAGTAATTTATTGGTATCTATATACAGATCTCTAATAATCGAATACTTAAATCGAGCTTTAAGTTGGTCTGTATAGTTCGTAAACTCACCTTCCGGACTCATCCGGTAAAGTTCATCTAATCCGGAAAACCAGATGTGTTTTTGATAATCTTCTATAGCATTATAAAATTGAATGGGTTTATCGAGGAGGCGTTTATGAGTGAGGTTGTCTTCATCATAAATATGAATACCACGTTCCTGTTGTGGAAAAAAATAGTGATTATTGCTAGAATCATAAAAGGATACATTAAATTTTAAATCGGTTCCAAACCACTTAAAACTTGACAAATCAAAATTAGCTTCTAAATTTCCGTCGGTATCAAATTTCAAACTTCCGTTAGAGGTGTTCCATAATACGTGACTTTGAGAATCTGAAATTAGTCCTGCGTAATCAACTTCTCCCCTTAAAATAGAATATTTAATTTCGAACCGATCACCATTAAATTTTTGAAGATATTGTTTTGCGTTTTCTTTTTTAGCAGTTTTGTAATCATCGCTTATAATCCAAAAACTACCATCTTTATTTTTTAGCAAGCATAAAACAGAACCCATAATGTTATGAGTTTTATTGTAAGCTATCGCTTTATCAGTTATTGGATTGAGCTTAAATAGTTTTTCATTAGCTATATACCAAAGTTCATTGGTAGCATCATCAATATCGAAATCTGCCTTAATATATTCTTCTTCAATAAAAAGGGGATTACTTTTATTTGAATTGTACACTTTTATATTATATCCATCATAGTGCATCAAACCAACTGCTGTGCCCATCCATATAAATTCGTTTTTGTCTTGTGTAATGGATTTGATGTCTCTATAGGGTAAACCTTGTTCGGTCGTAAAAACATCTATTTGGGATGGGCTTTGTGCATAGACAGGATGGTCTACCAAAAGTAGACCCATTTGCACTATTAAAACGAACAGGATTCTGAAGAATTTCAAAACGTGCTTATTAACTGTTTTATGAACGCTAACTCCCAAATATACAAAAAGTTAACTATCAATATCACATGAATATGTGATTGACAATTAATCTATGGATACTTAATTTAGCTAAGTAATAAAAACTAATAGCATCAATTCTTAAACTAAATTTTCATGAAAAAAGTAGGTGTTATAGGCGGTTCTGGATTTATTGGGAGCTATGTCACAAAACAGTTTTTAGATCATGGCTTTGAGGTGAAAGTGTCCTCAACCGAAAGTCATCCGTATGCGCAAGCCAAATTTATGGCTAATCAAGTGGTGGAAAAATTTATAAAAGCCAATCCAAATTTATCCTTCGAAATTACAACGGTTTCTCCTGTGGGCGTTATGGGGAAATCACTTTCCAATCGAGAAGATTCCACTTCTGGAGGTTTACAGTCTTTAATTAAAAATAAAATTGCGCCAGATGATTTTGTAAAAATGTTATTTGACAATGATATCCCATTTTCTCTAATAGATGTAGAAGATGTTGCTGTAGCTATTTTTAAAGCTGCCACAACTAAAGGCCTTCATGGAAAAGATTATCTATTGGCTAAAGAAACCTATAAAATATCGGATATGAACCTGATGCTGAATCAACAAGAGCCAAAAGAAAGTGCGGCTATTGTGTATAAAAACCATTTAGCAAAAAAAGAGTTGAATATGGAATTCAAACCTTTCAAAGACTGTTTGTATTCATTTTAATATAAATACTAATAGAATTTAAAGATCAAACTCATGAAAGCTAAAAAGCTATTATTTATTCTAATAACTATTGGGATAACAGCTTCCTGTACCGAGACAAATGCGATTAAAAAAGACGCTTATCGTTAAAAAAGCTCGGAATTCTTGGGAGTGCATTCCATCTGTTTTAATGATTTGGGCGTAAAGGATAATTTAAATTGGGTGCTTTCTGAAATAAAAAAAATACAAACTCAAAAACCTACCCCTAACCTCTGCCAAGAGGGGAACAATTACTGACCTATGATAAAAATATTTAGAAAAATTCGTCAACGTTCTATATCCGAAGGAAAAACAAAAAAATATTTACTTTATGCCATCGGTGAAATTGTACTTGTGGTTATTGGGATTTTGATTGCCTTGCAAGTAAATAACTGGAACATAGAAAAGAGCTATAAAAAAAGAGAAGCAAAATATCTTACCAATATTGTTTTGGATTTAAAGAAAGATATCGTCCGATTGGAGTATCTCATGGCATTTAGAAAAAACAGGTTACTCGGAGATCAAAAGCTAATTCAAGAAATGAATGGTGTGCTTAATCGTGATTTAGCTGAAGTATCTAAAAATGTTGTCAACACATTAATGGAACAAAACTTCTCGCCAAACAACACGACCTTTTTAGAGCTTACAAACTCTGGAAATTTTAACCTTATAACAAATGATTCTATAAAAATATTTTTGTTAGAACTAGAAGAACTCTATAAAACCAATACTCTAAACATAGCTCACGAAACCTTTGACTATAGGGAATATATTTCAAAACCAGCAGCCAATCTTATAAGCATAGATCAACTATTTCCAGTATTTGTAGGTGTAAAAACCATTGAAGAACAGCAAATAACTCGAGATAATTTTAATGCTTTGTTTAAAAGTAGAGCCTATAAAAATGGATTATTCATCATGACTTTTATGTCTAAGTCTTACATCACAGCCTATGAAACTATAAAAATGAAATCAGAAAAAATCATTGAAATTATAGAACCTAACAAATAAAAAAAACATGAAAACACTAAAACAATTGACCGTAATTTTAATACTTTTTGCACTGATTTTTGCGATTCAAAGCTGCGAACAAAAGACAAAAGAAGTACCGAAAAATATTGAAAAAGAAATTACTATAAAGCACGACACACCAGACTATTTTATGCTGAGACCAGAAGTCGAAAAAGCTTATGGTTACTCGCACGCTGTAAAAATCGGTAATTCCATAAAAGTTTCTGGAGCGGTAAGTATGGATGATGAAGGGAACCCAACAGCAATAGGAGATTTTGAACAGCAAATGAAAAATTGCTATGCAGATTTAGAAAAAGTTTTAGCCCATTATGGCTGCACATTTGACGATGTCGTAGTAGAAAATGTATTCACTATAGACATGGCAAAATTCTTAGAATTTGCTGATTATAGAACCGAAATCTATAAGACACAATTCCCAACAGGATCTTGGCTGGGTGTTAAAGAACTAGCGCTCCCAGAATTTATGATTGAGATTGAATTAGAAGTGCATAAATCTGAATAACAGAACTAATAAAAACGGAATTATAATTTTTTTAAATAAAGATAAATCTCAATTATATTAACAACTATTTTTTACTTAAAACTATTACTATGAAAACAGCTTTTCTTACAGTCATTGCATGCCTTTTTTCAATTGCGATGTACTCACAAACCTATATTACAAATGTCACGATTACTGATGTTGAAAACCAAAAAATGATTCCGAATCAAACCGTTGTCATTTCTAAGGATATCATTAGTGATATCCAATCCAGCAAAAAGATTGAAATTCCAGAAAATGCGACCATTATTGATGGCACAGGAAAGTATTTAGCACCAGGATTGACCGATGCACACATTCACTTTTCTCAAAATGGCGGCTTATATACCCGACCAGACGCCATTGATTTGCGAAAATTTAGGCCTTACGAAGATGAAATTAAGATTTCAAAAACTAACATGGAAGGTAAATTGCGTCGCTATTTAAAAAACGGAATCACCACTGTTTTTGATGTGGGTTCTACGCTATACTTTCTGGAAAAAAGCAAAGATTTTAAAGATAAAGACTTTGCACCGACGATCTATATGACAGGACCATTATCAACCACATACAAACCTGAAATTTATAAAAACTTCGCTGATGATGCCCCTTTTACATTAACGCAAACCATCGAAGATGGTATAAAATCCGTAAAAGATCAGTTGCCCTACCAACCAGATTTTATAAAGATTTGGTATATCGTTGGTGCTGGTGGATTGTCCATAGAAGAAAGTGCCCGAAAAAATTTACCTATTGTCAAAGCTATTATTGATGAGGCGCATAAAAACAATTTAAAAGTTGCGGTTCACGCCACCCAGCGTATCACAGCACAGTTGGCTGTAGAAAACGGAGCTGACTTTTTAGTACATAGTGTTGACGACGAAATCCTAAAACCAGAGTTTGTCCAACTAATAAAAAAGAATAAAGTGGTAATCTGTCCTACGTTAATTGTTCACGGTGGCTATGTAAATACCTTTGGTCAGAACCTTAATTTTTCTTCCTATGAGCTAAAAACCACAGAACCTCATCAATTAGGAACTTTACTAGACCTAAAGCACCTATCAGACACTTTAACAGTAAATCGCTACAGGGCAATGGGCAATTCCGAAGAAATGTTGGCGGGTTTAAAAGTAGCAGACTCTATCAGCAGGGCTAACTTAAAATTGCTGTCAGATGCAGGGGTAACTATTGCTACAGGAACAGATGCAGGAAATATAGGCACCTTGCATGTCTCTTCTTATCAAGCAGAACTAAAAGCCATGCAAGCAAGCGGCTTGAGTAATTGGCAAATTCTTGTAGCATCGACACTAAATGGTGCAAAAATTTTAAACAAAGAAAAAGAATTTGGAAGTGTTACCGTTGGTAAAAAAGCAAATCTAATTTTATTAGATGCCAGCCCAATCGACGATCTTGAAAATCTTACCAAAATAGATAAAGTCATCAATAAAGGCAGAGTTTTTAATCCTGAAGACCTATTAAAAGATACACCAGAAGATTTGGCACAACGTCAATTGAACGGTTACAATTTTAGAAATATCGATGCTTTTTTAGAACCTTATGCAGAGGATGTTGAGATTTATAATTTTCCAGATGAGTTGCAATACAAAGGAAAAGACGCTATGAGAAATAGCTATGCTCAAATGTTTGCAAACACACCAAATTTACATTGTGAGCTATTGAATCGCATTGTTCAGGGCAAGATGGTTATTGATCAGGAGCGTGTGCAAGCTGGCAATCGGGTTATAGAAGCCATTGCCATATATCATATTGAAAACGAGAAAATTCAAAAGGTATATTTTATTAAATAATTTTAAAAAAGGGCAAAACCGAAAACCTTAATAGAGTAGGCACATAAAAACCAATCAACATGAAAAATATAATAGTATTTGCAATGGTCATCCTTTTTGGTACAACCGTTTTCGCACAATGGGATTACCCAACGACCAAAAAAGTAGAAGTAATTGACACATATTTTGGTATAGACTATAAAGACAACTACCAATGGCTGGAGGATTTAACAAATCCCAAAGTAGAAACTTGGTTTAAAGAGCAAGCAGATTTTTCCAATGCCACAATGAGCAAAATTTCTGGAAGAGATGAACTCATTGCCGAATGGCGAAAACTAGATGCCTTGCAATCAGCAACGTTTAGCGACCTAAAAAAAGTAGGTCAACGCATTTTCTTTAAAAAGCGAATGCCTGGCGATAAAGTGGGTAAAATCTATTACCGTGAAACAATGGACAGCCCAGATATCCTACTTTTTGACGCCTTAAACTTCAAAGCAGGTAAAACCTTATCCGTCGAAAGTTTTATACCCAGTTATGATGGAAAAAAACTATTGATAGGCTATTCTGAAAGTGGGGCAGAAATTTCTGTCCTTCAAGTTTTGGATATCGATTCCAACACCTTTTTACCAGATCTTATTCCTGCCACTGCAGGTGCCATGGGTTGGACTTTTGATGATAGTGCTTTTATGTATATGTGGATAAAATCTACCGACAATAAAGACCCAGAGGGGCGATTAAACCCTAAAACAAAATTGCACAAATTAGGCACAGATTACAAAACCGACGTTGATTTTTTCAGTAATGAAGCCTATCCAGATATGAATATTCCTTCCAAAGCTTATCCTTATATATCGCTTTCAAAAAACGCCAAAGACTTTGTATTTGGAGGACAGGGCACGGTTGCCAAAGAATTAATACTGTATTATGCCCCGTTAGACCAATTTAATTTGGGAAACATTGCGTGGAAAATCTTATGCAAAGCAACGGATCAATTGATAAACGGTACACCAGACCAAGGAGGTTTGCCAGAAGTTTTTGGCACTAAAGTATATGCCATTACTTATAAAGGTGCTGAGAAATATAAACTGATTGCTACAGATTTGAAAAATCCGGACTGGGCAAATGCCGAAACCGTCGTTGCCGAAAAAGATATGAGTTTAACAGGCTATACCCGTAGTAAAGATTACCTCTTACTCAATTATAGCGATGGTATTAATTCACACCTTTTTAAGTTCAATCCCAAAACAAAGACAAACACAAAAATCACTTTACCCTTTATGGGAATTGCGCGGGCGAAATGTCTCGACACTAAAACCAACGACTTTATCATAGACATTACTTCATGGAACAAACCCTTGACAGAATTTATGTTGAATGCCGAAACCGAAACCTTTACAGCAAGCCCTTTTAATCAAACAAGCGTTTATCCTGATGCCTACAACGAACTTGTGGTAGAAGAAGTAGAAGTAAAAGGCCACGATGGCGTGATGATTCCGCTATCTATTATCTATAAAAAAGGAACAAAAAAAGACGGCTCCAATGTTTGCTTTATGCGTAGCTACGGCGCTTATGGTAGTAGTGCTACTCCTTATTTTAGTACCCTTTACAATGCACTAGTCACAAAAGGCGTGGTATATGCGGTGCCTCATGTGCGTGGTGGAGGCGAAAAAGGCGAAGCTTGGTATAAAGGAGGATTTAAAACCACCAAACCCAATACGTGGAAGGATTTTATTAGCTGTGCTGAATATATGATTGCCCAAGGCTTTACCCAATCGTCTAAATTATCTGGAATGGGTACAAGTGCAGGCGGAATCTTAATTTCAAGAGCCATTACCGAAAGACCAGAGTTGTTTGCCGCAGCCATAAATAATGTAGGAACTTCTAATAAAATGAGAGGCGAATTTTCAGCAAATGGTCCTGTAAACGTGCCAGAATTTGGTACTGTTAAAGACCCCATCGAAGCAAAAGCGCTGTACGAAATGGATGGAATGCAACACGTTGTAGATCGCGTTAACTATCCCGCAGTAATTAATGTAGCAGGTTGGACAGACTCGCGTGTTGTGGCTTGGCAACCAGGAAAATTTGCAGCAGCCCTTCAAAATGCAACAGCATCTAACAAACCTGTTTTAATGAAAGTAAATTATGACAATGGCCATTTTACGGAAGACCGGGAAGTAACCTGGGCAAATTTTGCAGACCAGTTTGCCTTTGTGATGTGGCAATCTGGGCATCCTGATTTCCAACAAAAGCTTTAAAAAAGATACTGTGTGCAAAACTTGGAGCGGTTAAAACGCTTTGAGTTTGTCCACATTTTAAATTGGAAAACCCTGCGACTATCTCAGCGTTGGTAAGGTGTGTTAGGATTAGAACCCATCGGCAATGATTTTTTCAAATCAAACAGTAATTTTTAAGTGAGATTTAATCGGAACATAAAGGAGGGGGTTTCAAATTTGAGCATCAGTTCTAGTGTAACATTAAATGTTATTTTTAAGGGTAAGGAATAGATCATTATGCTTAAGTATGGAGTGCAATGGAAGGCACTATATTTAAAGGTTGTACTTCAATATGAAAAACCATAGAACATAAAAGAAGCCTGATCAAAATTTTATAACCTAAGGAAAGGTTTAAGACGAACATATTATCCACACTGAGAGAAGTTGGAGTGTAATCATAGAAAACAATACTATAACCACATAAATAAATAATTATGAAAAAAACCAATAAATACCTATGTACACTGGCAGCAGGAGTATTAATGCTAAGCCTATTGAATAGTTGCTCTGAGAAAAAAGATTCTAAAGAGGAAGTCAGCATCACAACTGAATTCAATTTAGATATTGTCAAGGCAGAAATTGAAGAGGCAAATACCAATTTTATGGCACTAGTGGCCGCTGGAGATTCCATAGGCTTAGCGAATGCCTACACCATTGATGCAAAATTCATGGGTGCTGGAGCACCACCGGTAACTGGGAGAAAAGACATTCAAACGGCTATGGCTGGAATAGTCAATTCGGGTATTACTAGCGCTGATTTAAGGTTGGAAAATATTTACGGGACTGAGGATCTAATTGCTGAAGAAGGTGAACTTACTCTTTACGTGGGAGACCTAGCAGTGGCAGGAGAGAAGTACATCGTCCTTTGGAAAAAAGAAGATGGGAAGTGGAAATTGTTTAGGGATATTTTCAATTCCAATTTACCTACGGAATAGTAGGCGTTTGAATTTAATGCTTAAGGTATTTATATCTGAGTGCTAAAAATCCTTCAACTAAAATTGTAAGACATTATAAATTTAATCTGGTATAACTTCTGTTGAAGAGGATTCAAGTAAGTAACTGCTACATAAAACACTCTATTACAGAAGGGAAATCCCAATTTTAAAATGTATGTTTTGAATTGGCTTTTAACAGGCATCAAACAAATAAATATAGCGGATTTTATAGTGTTAAAGCAGAATACTAACTTTGATAGAATTGATTTTACAGGCATAGCATCTTGTAGCGTACTTGAAAAAAAAACGATCATTTTAATAGCAATAAGAAATAAGTTTGCTCACAACCAATTGCCAAACAAAATGATATACGATTTAACAAATGAATTTCTTAAAGTAGAAAAAAATGAAACCTATGCTAACTATTATTTAAAGGTTTTAAAGAAAATGATTTCAGATTTATATTAAGTTACCTTTAATTTGGTTTGATATGCTCTTTGACATCCTAAAATTACAAACATAGAAAATGATTATATTTGTAATAGTATAAAGCTATTTGCTCGTTTTTATTTGTTAAAAAAGAGCTTTACCACTTCATTAACAGGTAGTTACGACAGGTAGGTTGTAACTGCCCTTATTTTGAAGGGTAAACACAACTCATCTTATTGAGTTTTAAAGGTTCTGTGTGTTGTAACTGCCCTTATTTTGAAGGGTAAACACAACACTATTCTGAATTGATAGTTTTCGTCCGGAGTTGTAACTGCCCTTATTTTGAAGGGTAAACACAACCATAATGGAAAGGATGTCCGTTTCTGATTGTTGTAACTGCCCTTATTTTGAAGGGTAAACACAACCTGATGCATAGGCGCTGAGGTCTATTTCTGGTTGTAACTGCCCTTATTTTGAAGGGTAAACACAACTACTCTGTTGATCCCCTGGTTGTATACCTCGTTGTAACTGCCCTTATTTTGAAGGGTAAACACAACCTATTGCTGCGGTTCTTGCTTCTGGTCTTGGTTGTAACTGCCCTTATTTTGAAGGGTAAACACAACGCTTAGGTCTACCGCCTTTACTTCCATTTAGTTGTAACTGCCCTTATTTTGAAGGGTAAACACAACTTGATTAGTAATTGAGCTTCAATAACATCAGTTGTAACTGCTCTTATTTTGAAGGGTAAACACAACTTTTTTGACGTACTAATTCCATAGCTTTATCTTGTAACTGCCTTTTTTAAGGCGCTATGACAGTCAGAAATATTTATAGGAATAAGAAAGAAAAGAAACTTTAGTACTTTTAGAACTCATAGAACACTCCTTATTTAATTGTTCTAAAGATTTACAGATGGAGTTAAAACAAGAAAATACATCATAGATCACTGATCGAAAATAAGATTAGTAAATACCTGATTTATGCTATTGGCAAAATGATCCTTGTGGTGAGTGAAATCTTGATCGCCTTAAGCATTAACAGCTGGAATGAAAATAACAAATTAGAAAAGGAAACCTATAAAGTACTTTTATAAATGCGGGGTGAATTTTTAAGAAACATATCAAATTTGAAAAGCCCCAACTAAGTTTAGTCTTTTTTATTACTTCCAATATCAGGTTGACGATTAAAACATTGTAAATCTGTATTTTACAACCAATTTTGTCGTCCTCAAAAAAATATTTAAACAGGATTTTTTTTCTGTATTTTAGATGGATGAAAACAAATGTATACTGATGTATTTACCGATTTTTAGATTTGTATTTCATTTATGTAATGAATGTTAATTTGATATTATGAAGATATTTAGTTTTAAGTACTACCCAGCTAGAATTTTATTGACCTTGTTTTGTATAGCACTTACTTTAGTCATTCTGGTTAAAGGCTTTTTTATGCCTGAAGCAAACTTTATAAATATTGCTTTATGGGTAGTCGGAAGCGCTTCATTGCTTGCTATATTCTTTAAAACATTAAATAAGTATTGTTTAAAGAATTGTATTTTAAAAATGCTTGATTTACCAAAACTAAAAGGCTCTTATACAGGTGAATTAATATCGAGTTACCATATCGACGATGATGAAACAAAACCACACATAAAAAAATATGTAAAAATGAAAATTTATCAAAATTTGAATGGATTCTTGGTTGAAGCTAAGTTTTATAATTCTAAAAACGATGATACTTTCACTTCTGAAACAGAAAGTATTAATCATGATATTGTTTCTAAAGGCAATGGGGACTACACCATTACTTATTTGTACAGAAATAAAGGGAATAAGCTGACTAAAGAGAATAAAAAATATAGCCTTAATAATCATGAAGGTGTAGCTATTTTAGAATATAGTACTGCTACTAAAGCCCTAAACGGCAGCTATTTTAATGATGCAGCTGAAAGGCAAAGTTTTGGAAGATTGAATTTAAAAAAGAATAAATTATGAGTACTAGATATACAAATCAAAAGAAAGTAGAAGAAAATATTAATTATGTGTTTAGTAATAAGGGCATTTTTGCGGCGGTCGCAGAAAAAACCCTTACTAATTACAAAAGCAAATTTAACGAAGGACAAACTATACAGCCTAATTTGCACTATTTTGCTGTGGGGCACACTTTTAAAAATATTGATACTAAAAGAATATTTGATTATCAACTCTCTGAAGATGAGATGGATATTTTACCAACCAAATATTTTAGTTTACAACAAAATAAGTTTTCTTTTCCTATAGATGGTCAAACAAAAACAGACAAACTATATTTATTACTCGATAACATAAGAAATATAAACGCACACTTTATTCATGATTTTAATTTTCTAAAAGTTGATAACATAGATGAAAATATTATTTGCTTTTTAATAGACAGCTTTGAGTTAGCTCTAATCAAAGGCGTTTTTGCGAAGAAGTATGGTGATAAAAAAAGCAAACTCAGATTGGATTTCTTGTCTAATGAAGCAAGAGACGAAATACTTACGGACATACTAGAAAATCTAGACAAAGAGTTAATTGTTTTTATGAAAGAGATATTCTATCAAACTCTATATGTTGTAGATAAGAAAGAATGGAGAAATAAAGAATTAAATCAAGAAAAAAAGGATTTTTTAGACAATCACTTATCATCTAAAGAGGACTGGATTAATTGGATTTTGTTTAATTGTGTAGAGGAAGATATAGATTGGTATCTCAACAATTATGGCGATTATGACCCTCACCCTGACTCTAAAAACCACAAGCATAAAGTTCTAACCATTGAAAAGGGAAAATACCTCTCTTTTGAAGGTTCATTATTTATGATGACCATGTTTCTGTATGCTAATGAAGCTAATTACTTAATTCCTAAATTAAAAGGCTATAAAAAGAATGGCACACCACAAGATGCGTCTAAATTAGAAGTTTTTAGATTTTTCGCAAAGAAATTTAAAAGCCAAGATGTAGATAGTGAGCATAAGCAATATGTGAAATTTAGAGATATGATTCAATATGTTGGAAAATATCCAACGGTTTGGAACAAGCATATTCATCTAGATAGCTATTATGTAAAAGATCTGAAAGCAACAATACTAGAGAACGAAATCATTCAACTTTATCAAGAGGATATTAAAAATCATTTTCAAAGTATATGTGGCTTAAAACAATTTGAAGATTCCCAAGAAGAGATACAACTCGCTTTTATAGAGGTGGCTAAAGATTATCTGCAAAATAAAGAAATCTATTATACGGGTGAATACCGTGAAGATTGTATCACAATTTTAAAAACTTCTGCTGAACATTTAGCGAATAAAAGGCAGTTAAAAGACATTCAAAAGCAATTAAAAAAATACATTAATAAAGCTTACAAATCATTATCGTCAGAAGATCAAGGCAAAAAAAAGAAGTTGGATATTTCTAAACTAAAATATATAGATAAAATAAGAAAATCCAAAAATTCAATTAATACTACTACTGATAAATTTGCAAAAAGAGTAGAAGATAATCTATTGTTTATTTCAAATGGGAGAAACAGCGACCGTTTTATGGTCTTTGCATGCAGGTTTTTAGCAGAAATAAATTACTTTGGTAAAGATGCTCAATTCAAAATGTATGAGAACTATTATTCCGAAGAAGAACAAAATGCTTTGAAAGATAAAAAACAAAATTTGACTCAAAAAGAATTTGATAAGCTTCATTACCATGGGGGTAAGCTTACTCATTTTGAAACCTTTGAGAATCACACAAAAAAATATCCAAATTGGGACATGCCTTTTGTGGTGCAAAACAATGCTATTTATGTAAAGATACCTGGCATTAATTTTATAAAAAATACAGCATTCTGCATACAGAGAAATGTAATTAACTATTTACTGGAGCACGCGTTGGGAGAAAACTATAAAGACCAACAAGGTAGAAAATGGCTCTTTGATTATTATGAGCATAAGACAGAAGCAACTGATAATGCAAAACGAATACTTACTGAAAGCAAACCAATAGAAGCCTCTTCAAAAACTAAACTCAAAAAACTTCTACCAAAAAAATTATTTCCTAAATATTCTGCATCAGAAACAGAAAAAAATGGCTCTAGTTTAGGTCTGCGTTGATATTAAGTTTTCATATCTAGATTCGATTTGATTATACTGTTTCAATGTACCCAGAGCAATTGTTTCCTCCACAAAGGCATTGGCTCTATCGCTTC
>Ga0306864_1000240_pt1 | contig 26197 bp, 21 predicted proteins | sample AntRauTorckE5430_FD_190448 | JGI IMG/M metagenome (GOLD analysis project Ga0306864, IMG submission 190448) | Saline lake microbial communities from Rauer Islands, Antarctica - Metagenome Torckler E5 #430 (v2) (version 2) | ecosystem: Environmental > Aquatic > Non-marine Saline and Alkaline >...
AGGCGTGTTATTGTAATTATTTGTACTTGCTATGAGTACGCTATGCACATGCATTGGTTGCATCAAAGGTGGTTGAATTGTTAATACAATGTAATGAAATTAAAAGGTACCTTGTAAAATATATCACAACTTGTAAATAGTAAATACATCATGATAGTGAGGGGTCGCCAAGTGATGTTCTTTTGTTACACATTTGCAGGTTTTTGATTGGAGGAGAGAAATTGTGTAGTGTAAAGAGTGTAAAGAAAAAAAAGAGAAAAAAACAGAGCTTGGCGACCCCTAGTCTGTTGGATTTATTTATTTGTTACAATGAAACTAATATTATCACTTTGTTAGGTTGCAGCACCAATTCTTTGGTATTTCTTGTACTGACAGAAGATCTTGGGATCCGCATAGTTTTTCATATTCTGGCAAGAATGATAGCGACGAGAAGAGTTCGTGCAATACAAAATCGCTCACCAATCCCTTCTGCCTGCACTGCACGAATGCTGTCTCGATCATTTCTATCCGCCTTGCGTCATCGTTATCAATCAAATTATTACAAGCTTTAATGAAGGTTCCATATACGACATCATTCCGGTGTTTACATTCACGAAATGTCTCAATTGCTATTGATAGAGCTTCTCGCTTTACTTCTTCGGTGCCAAATGAAAAGGCACAGGCGTTCAAAACTGTTGCGTGAATATGAGTATTAGGTCGTAACTTTTTGTTCAATTTCGATCTATTTTTCATTTCGGTGAGCAGTTCTTTGGCTTTGAATGCCTTGCGGGGACACTTTGATTTCGCCCACGCATTGATAACTATTGCAAAGCTTTGTGATGTTGGCCTCACATCGTATTGTCCAGACTTCTTCACTGCAAACATGTGGTGTAAAATATCGGTAGCTCTCTCTGGATCTTTTTGGAGTCCCCAGGCAGATAGAAGCGTGTTGAAGGTTGTAGTATCCAACCTTATTTGCGATGTTTCCATCCGATCAAAGATTGTTTCAGCAATCACTGCCCCATATTTTTGCCCACAAAATGCCCATGCAGAAATCAGAGTATTGTATGTGTAAGTATCTGGCTTCACACGAGAGCCATTTGAATACATTATTTCCATGCGCTCAACTAATAACTGCGCTGATATAGGATCTCGCGCTTTTGCAAATGCGTTCAAACATGAGTTGTAGCTGATTATATCTGGCTGCAACACTTCGTCATTTTCCAATTTCTTCAACATCATTAATGATCTCCTCGCACCATCGTTTTGAGGATTGTTTGAAAATGCCTTCATGACCTTTGTTTGAATTACAGTATGATTGGAGAAGTGAGTAATGATCAGAATTGCCACTGTGCCATCTTAATCAACAGACATAGCATACATACCGCATTATAAGAGATGAGATTTGGTTTCACGCTATTGTCACCAAGCTCATGTAATTCTTCCATACTGCTCAAAATTCGTAAGCATTTTTCTCCAGCGTCAACATTATGGCTATTTGAAACGATATTGAGAACAGTGTTGTAGGTGATAGTATCTGGCTTAACTTTTTTGTTGCCATCTTTGTACATAATCTGCATCCTCTCAAGATACATTTCTGCTTTCTCTACACTTTGTTTGTTGCATATTCGTGACCAGGCTGCTAGAATCGATGTGTAGCTGATTTTGTCGGGTGATATTAACTTGTTCCCATCAAAATATGCATTTTCCATTTCCAATAATATCTCCTCTGCTTTGTGAACGCATTCCATTTTGGAACTAGATAATGCCTTTATGACAATGTTGAATGTGGTTCGATTAGGAGTAACACCTTTCTCGCCTGCATCACTCAGCTCCTTCATTCTTTGGAATATTTTCAAGACCGATTTATGTTCGTAGTGACTTGCATAGATATTGAGAACAAAATTGTAGTGTGTCACTTCTCGCCCTATATTCATCTTTTCCAAGAGCTCAAAGGCAATATCAGCAGAGCTTCTTGTTTTGGAGCTGCAACATCCAGCAATGATTGTACTATAGCATTTTGAAACCTGATCTTGCTTCTTCCACGATTTTTTTGTATAAGTCTGCAAATATTCATTTAAATCTTCCAGCAGGTCGAGAGCATTTTGATATCCATTTGCTTTCCCACATTTGATCCATGCATTCATGCAACTGTTGAATAGATTCACGCCAGGTTTGGCTTTCTCGTTGCCAGCAGCCTTTTCGGTAACAAGCTTTTTCAGCATTAATTCGGACATTTCTCCTGATTGCGGAACATATCGTTTCGACCAAGCGATGAGAAGTCTTCCTGCCTCATGAGCTTGTCCTGCCGTCATTTCCCCTAATTCACCACAGTTTTGCAATAGATCCATTGTTTTGTCATATAATTCATCCTCAGTGACATCATGATATGCCCCTGGTTTCAGATCGTTATCGATTCGTTTGGAGATTCGTCTCGATGGGCGAATATTATTTGAATGCCTTACAGATGGCAACGGATCTTCTTTTGCGTGCAAGTTTGGTGCAACAACTGTGATTTTTGGAGGGGATACTGAAGCAAATGCTCGCGTTTCTGGAACATGCAGTAACCATAGAAAGAGCAGAGACACTGAGCCAGTTTGCATTATCATTGCTTTTTTATTCACCGAAAGGTATCAATGGTACCTAGGCAATATTATGCAGCATGTTTATTAGCAACAATCAAAGACTTGAACTTGGGGTGCTGAGAAAGATCACGCGGTCGCGCGACAAACAAGCATGCATAGCACGTTTGTCCCGCGCACCCACCACACCCACACAATGATAATAAATAATAACTCATTTACATAATAATACTGATAATACTGTACGACGACATAATGACATGCGACACGTCACAGTAATTTAGTTCCTAAAAATACAACCAGTAGGTATGTAAGTAAAAGTAGATACAGACGCCGCGTGGTGGTGGGGCATCATAAAAAATAGTGTTGATGATGATGATGAGATTCATCACCAAATCTTCTGTCCTTATCTCACTTGCGATTGTTACCCCTCAATCAGTGGTATCCTTTACAGGGAACCTCTCCAATGGTCGGACACTCGCAATGAAGGCTGCACAGAGTAACTCACAGGAGTTTTCATCAACCATGAATCATATTGAGGGTATCCAATCCATTTCTTCTTCCTATGATACCTTCCTCTTGGACATGTGGGGTGTCATGCACAATGGGAGCAAGCCATACGAGGGTGTTATTGACACAATTCGCCAGTTGAAGATGGAAGGGAAGAAGATGATTATTCTATCAAATTCTAGTAAGCGAGTTGACAACGCTAAACTCATGCTCAAGAAACTAGGATTTAATGAGAGTGATTTTGATCAAATTATCACGTCAGGGGAAGTTTCTTATAGAATGCTCTGTGGTGATGATACATTGCAGTGCTCTGATTGGGACATTCTAACCAATCTCATTAGTGAAGGCAAAAAGAAGGTCTTTGTTTTGGGCAGTGGAGATGGCGATGAAGACTATATTAAATCAAGTGGCTGGGCATTGGCTCCTATTGATGAAGCAGACTTGATAATTGCTCGTGGAACATTCACAATCAACGATGGCAATGGATCATCCATTTCAAAGATAGATGATGCTGATGAATACTTTAAGGTTTTGAATCAATCCCTCGAGATCGCTGCTGAAAGAAAAGTACCCATGCTGGTAACGAATCCTGACAAAGTTAGGCCGGAAGTAGGTTTACCTCCAATGCCCGGTGCTATTGGGGATTCCTATGAAACATATCTGGGAGAAGGTTTCGAAGGATTAGTCAAGAGAATCGGAAAACCGTATTCTGAAGTTTACGAATTAGCTCTTCTAGGGTGTAAGGATTCCAGAAAAGCTGTCATGGTAGGAGATGCCTTAGAGACTGATGTTACTGGAGGGAAAAGATTCAAATGTTCAACTGCCTGGATTGTTAACGATGGCGTACACTCGGCATTTGTGAGTGAGATGGGTGAGGGCAATTTTGATAAGGGCATAAATGGGGTACTTGAAAACTTTAACGACAACAAAGGTTACGAAGGAGACAATCGCCTTTCCCCAACATATATTTCTAAACACTTCCGATGGTAATTATTGTAGCTCTATGTCTGCAAATATTATTACTAAATGGGATTTAGGTGTGGAGAGTCATCCTTGCCTTGATGTGGTGGTTGTATTGGCGGACCAGCGTGGTGCGTTCATCTTGATGTCGATTAGATGTGCAGTGCGATATGGTTCGTAAAACTATACAAGTGATATATAGATATGCAATGCGATGAATTAATTGATGCCATGTACTGATTACTCTGAACCTGCATATCCTCAAAAGGATAAATGGTGAATCGTATTCCATTAAATACAAGTTTCTTTGGAAAGGATTTGGATTAATTCATGACAAGCGACAAGTTTAAATTTGACGCCGAAGTTTAGATAAACTTTAGTCAATATTTTTTATAAATACGGTCATCTGGTGATTACATATGCTCCGCTCATCGATTTACTATGTTGTTCACATTTGACCATAAAAGGTTGGACAGAATAAATTGAGAAAAGCACCTGTAGGACCAGAAGACAAAACATTATTATTTATGAGAGCATTTGACAAAATCTCGAGATATAGAAATTTCAATAGCCGCTGTCCCTTTCGAGACAGCTTCCATATGAGGAGCGGTGAAAGTGAGTGTACGAAATAATGGTCGATTCACAAAGGAATAGTATAAAATGGTATATGGCACCTAAAAATCTAGCAGCAGCAACAAAGATTTAAACATTATTTCGCAGATGACTTTGTCTCCTCATGTTTATCATTACTCATTACGTCTTTTACAAAGGATTTGCTGCATCTCGCGTGCATAAAAATTGTAAAAAGAGTGATTGGGGTTGTGCAATTAAGAAATGTGATCTTGGTTGGGCCCTCCCTGTATGAATCATCATGGAATTCAAAACTCTCATCTGTTGGAAAAGTTCCCCATATTGCCATAGGTTAGAAACGGTAGACATTTGACCTCTTTGTATGATATGAATTGTTGCCACTTCGCAGGTGCACCATACTAATATGATTCGAGTTGGCACTATGCTTGTTCGTCTTTTGGTTATCGGTGGGCTCTTCGCACAACAGTAGTGCTGAAGAAGGTGGTGTCTTCAAAACCAAATAGGTTCCATCTAGAAGCCGTTACAAAACCCGTTTATATTCGTTTTGTTTGTTGTCTTTTTGTCTTTTCAAAAGTGAAATAGCAGTGAAATAGCTTACCAATAGGTAAACTGTAAACTGTCTGTGGGCTCGCCCGGTTCGTTGTTGGATGTTGGATCGTGATAAAAACCTCACTTATTCATTTCTCAACAATTGATATGAATGCCTCTTTCTTCACCCCCGCGATAGCCTTTGCTGCCGTTTCCTTCTTCTTGGGAGAATTGGGTGCGTTCTTCTGGGTCATCGGATCCAGGATAACTTCTTACTCGTTGTACTATTTTTGCAGCTAGTGCGACTGGACAAAGATAAAGTTCTTTCTTCACTCGATACATGCCCACTGATTCGTTTCTTTCTTCATTTTAGGTGATGGTCTCAACATATTTCAGGGAATCTACCTTGTCAATATCGGGTGGAATGAAAGTGCCATTGGGATTGCGCTAAGTTTGATGGGATTTACAGCACTGGTGTGCCAGACTTTCGCAGGAGATTTTATTGATAAAACTTCGTTGGATAGAAGAACAATTATAGTGGTCGCTGCAACAATGACAGCATGTTCTGCATTGGCAGTGCTCTTTGTTCGTGAAGGAAATCAAGATCACATGTTGATGTACATCACAAAGGTTGTAGAGGGACTTGCAAGTTCATTTATTGCCCCTTGTCTTGCTGCTCTGACGATGGCATTATTCGGTCCACACGAATTTGATACTGTAATGGCAAATAACACAGTGTGGGGTCATATAGGAAGCGCAATATCAGCTATTCTTGCTGGGGGGCTTGCATTTATCTTCTATCCAAAAATCAAAATATGTTTCTATGTTATTGGATTATCTGCTTTATGCGCAATAATTTGTGTCAAGTTCATACCAGAGGGAGATCAACTCATGGGACGAGGATTTCATAGCTCAAAACAGAATGAAAGCGAGGAAAGCAAAATGTTTGAGGGGAAATTCACCGGAACACAATCAGAAATGCCGAAGGCTGCAAGTTACTTATCAGTCATGTTAGAGCCAAAAACTCTCATCCTCTGTATAACAGGTTTCTTCTTTCAGTAAGTGTCGATATCATTGACAAACGGTGCATTTCATTTTGAAACATGACTGAAATCCTTACAACTTCTTGTATTGTAACAGTTTTGCGAATGCAAATGTTCTTCTTGTGCTAGGTGAACTCATGAGTAATAACGGCAACAACAATGGAGACGACGACGGAGAAAATGAAGCTAGCAGAAGTGCTATCCCTCTCATTGCAGGAGCTATTCTGCTTGCACAAGCAACCATGACTATCGCAACATGGTTAGGTGATTATTACACTAAACGCGGTGTAGGCAGAAAAATATTATTCCTGTCAGGACTCGTCACTTTGCCTATCAGATGTGCTCTAGTCATTTATTGGAAGGATGCAGGCAATGCATTTTTGCTCTCAACTCAAATTTTGGATGGAGTTGGTGGTGGATTCATTGGGCTGTTGCATCCTTACATTGTAGCCGACATCACCTTTGGTTCTGGAAGATTCAACCTCATCATGGGTTTGACTGCTTCGTGCTTTGGTCTTGGTGCGACGATGTCGAATTTCTTAGGTCAAATGGTAGTTGAGAAAATGGGGCATTTGGCCAGTTTACAAGGAAGTCTTGTTTTGTCCTTGATTCCAATCATAATCTTTGTGATCTTCATGCCTGAAACAATTCATACACGCGGCAAGAAAAAAGTAGAAGAGGTATTGATCGATAGCCCAGATGCCGGAGATTATGTATTGGCCTGAGAGGCATTTGTTTTTATTCAATTGTACTAGACTACGATATGTTTGATTTAATAGTATATTTTACAATGCTGGACTTCATTTTTGGATTTTTTTTCGAAGTAATTTTGAGGGTTGCCGAATCGACCCCAAATGACAGGGGGAGAGAGAAATCAACACAAAACTCCAATTTACATAAAAAGTTATGGCGTCGTCAACACTCTCGACGGAATCGCCACCCTTTAATCCTCGAGCCATGACTATGGGAAGTCAGTCTCCAGGACACAATCGTTCTGGTTCCTCTTCCCCCTTGACACATGTGTCGGCGGTTGAAGGGAATAGTAACGCTATTCCGAAACACACTTTTCAATACAAAGGGTACGTCCTAGTTTGTTTTATGCACCTCCGCCAAGCCCTAGTCAGCAAGCACATTAGTAGTGATTGACAAACCCTCTTACACTTTCTAATGGTATTATTCAATCATGTTAGTGAAAACTTGGAGATCCGGAATGTGTGGGCTGAAAATGTAGAGGAAGAAATGGCAAAGATAAGAGAATTGATTGAAACTCATCCATATGTTGCAATGGACACCGAATTCCCCGGTGTTGTTGCACGGCCAGTCTCTGAAACCTACTCTTCCGATTTTCATTACAAGTCGCTGAAAGTGAACGTAGATTTGTTGAAAATCATTCAACTAGGACTTTCCTTTTCTGACGAAGAAGGGAATTTCGCAAAGGGTTGTCCCTGTTGGCAATTTAATTTCAAGTTTAGTCTCAACGACGATATGTTCGCACAGGATTCTATTGATTTGCTTGTAAACTCTGGAATCTCATTTGATGACCATGCGACTCGTGGTATTGACCCTCTCCGCTTTGGAGAGTTGCTTATGGTGAGCGGCCTCGTCCTAGATGATAAAGTCAAATGGGTATCTTTTCATTCTGGGTATGATTACGGATACTTGCTGAAATTATTGACTACAAAGGAGCTTCCCAGTGATGAAAAAACTTTCTTTGATACTTTGGGCCTCTACTTTCCAAAAATTTATGATATAAAATACATGACAAGCCTTTGTGACGGGCACTTTGGAGGTTTGCAAAAACTAGCTGATCAGCTCAAATGCCAACGTATTGGAGTAGAGCATCAAGCAGGATCGGATTCGTTGTTGACCATGTCAACTTACTTTGCATTGGCAAGAGCCAAGTTCAAGAATGGGAGCAATATAGATGATTCAAAGTATAAGAATGAGCTTTACGGATATGGAGGTAATCACACCGTAAGAAAGGGAAATGCGCATTCTCAGATGCATCTGTCAAATTCATCGGCAGCACTAACTGTTGGAAATGGAGATTAGAGATGAGAGAGGAAGGGATGTGAATCATGGGGGAGTAATTATTTGCTGATCACTGCAGCAATTTGAACTAATTATGTAGCTACACAATAAATGCTCAACTTTGTACGAAATTCAACGGAGCGCATTATTATAATTTATCTTGTCAACGTGTTTGTTCTCGTCAGATGCTCTGTAAAACAATCAATCGAAGATGACACGTTACCAATGGCCATCATATCATTGATGGGATTAATTCCAATACAGTATGATGATGGCGAGGACAATAAGCCGCGCCCAGTCTGGCCTACACTGAGGTCCATGGGATCCCAAAAAGAAACAATGCTTTGATTTCCAATTGAAATAACTTTGTCTGAGTATGAATGAAATGCGATGTCATGAATCGATGCCCTTGTTTCTTTGTAGGAAGTAATACTTCGACTTTGCAAATTGAATAACTGCACGAAACCTTTTTCTGTCGTAGCTTGTTTGCCTCCACCCACAACAACCCATCTACCAGCAGGATCAGAGTCAATACAAGACACCCAAGACGATGATTTTGGTTTGCTTGAATAATCCGGATCTGAAGTATTGCCGATGGGGACAGATTGGATCAGTTTGTGGTCTTTACCACTCCAGATGCACAAGGGATTCATTCCATCTCCTCCAGTCAGCACACAATTATTACAAGAAACTTCGGAGTTTGGACCAACAGCTTTCACCACATTCATTCCACTCATAAGATTCTCATCACCAAGATTACCCACTAGCTTTGAAGCACCAATGTCCCAAACATAACCGCGTCCATCTCCTCCTGCTGCAAAGAGATGTCCCAAGGAGGCATCAAAAGATATCCTATTGATTTCCGAACGTAGTTTTGATGCATACATGTCGGGGTATGGATACAAGTTTGATATTGGCTGAGGGTTGATCTTCACTTCTCCATTTTGGATCAAAGGCAGGAAGTTCTTGTAGACGAAGATGCCATTGTCACCACAAGTCACGATGACACAATCTGTTCCATCTGACTGTGGAATAAAATCAACATCGTACAGGGCACCTTTGCAAACTTGCAGCTTGAAAACAGGTTTTTTAGATAGGATATCATCGGTTCTTCGCCTTTTGCTGTGGCTGCTTCCGTGAGAAGATGCAGACAATGAATGATGATCAAGATCCCAAATTAGAAGCATACCATCAGATGAACATCCGACCAAGTATCCACTACGTGTGATGTTCACGTTTGTACTGAAGGCCAGTCCAAAAATAGTGCTACCGACGTTTCTTGATCTTCTAGTGCATTCTAAATTGATCTGCTTGCGAAAGTCGGCTTGTTGCGACGGTAACTTGACCATACTTTCAGCAATGTACCTGCGGTTATTAGTTATTACTGTTGTGAGCTTTGCATTATCATAATGCAAAATGCATTTTTAGCACCAGCAAGAATTTGCATTATTTGTATTGTTGCGACGAGTGCATAACCTCGTCTAGAGAGATGTTTAAAAACAATATCCGTATGGAAATTTACGAGAGCCACTCAATCATCCCAACAAACAAAAAGTGGTCTCGTCGTACTCGCAGATAATGGACAATAAAGATCAAGGTTTGCCTTCATTCGTTACTACTTCACAAGGAACACGCAGTAATACAAGACACCATGCCGAAGAAGACTCCCCATCCCAGTTTGCAGGGAAAGAAATCCATCAACACGGCAGGTTCTGCTGTGGCGAAATCAAGAACTGGTGGAATGAATAATCCTGGACACATTAAAAACAAACTCAAGCGATCTGAAGTCTACGGGAAATACCTTTTGGAAAAGAAAGTAGCCAAGAGACAGAAGCGTATTCTAAGAGCTAAGGAAGCAGAAGCTTTGGGAGATGATGTTCCTACGCCTAAACAGACTCCGAGGACATTGGAAAATGCGAGAGAAGTTGAGCATACCATGGTAAAACAGGATGATGTGGAAATTCTGGGAGATGAAGCATCAGACGAGTTTGCAGATTACTTTGCTGATACAGTAAGACCAAAGATTCTAATTACGACACGACCAAGGCCATCCTCGAATTTGTTTCATTTTATTGGTGATTTGATGCGTTTCTTTCCTCAATTGTATTACTATCCTAGAAAACATTTTTCTGTTAAGGACATTTGCGAGTTTGCAGGAAAGAGAGAATTCACTCATTTGATGGTTTTGAGCGAAAAGAGTAAAGTTTGCAATGGCATGATTATCAGTCATTTGAGACGAACTGGTGCAGCTGCAGGTGGAGATGAGCAGTACAAATGTGCTGGACCCACTGCTTTCTTCAAAGTTAGTAATGTCATATTGTCGACTGGTGTTCCCAATCATGGTGCGTCTACTTCCCATGTGCCAGAGTTGGTATTAAATGGATTTGGAACCAGGCTAGGAAATCGAGTTGGAAGATTTCTTGGTAGCTTATTTCCGCACAATGCGCAGTTCCAAGGTCATCAAGTTGCAACCTTTCACAATCAGCGCGATTACATTTTTGTGAGGCATCATCGTTACGTATTTGAAGAAGGAAAGGATGATTACAAGAACCCAAATGAGCAAGAAAAGAAGAAAAATGATGCTGATGATGAGGAGGAGATGCAAGATGAAAATGGAGAACTTGTGGAGAACAAGGCGAAGAAAGTAAAGAAGAAGACAAAAGCCAGGCTTCAAGAGCTTGGACCTAGATTTACATTAAAACTGAGATGGATTCAGGAAGGAACTTTTGACACCCAATTTGGTGAATACGAATGGTTTCACAAGAGAAAGGAAATGGATATCAATCGTCGCAAGTTCCATTTGTAATTATATTATCCATGCACTATTATTATAATTGGGCAAAATCTGCGTTAAATCCTTTACCTTTCGGACCATGGTGATTACCACTTCCTTGTCTCAAGTAAAGACGATGGTACTATATGAGATGCATTCCATCCGCCTCGTTTAGTTCCTCTCGTGCGGTGTTGGATCTCGTCTTCTATAGCTTTCTTGTATGATTCTGTGTCTTTCAACGTGATCGGTATCGATTCTCCAAACAAGACAACTTGATATTCCATAACTTTCCATTCTCCCGCACGATGATACTCGTCGTCTTGATTTTTTTGACGTAGAATTCTCCAAGGTTTAATCCTGATTCGGATGCCATCAGGAACCTTGTCCTTGATCATTGCCAATACAAACTGATCATCTAATATTTGCTCGTTTCTCCAAAGTTGATCGCTTTGTACTAGCGTTGTAGCTGCGATGTTTGCCGGCACAGGCAATGCCATGAAAAGAGTAAAGTAAGAAAACATTTGAGTATCTTCTGGAGCTTTGCATTGCCGATCTTGACTTTTCGTAAATAAGTGCATGGAAGCTTTCTTCTCTGCGTAAAAGGGTCTGTCTTGAAACTTGTACGCGCTCAGATTATACGCAGGTTGGTATGGTAGAATATGGGATAAAAGTAGACCATTGTCGCCTGCATAGATTGATGGTAACCAACTCTGTTTCCACTCTGAATTAGTCTTAGCCATCATCCCCCCTTGATGATTCATTAATGCAAGATGTATTTGACCACCATCTAATAAGAGATCTGAAGATGACGTGAAGAAGTCTGATATTAAAGTTCTGCATGTGGTAGTTGAAACCGGTCAGTAAATATCGGATCATAGTGTGAGGTTGGGAACGCGCATGCATGCCTTACCTATTTCTTCGATTGTTCGTCTTCCCTTTCCAGTGCGGAAAGTTCCATTGGATACGATCCATTGATTCATGCTCAAAATGATCTTCTAAGCGCGTAGCATCTACCTCAAATTTCACCTCATGGCCATGTTCTCTGATAATATCAATGTTCTGCAAGGAATTTTTGAAGACTGCAAAATATACCGCACGTTTAGAGATGCTTCATAAACTGTTATTTTTGGAAAGGTTTGTTTCAACTGCATCATACGATCACTTACCATCGTTATGTGTTCCTTCCGACTCCAGCACTGATGAGACAATCTCAACATCTTGCCGAGTTTCTTTGATTTTTAACGCCATAGCGGCACCATTGCTAAGGTCTCCATCTCCAACTAGAAGAATTTTTTTCTCAGATAGCGTTGAAGTGTAATCCAGCAGAGGGTCATATTGAGGGTATTCTTTGTGTGAAAAAGTCCTTCTTACAGCGGGAAGGTGGCATCGAATCCTCCGAGTAATAAACATGGATGTTCCTGGCGATAGGGTGCGCTCAGTGGACGTGCTGTAGATGACTCCGCTTTCAACTCGTTGTTTGTGGTTTCTGTCACAGACAATGATGCATCTGGTGCGATGGTCTAATAATAGTTTGATAAAATTTAGTCTCAAAATGGCGGGAATTCACTCCATTCTGTGCTCTGAAGACGGCCGGTGCGGTGAAGAAACCTGCCTTTAATCTGATTAAATCAACCTCAAATAGGATGATAAGAATATTTAATAATTGATACGATTAGTAAATTGGAATTACCTACCTCTTATATTTAGAATCGTGAGATGAGGAATACCTTATCAGGCCATTTCTGAATTTACCAAGAATCCACCACAAGTAGGGGTTTCCTACCACTTACTTGAGTTTTATGCTCTTGTTTTTTCGGTTAGACCGCATCTCCTCCTCTCTTCTTTGACCGTTGCACTTCTATCTACGCGTTGAAATCATGGTTAAGGTTAGTCTAGATCAGCATCACGAACTCGTGTTTGAATAGCAATTGATGCAAGTGTGGAATATTTATTGCATCGGATATTCGGATAAGATTGGTGACGAGAGAGGAAGGATCGTCAACTCTTTAGCCATCAACACAGGCAACTGAGATCAGATACACTAAAGCAATGATCTTATAGAGGTTTTGGGATGAACCTCTCGGAATGGTGCATGTTTCAAGTTGGGCACTGCACTTTTTGCATTGTGTGAACGTATGTCTGGGTGCTACTGGTATCTTACGAAATTAGAATGCACCCCTTGAGTCGACCTCTTTATCCTTCCGCTCGCTCCCACACATCTCCCGAGCTAGAATAAAGGAAAACCCTGTGAAACTAACTTGATTACATTGCAAAACAAATTCATCTAACATGTCTTTCCGCAATACTCCAATCACAGTCAAAGAATACCTGTGCTCATAACAATAGCCATAAGGCACATGCCAATGGAATCAAGAAGAGGAAGAGCACCAAGTACGTTTCTACCAAAGGAGTAGAACCCAAGTTTGTAAGAAACCAGAGATTCTCTAAGAAATACAACAAGGGAGGCAGAAAGGCCGCTGAATAAGCATGGAGTTAATGCAAATTAATTGAATATTTTCCTGTCACCGCAAAGTAATTTTCCAAAATGTAGCTAGCAAACTTTGCTGAAAAAAGGACGAGAAGTGAATTCGTTAAAGATTACATGTTATCTCATCACGCATGGAGAGTTCCAGGGAAGATGTACAACCTGTTGATATTTTGGCATTCAATAGTTCTATCTCCTGCTTTCTGTATTCAAGTTTCAAAGATCCACCAGAGATTTGGGCCATCATCTGGCTTAATGACAATCCGACGCCAAGGCTAGTAATAGGCTGTCTAACCATTGCGTAACTTTGCTGTTCATCAATTCTATCCCAACGGTGTTGTGCACTCGAGTCTGCGAAGAGAAACGCCCTCTCAAGTCCTTTCTCGTCTATTCCTATGCCTTGATCTAAAATTTCACAAACAAGAGTTTTCGCTTCATCATTTTGACGAATTCGAATAAACAGATCTAGGGGCATTGCAGATTTCCCTTCGTATGATGCTTTCTGTACACTTGCAGTCATGCCATTTTTAAACAGCTCGCACAAAATATGATGCACCCAAGGACGAATCAATGTTATTTCATACTCGTCAAGATTGTCGTTTAGGATGTGCACTTCTGGAGCTACTCCATAATTAGCGTCGCATATATGTTTTGCTTCTAGCATCGCATCGGTCAATACATCTTCAAACTTGCAGTTGATACTGATTCCTCCTCCAGGCTTACCTTTGCTCAGGCCAACGTAGTGATCACAAAGAAGTTGTATACCAAGTCTGTCCCTCAAAAATGTGTCAATAAGTTTGTCATCTAATTGCATATCGCCATCGCTATTGTCAAGGCCTCTCATGAGAATAACAATATCAGCTATATTTTCAACGGTTGATGCATGCCTGCATCTCACTTGCTCGAACGTAGCGGCAAGTAAAGATTGATCTGCCCTGGAAAAACGTTTCAGAGTGGGTTTGTCATTGGATAGTAAATGCTCAGTGATTGAGAATGTATCAATATGCACCCTTTCGAGATTATTGAGACTACGTAATATTGCGTCTTTTACCTTTTCTAGCTTTTCGGACCTATCCATCCACTCTTTCATGGAGGAGCCTTGATGAACAGGCTGGTTTACGGCTCTTATTTTCTTCGGCCGAGCAGTAGAAGAAGATTGGAGGGTTAACGCTGATTTTCCTGAAACTTGATCAATCATGTCCACACATTTTCTGTGCTGCACCGCCAGTCTAAGATTAATTTCGCTGAGTAAAGTATCTGCAACTAAGCTTGAAGGTCCCGGTTTCCTGGGAATACCAGCAGCAGTCTCGTTGGATGGTACTTGTTGACTCATTGCAGCTAGACTTCTGAGAGACCACTTATTCTTATTCGTAGCAAAAGATTTCTCAATGAGTGATTTCCTCACAGAAGAAGCCAATTTATTCATGATTGCAGTCTTGGTCACAACAGCAATACTCAATAGTGTGGAAGTATGTACGATGCAATATTGGTTCGTAGGAGGGCCATCAGAAGAAGGTGCAAGGGCAAAGGGACCTCTTACCTCGTAAGTATCGTAGGTCGTAGGTCGTATCGTAGGTGCGTGGAAGGTGGAAGGTGGAAGGACCTCGCTGTGACCTGTGACCGTCGTAGTGACTACATTATTTCAAAAGTTTGAAGTTGATGCTATTTATCAGAACTCAGAACCTGCGAAGGAAGGCGAAGGTTGATTTTTGTCCCAAGAAATATTTGAAAATTTAAAATTGCGTCTAACCTGCAATTTTATCAAGCGTAACTAAAATTGGGAGAAATTGCCCTGAGACCTGATCTGTGATCTGCGACTGCCGACTGCCGACTGCCGACTGCCGACTGACTGCCCTCTGCCCTCAAGTTACAAGTACTATGAGTACACCTAACTTGGATAGCTTGCTCACTGCCCCTAATCTTGTACCCACAGCACAAATATACAACCAAAACTAAATCTCTTCTGGCAATATAGCATGGACTCAACCTTGCAGAATCATAAAATTGGGTCAGTGCGCCATGCTGAAAAACGGAGAACAGGAACTTGTCAATTTGCCGATCGAGTTGCCCTTTTGTCCATCCAAGCGTACAAAGAACGTATACCTGAAAAATGGAGAAGAGAGAACAAGCAAATATGTTTGGCTACAATTGTTGCTCACTCTTATGTCAATGAGGAGGCTGGAGGGAAACTGCAAGTTCTTGGATTAGGTGTTGGAACAAAGTTTGTTTCAGATGAAATTATTGAAGCTGACAGAAACCTACTATCTCAGGGTAAAAATAACGAAAACAATGCTGACAAACTTGAAAGGGAAGCAAAAGAATGTTGCAATTATTATGGAATGAGAATAAGAGACTCGCATGCTGAGGTACTAGCACGACGAGCTTTCCGACGAAAGTTAACATTAGAAATGAAGTATCTCATTGCTGGTAAAAGTAGCTCTGGTTCAGGAATCCTCCAATATGATGCATTAGCAAAATGTGGTAAATTCTCTCTTGCTGATGGAGTTACAATTCACATGTATACGAGTAGCACTCCTTGCGGGAACTCATGTTTGAAGAAATTTGTAAAAATGTCAAAGGAAAAGTTCAATGATTGCCTTGGGGCCGATGAGTGGCCGAAGGAAGCACACGTTCCCATAGCTGCTCATTCGCTTCATCTTGGACATTTCGCTCTTTTGGTGAAGAAGGATTGCACTTCAAATCAAGGCTCAAACCTAGACGATGTCCTTGACCATATTCCAAAGAAACAGAGAAAGTGGCTAGCCAATGTATCGGATGACTGGTGTCCTCCAGGAACCGCAGTTCCTCATCTTGGAAAGGGTTCAATTCACACATGTTCTGATAAGATTTGTCGATGGAATTATTTGGGATTGCAAGGATCTTTACTGTCGTCTTTACTGGAAATACCGATTTACATGCATAGTCTGACAGTCGGTCGGAAGTTCACCAAGGTCATTGCTCAGCGTGCGGTCTGTTGCAGAGCTTCTTGTAGCGACGCCAAGAGCAGCAAGAGAAAGAGGGGGGAAGCTGAAGATGACGATGATGGAAATGTCAGTGAGGGAACTAGTGAAGAGCTCTCTGTCTATGAGCTGAATCATCCTGCTATATGTGGTACTGCCGTTTACCTTGATGATGCTGGTGAGTAGTTCTACTGTCGATTTATGTGATTCTGTGACTCAAAACTATGATCGTCTAACATGGTAAGGCAATAATCACGTCCATTCCAGGGGTACTTGATATGTCAGGGGATAAAACTGTAGGCCAGGATGTAAGGTTTCTTTCTGCCTTGTGCTGGATCTGGTGCCCAGACAACGATACAGACGAGCGCTACAACGCTGAATGTATCGATGGAGAAACAGGATTCGTGCACCCGTGCATAGAAGCAGATGCCCATCAGCAGAAAGATTGGAAGAACATCCAAAAATCTTCCTCGTCGTGCACCTACGAATTGACGACTCAATTTTTGGATCTCGTGCGCAGCCATGGAGAAGCAGAGACGATACAAACATTGGACCAATTACGGTCATTGAAACGCGCTGTTTCATCAAAGCATGAGACCGTGAAAGACGATCTTCTTCAAAACCATCGGGTATTTTACCAATGGAATCGCCGCGATAAGAATTGTAACTGAATATGTACGTAGATCTTTAGTTTTGTTAAAGGTATCAAATGGGTTGCGAACGATTATTCCTTGACTCTTTTAACCGTGACATCAAATCCGCTTTTGTCAAATGCATTCTTAAAGTATTACCAAACATCAATTATATAGTACGAGAGCCCCATCTCTGTTCCTCATCCCTCTGTTGAAATATTTATTGAAAGTACTGGGCATGACTTGGCATTACCTTGGTCAAGAAATCATTGTACAATCCAAGATCGAAATCATTGCCCAAAGCTCTAGTTACAAAGGCCTTCAGAGAGGAATATCAGAGGAGTAGGTTAGGAAGGTAGAAAGGGAAAATTAAAGATTGCACCAATAGAGTTACTTTATACAAGGAAAGACTTACATCAAGTGTCCCAGTTGCATCATTCACTGCCCCCATTACTTCGACTGTTCTCCCCTGTCGGAATGACGTGCAAGTGAAATGTCAGTATTTCAGAATTGTTCACGAGAAGGGAAATGTTCAAATGATTCTAATGCATCTGGTCTCAACTAACCTGATGAAATTCAAAGTCTGGCTGGATGCCAAATGTCAATTCCTTCCCATCCGCCGCTCTCAAGATTAGTTGCGTACCATCACAAGAGATCATTTCTCCTATAATACTAATGATGGCTCCTTGTCCATCTCCTCTCTGTGTCATGTCTCCGTTTAATCTGGGGAAAGTTCCGCTCATTTTGCAAGTTTTGTTAGGTGATGCAATGGGTAAATTCAAGTCAGTGCTAATGTTAGGAGATGGTGGAAGAAGTGAGAAATAAATGCAACATTGATTGCTTCTTGCTTGCTTGTTGATTGCTTGCTTGCTTGCCTTATTATTTGGAGGCCTTTTCCCGAAAATTTATGTTTTGGCGCCCTCTTCTCATTTTTTGGCTCGTCTGTCGTCAGTCGTCGTCAGTCGCTTCTCAACACATCGTCCATCACCCACCGCCCCCTTCTTGATGGCCGCTGTTCTCTGTTGTTCTGCAAAGATAGATGCAAATATTAGACTCATCTTTCATATTTTTCTCTTAGGAATTCACTAAAGACCATCAATCATCTCACGATCAAATATGACAAGTAGCAAGCTCATCATCAATTCAGCACTTCGCGCAGCTGTCAATGTCCGCTCCTCCTCCATGCCCAAAGATGTAACAAAGAAGGCAGTCGCAATGCTTTCTTCTGCACCCTCCGGAGGCAAGCATACCCTTCCTGACTTGCCCTATGAGTACAACGCACTTGAACCAGTTGTTTCCGCTGAGACAATGACCATTCATCATACAAAACATCACAACACTTACGTCACTAACCTCAATGTTGCAATGGAAAAGCTTGATGCTGCTGTGTCAGCCGGAGATATTTCCGCTATCATTGGCCTTGAGGGCGCCCTCAAATTCAATGGGGGTGGTCACATCAATCACACACTCTTTTGGGAAAATCTATGTGCCACGGATAATTCCGAGCTCACGGATGGACCCCTCAAGGTTGCAATTGAAGCTTCCTTTGGAGATGTGGATTTCATGAAACAGGAGTTGAGCTCCAAGTCTGTGGCAGTTCAGGGATCTGGATGGGGTTGGCTCGGGTACAATGTCCGAACTGGAAGGATTGAATGCGCCACCATGGCAAATCAGGATCCTCTTCAGCCCACCACTGGTCTCGTTCCCTTGTTAGGGATTGATGTATGGGAACATGCATATTATGTGGATTACCGTAATGTGAGGCCTGAATATGTCGGTGCTATTTGGGATGTCATCAACTGGAAGATTGTGGAGGAGAGATTGGTGGCAGCTCAAAAGTAAGGAATGGCAGAGCAATAGGAATATATAGACATATATACACAAAATACATTATTCGTCAAGAAAGAAAATTGGATGCCACAAGCATGCACGTAATGATGACACAAGAGTTAGTTAATTATGCTACTGATACATTTAATAGAATTTGGAAATGAATCGAAAGCAGTTGGGACATATATATTATTCAGTCTATCTACAGATTAATATACCGTGCGCTTCTCTATTGCTTCTGAATTAAAAATAGTCTGTGATTGTGAATTTATCTTTTTAGTTGTGTGTGATTCACTTGGAGAACGTCAAGGTCGAAGTGATACAGCAGCACTCCATTCGACTGAATTAATATGGACACCGAAACTGAACAATCGGCAATTGAAGAATTTCTTCATGTAAGTAATCGCATTTCATAATTAGAGTTGCCCTCTTGCCTTGAATCAGTTTGTGGCACTGAAATGAAAGGTTCCTAACATAACATGACCAATCGTTAGATTCTAGAAGAACATCGAAAGAATTGTGAGCAGCAAGGAAAATATGTAGAAGCTGATATAGCCAAGAACCGATTAGCTGAGCTCAAAGCGCATGAAGTTAAAAGACAAGAAGAAGCGATGTTAGCTAGGCAGATATCAGATATGCTAGGTGTGGAAGAGGCTCATATGCTTGAATTCAAGCAGTTCAACATGAATTGGGATAAGAAAATGTCAGACTATGAAGAAAAGGTTGTTCTGTGAGTTGTCCATGTACTTGACTAGACAACCATGCGCTTGTTCAAAACAACAATATGTCTCATCCTCTATTGTCCATTGCTCATGATTCTTTCTTTCATATTTGTACCAGCCAAACTCAGAACATGAAACAGAATCATGAAACACAGCTTCAAAAGTACCTAGAAGATTTGAACAAGAAGCAACAAAAGCCAAAATTCTCTACAGACTTGCTAAACTATAGAAAGGTAGAAGAGCATCTCGTCAAGTCAAAAGACTATGTAGAAGCTCATAAAACAAAACAGAAGGCTGATGAGCTGGAAGCTGTGGAAATAGAAAGATGGACGAAACGGAGACGAAAAGATGTGAATAGATCAGAGCGTCAATTCAAAGAACGCAAGGGTCAGGAGATTGCTGCTTTAGAAAAGCGGCTGCAAACTGGACGTGAGGGAGGCAAAAAGCAACGTCAGTTTCAATTGGAATGGTAAGTGCTGCATTTTTAATTTGTTTGGACGACCAAGTGAAATACTGAATAATATTCTCGTTTATTTATCGTCGCAGCTTGATTCAAAGGTATCAAAACATTAAAAATGAGTTAGAGGCACAGCAAAAATTGGAAAGGATCAATAGAAATAAGCAGATATCAGCACAGTTCCGAAAGCCGGTCCAAAGGCGATAAAAGGAAGGTTAAGAACATGTAGAAAACTTGCGTACTTGTAATGTAAAATATATCAGCATTGGTAGTCATTATTAGAGGGTCAACTTAGTTTTTATGGCGGGAAGAATTATTTTCTCTTGAAAGCCGCAATTGGAAGCCTCAAGAAGAGGAATGACGGACTTTGATGTTCTCCACTACTTACCTATCTCCTCCTCCGCTCCTGACACTTCCCAATGATCTCACCATAATTATAACACAAGGAAATATCAACTTGAAATAATATGAGCCAAAACACAACTAAAAGATCAGAAAAGAAAGGATCCAGTGGAAAACCTCAGAAGTCGAGGCCATCTAAAGGCAGGTCAGGAAAGAAAGATGACAATGTCAATGATCATAATCAAAGTCAGAGAAAGGGTAACTCCAATGAACAGGATCGTTCTAACAACAGCAAGCGGAATGGCAACGAAAACAGAGGAGGGAGAAGCTTTCGGAAAGAAAATAATAGTGGAAGGGATCTGTATCCAAATCATGCGAGCATAGATGAATGCTTGAAACGCTATACATCCAATGATTCCAAGCTAGTCCGGGGTAAAATTAGAACTTTGCCTGGAGGCGGGAAGGCATTTGTGTCCTGTGACAGGGGCTTCTACGGAAAAGATATTCTAGTTGATGGAGAACTTGGAAGAAATCGAGCTATTGACGGTGATTCCGTGTTCGTAGAAATCATCGGCCCAGTAAGCGAGATGGGCAAAGCCATTCAGATTGATGGCAAAAGAAGTGACAAAATAAATACGGATCAAAAGATCAGCGTTAAAGATTTCATGGATAAACTGAAGTTGGTAGATGAGAAAGCAGCTGCTGCTCCGCGGAAGCAGAATATGCAGGAAGAAAAGACCAGTTCAGGCATCGAGAATGAAAGTGATAACATGCATTATGAAGAATATGATGTTGATGAGGAATCAAATTCATCCCAACGTGATGAGGGGCAAACTTGGCAAGATGACGAAATTCAGTGCGACCTATGGAATCCTGTTGTTAGCATTCGTAAACGAAAAACCAATGGGCAGGATATTACAAGTTCCACAGAAGATGATGAACAATTTCATGGACGTGTCATTCACATTGTGCCACCAAAGGCTTCGAGTGGAAATCAAGCATCTGAGATAAATCCAAGCAATGAAAGTTTCCTCGTTGCAAAAGCACATCGAACCATAGTTGGGACTATTGCAAAGGCCCCGGGGTATAACAGCAATCGTTATCTCTTCATACCCAACTCGAGGTGCTTACCGCGATTCATGGTACCTCCAGGTTCAAGACCACAAAATGGCCAAAACGAAGGACAATTGTACAAGGCTGATTATGTCTACGGTTCTTGGTCAGCTAGTGATAAGTGGCCCCCATGCTCCAATGTTAAAGCGATGGGTCAGAGCGCAAACGTTGAAGATGAAACTCAAGCACTTCTGCTTGAATTTGGTGTTGGCCATGGAGATTTTAGCCCGGAAGTTTTGAAAGAAGTTGAAAGCGCTGTTGAGTCTGGTCGTTTTCGAGAAGAGGGATCCTCTGACCTAGGGTGGAAGCCAACCCCTGATATGTACAGAGGAAGAAAGGATTATCGAAAAGAGAGGATCTTTACAATCGATCCAACAACTGCGAAAGATTTGGATGACGCCCTACATGTTAAACAATTGCCAGATGGTAGAGTCGAAATTGGAGTGCATATTGCAGATGTTTCTCATTTCATTCCTCCTGGGTCTCATGTCGATGAAGAGGCTGCTAGAAGAACAACAACAGTGTACCTTGTTGACAGAGTGATCCCGATGCTTCCAAGACCTCTCTGTGAAATTGCTTGTAGTTTGAATGAGAACGTAGAGCGCTTGGCATTTTCATGCGTCTGGACAATGAATATGGATGGAACATTGGCAAAGAAGAAATCTAAGGATAAATTGTCGAAGGAAGATGAGGTTTGGTTTGGACGGACTGTGATCAAATCATGCTCGCGTCTAGATTACTCTACAGCTCAAAATATTATTGACAGGAAGGTTGCCAAAGGAGAAAAGGAAGCTGATCCTATGTACTGGCCAAAATCTCGACAACCTACTGGAGGCCATACTATTGATGAAGTTGCTGCTGATGTTCGACTGATGCATAAGGTAGCAATGGCAAGAAGAGCTCTTCGTTTCCAGAATGGAGCACTTGCACTGAATGGCATCAAGCTTGCATTCCAAATGGATGATGATGGCAAAACTCCCAGCCTTTGTGAAGCCTATCCAATCCGCGATTCTAATCGACTGATTGAAGAATATATGCTCATGGCCAATTTCTTGGTTGCGCAACGTCTTATCACACATGCTGAAGGGCTCGCAGTACTGCGTCAGCATGCGCCGCCAACCAATCAGGGACTTACGGCTGTTATTGATGTAGCTTCTGAGCTGGGCTATACAATTGATGGTACAACATCGCAGACCCTGCAAGAATCTCTGAATCGCATGGGTAGAGAATGTAATGACAAATTGACCATGCAATGCATAACAGAGCTGATTATGACGCCCATGAGACCAGCTGAATACATTGCAGCTGGGCAGTTTGAGGCAATTGATTGGGCACACTTCGCTCTCAATATTCCTTACTATACTCATTTCACTTCGCCAATCAGACGATATCCAGATGTTTTGGTACATCGTCTTCTGCAGGCTACCCTCGATGGTAAAGAGGCTGTTGACGAATACAATCAGAGTGAAGACGAAATCCAAACAATATGCGGACACTGCAATGATAAGAGAATGGCGTCTAAGAAAGCACAGGAAAGGAGCGATCGCATCTTCTTGTCAATTTTCCTCAAGTCCAATCCAATCCTGTCAACCCTCGGAGTCGTTTTGAGTGTTGGAGACAAAGCGTTCACAGTATTTGTTCCTTCCATCGGGGTGTCTGGAATGGTGTATCTTGATGAGCATGCTGACGTATATGAATATAGGGTGACTAAGAATGCAGAATCAGGACAGCGCTCGATGTTATTGATTCCAAAGAGCTCAGAAGGTTCTAAAATTGACATCAAAATATTGGCCAAATTGACAGTTTCTTGCCATTGTAAAGAAGAGTCACCAATTGATGTAAAGTTTAGAATTGGTGGTTGTTGGGAGGAAAGACGTTAAAAATGTGCAAATGACATTTTGTTCGACAGATGTCTATGAATAGAGTTTAAAGACAAGCTAAATGTTGCTATAGCATAATATGATGAACATGCAGATTAAGAGCGTGTTCCTTTCAACTTTATTTATATTTATAAATAGAACATTTATCCAACTGGGCTGTTTGGCATCTTATTTTGAGCAGCACATGGCCCTGCGCTAGTGGAGAGGACGACACCCTTGTATGTTACGACTCCTTCGCTGTCGGTTGATAGATCAGGAAAAATGGCATCAAGCATCTTCTTCTTAATAATCTGGTTCTCAGTTGCCTGAAGAAGGAAGAACACAAACCAAAGTGAGCAAAGAATTAATATTTTTGATTGATCCGATGAGTAACGAAGAATAGTCAACTTACCGGCTCGCCATCGAAACCGTCCACCATGACCCTTTCACCGATCTTTGCATCGGCAGGAGGCTCGATAAATTCTACTTTGGATCCGTCCTCGCTTGCAGCACATAGCACCATTCCGTGGGAAGGAAATCCGACCAGTTTGCGGGTCTTCAAGTTTGCAAGAACAAGAACACGCTGTCCCTCCAGATCTTCTACATTGTAGTGAGCTCGAAGTCCAGATGCGATCTTTCTTGGTCCCTCTTCCTCCCCAATATCAATTTCTTCACAGAAAAGCTTGTCCGCCTCTTCGTGCATCCATGCCTTTGTGATAACTCCAACTCGAATATCAAGTTTAGATACATCGATATCGCCAGAGGGAGCTGCAGGTTGCTGTTTCTTCTTCTTTTGTGTTTGTTCTTTCTTCGCTGCAGGCACCCTTTCAGCAATATTTCCATCAGGATCTCTGCCCACTTCACCATTCATTAATGATGTGAGACCTTCGTCGTAAAACGAGGGGAACTGATCCAAGAATCTAACATCATTCTTGTAGAACTCTCTGATATCATTGATGCCGTGAATAACCATGGCAAACCGTTCAACACCGAATCCAGCTGCAAATCCAGAAATCTTGTCAGGATCTAGTCCTGCCATCTTGATTACGTTGGGATCAACCATACCGCATCCCAGCACTTCGAGCCACTTACCCCTGAAGTAAACATCAACCTCCATACTAGGTTCGGTGAAAGGGAAGTAGGACCCACGGAATCTAACCTTGATCTCTGGCCCAAACATCTCTCTCAGAAAGTGCTCTATAGTTCCCTTTAGATGTCCTAGGTTCAGTTTTCCCTTTTCGTCCAAAGCCAAGATTTCGATCTGATGAAAAATCATACTATGTGTGGCATCAATATCATCCTTTCTGTATACTCTTCCAGGAGAAACAATGCGAAGTGGGGGCTCTCTCTTACTCAATTGACGAATTTGTACTGCAGAGGTATGAGTTCTCAGCAATGATCCCATATCCTCAGTAAGGTAAAAGGTATCCTGCATATCTCTCGCAGGATGATCCTTGGGACAATTCAATGCCTCGAAACAATAGTAATCAGTTTCAATTTCTGGAGATTCAGCGCATTCCGTAACGGTATCATATCCAAGCTCCAAGAAAATGTCAACTGCCTTTTCCATCGTCATGGAGAGAGGATGACGACGTCCAACGCGATCAGATGATGTAATACCAGGCATGGTGACATCAATCCCTTCCGTCTCCATTTGCTTCTCGATCTCTACAAATTCCATCTCATCCTTCTTTCCGTTAATGACGGTTTCAAGTTCAGATTTGATAGCATTCACAACAGATCCAAGTTTTGGCTTGTCTTCATTGGGGAGAAGACGCATGTAAGACATGACCTTATTGATTGGGCCTTTCTTTCCAAGATATTCGACACGAAGAGATTCTACTTCAGCAACGGTGCTTGTAGCAGCTATCTTAGCATCAAAATCATCCTTGTGCTGCTTCAATTCTGCACTCACATCATCAATGGATACAGTGTCTGCAACGTCTGCCATATAAAGTCTAGTGGAAGAAGCTGTGGTTGATGGAGAGTGGTAACTTGCTCTGGCAGAATTATGGATGCCGTTGAAAGATGAAGTTCCAGTGATGGAGAATCCAGCAGCAAAGGAAGTTACCGAGAGCATTAGACATGCTGTTCTGAACATCATATTGACGAGTTTGTTTCCCTTTCGATTTGTATGTTAAATATTGTTTCCTATCCACGTACAATGTCACCAATTCAATGCAATTGGGAAAAGATAGAAGATTATCGTAAATCGTAAATACGGAATACGGCTGAAGGCTGAAGGGCTACCAGACAGAATTGAGGTTGATGTAGAGCGTGATGGTGGCAATTGCTGAACCAAGAACCAAGGGAAGGTTCAGGTGGTGAGCCAACCAGGAAATACGTCAGTTTTGGGTTGGCGCCAGATTTCATCCGCGTTGGATGAAAATAAATTTACAAAATCTGACACATCAGTTTGAAGACGACCACTGACCACTTTGAACTTGCGACTGCAAAAAAACAACGACAGATTCAGATGATGATGACCATTGACCAGCATGATTCAGTACAATTCTCATCTCATCCAACAGCGCAGCATTGAATACTTGCATTTCCGTAGTGCTTACATTAAACATTAAACCATGCTATTTCCCCTTCAACTTCTAGTGGCTTTCTTGGCATTTCTAAACTGTGCCCAAGCATTTGCTCCTGTATCCAAACAGCAACGAACATCTTTCTCTAAATTAGCTGCACAGCATCAGACTAGTCCTTCAGATTCCCAAGTAGATGCACCAAGCACTCGCAGAAACTTCTTCAATGGAATCTCTGCTGCTGTAATTTTGACATCTGTGACTGTCAA
>Ga0306864_1000242_pt1 | contig 26178 bp, 20 predicted proteins | sample AntRauTorckE5430_FD_190448 | JGI IMG/M metagenome (GOLD analysis project Ga0306864, IMG submission 190448) | Saline lake microbial communities from Rauer Islands, Antarctica - Metagenome Torckler E5 #430 (v2) (version 2) | ecosystem: Environmental > Aquatic > Non-marine Saline and Alkaline >...
CTCCTTGTAGCCAAATGCCGGCTCATCAACATGTTATACTGATCAAGCTGTCCTGCGATAATCGCTGCATCATCATCGTCATCGTCATTTTCATCTTCAGCCTGATTTGAATTCAAGGAGCGTGATGATGCATTTATCGTATTCCCGACTCTCCTCCTTTTTAATGATTGTGTTTGAGACTGTATCACTGTGCCTTCTCCTTCCTCGTGCTCTGTGAGGATCTCCTTGATTATGTTGGATGCACCCTTGCCAGTTGCGATCTCGAGTGGTGTTTTCCCATCACAATCCGTTATTGACAGGAGTAGATTGGCACCACCAACTTGAAGAATGAGTTTAATTTTCTCGACGGCCTTGGTGTGTCTCTTGATAAACCAACATAAGTGATGCAATGCAATATTATCTTTCATACTCTTTGCCATAACGAGATCTTTCCCGCCAACTTCAATCAGCATCTTGATAATATTATAGGATGCACCAAGAATACATACAGAGTGGAGTACTGTCCAATCATCATGTTTTGTCATCATGACCAATTCTTTTCCTCCGATATCAAGCATTGTATGTATAATATCATCGGGTGCACCATGGTTGCATGCTCGATGTAAACATGTTCCACAATGATTACGGTACATGATATTTGATTTCTTTTCCTCCTCTGCATCGGAAGATAAATACTTCCTCACCTCAGGCCATTTCTCACCAATACATAATTGTAATAGAAAGAAGTTTTTCATTGTAATTTTCATTACACTTTATTCACAAGTTGTGATAGAGGTTGATTAACACTAACTGTTGTAAGTCCAGTAGCAACGCAGAGTGATATGTGATATTATGAGAATGGATCGTGTAGCGTGCTCACTATTCACTATCGTAGCGTGGACGACGGAATGCAGTATTGTTTCTTTCCCTTTTCTCTGCTTTTCTTTCTCTTTCCTGACTGTAAAACGACCTACAGAGCCAGCCGTCCGTAGCCCGTAGCTGATGCAGAAGCAGAAGCAAGCGAAAGAGGAAAGAGGGCATTCGTAGTGATGCATAACTGCATAACACATAAATATCAACAATGGCATCGCTGATCCGTCAATTTCCTCGTCAAAGAGTAATCTCTTCTCTTCAGACAACCTGCAGTAAAAGTCTATTATCCAAACATGTGATTCCTTCGAATGCTCGGGCTCCAACTCAGCCATTGGCCCGATTCTTCCAGTCATCTCCCATCTTACGACAGGATACCACAGAAACTCCTGCCCACCATCTTCCTAGAGACATTTACAGATACGAAGAAACCATCCAACGAATGACCAACGACGAGCTCAATGATCCATCTACAATCCCAGGATTCTCAACCCTCATCCATTCACCACCACGCGATAGAACCGCTACACCCGCCAAAGCCCTCGTGGGAAAAGTTGTCTCGGATAAAATGACCAAGACCGTCAATGTCGAAGTTGATCGTTATAAAATCATTCCCAAATATCGTAAACGTGTCAAATATACAAAGAAATTCATGGCGCATGATGAGGAGGAAGTATGCAAGGAGGGAGATCTGGTCATGATTGTTCCTTGTCAGAGATTAAGTCGTAAGAAGCATTTCAGAGTGCATGAGATTATCAGACAAAAGGGGAACATGCTGTAAAGAAGTGGCAAGGCTGCATGCTGCATGCATAGAGGCAACTTGAGGTGGTGAAAGATAATTTTGTAATAGAATGAGTTCTCAGTAAAATGAAATGGATTCAAACGCGCCCAAGCCTTTTTACTTTTGTGAAAGACAAATGCATTCTTATATTCTTGTTCAGTATTTGAATTTAGGACGGCGGCACCCGTTCCGTTTTGGTGTAAATTGTTACATTGTCATGAGATCCTTCTTCATATCCATACACAGCATGGGCAGTAATATCCTTGCACTCGGCACTGACACTGAATCGCAACACATACTGATCCTGGAATGCAAGCAAATCCTCTACGCTACCAGCCCCAAGAAGATTCCCATCCTGATCTTTGATGTAAGCCAACAATAACACTTTATCAGCTATTTTGGGAAGAAACATGGCGGCGCCCATATTACTCGCGGGCCGCAATTGCATTTCTGGTACATGGTTGCCCTCAAAGGGTTCAGAGTGGATTCCATCCTCTTGTTCGATTTCTACAATGAAGTCCCTCCATTTGTCAATCGTTTCTTGATCATTATCATCATCGTATATGCTAATCTTATCATAATGGTCCTGGTGTTGCTTCAGACATTCGTCAAGGGGGACAACGAGTGAATCACATTTTCTTTCATCTTCTTCTGTGTCAATGCACTCAATCCACTTTTGAAAGAGTTTTCCACAAGGACCTTTGGAATACTTTTTGCACAATGGGCATTCATCTCGTTCATCCTTGGATATAGAGAGTATCGATTCTTTTGGATTATCTTTTGGAATATGGGTTGTTAATGATCGGGATTGAATGAGGTGATTGGGTATATGTTTACCAAATTGTGGAGGTGCTTTACTACTCGAGCAGAATGTAGAATGTTTTTTAGCTGTAGCTGCTATTGCCGTTGTTGTAAAAGCCACGGAGAGGGGAATTATTCTTGGTCGGTGGTGGATGACATTGTGAAATAGCTGTAAGGATGCTTTTGAAACGAATGATCTCCTCAACATTTGCTTGGGCCACGCGGGAAGTCTTTTGGAAAGTGATGGAAATAGAGGTGTTGGAAGTAACAGTAGTGATGATTATGATGAAATGAGTATGTTTTGATGATGACTGTTATGAACTCTGTGAGATGGGAGATGAAGATGAAAGAGAAGAGAGAAGGTTAGCGGTTGATGCGTTTTTGGTTTTGTGACGCAAAAACAAAGGCCTTTTTTACAAGAATCCGTTTCCGTCTCACTTTTGTCATGCGTGCATTGCCTGTACATAGACTGTACAATCAGTACAGTACAGTACTTTCAATCATACCAGTTTTACTTTGTTGTGACTGATGCTGGTGCTACTTCTTACTACCTTAATATCTCATGAAGAACGGAATTTTGGATGTATATATCTATGACAATTTCTCCTCATTCTTTATATTTTACAGCAGTGTATGCCTCATATTTCCAATCTATTCGAAGGCATTGCAAATAAACTCAATTGACGTATCTATTTACAAAAAAGCTGTGCGCATATTTATTTGGTTCGAGCAAATACTGTAACTTTTGCATTTCAAATTTAATGGCGACTAGAACGTCATGTATCTATTTTATATGATATCTATTATTATATTTTCATACAGATAGACGGCAGCATTAACTCACCATGGTAAATAATAAACAATAAGACAGGAACTTTGTTCAAGCTATAAACGATCAAACCCCATTTGCTCTACAATGCAATATCATTCTCAAAAAGCCGTGCACACAATAGTAGAGTTTGATTCGCTGCCATATCCAAATCTTCAAATTATCTCTTCTGCACATGGCAGCCATGAATGCATCAATGCCAGTCCAATAGTGTCTGGCAATGTTCCTTCCAAGTCTCAATCTATCGCGGAGCTGCACATGACATAACAATGTGCCCAGAGGATACAGTGACTGCGGTCGCTAGCCGCCTTCCTGCGCAAATTCCAATGCTTTCATTTCCTCCAAGTAGCGCGTACCAGCCAAAGAGACCACTGCCTTCATTATTGTCACCTATTATTGTTCTGTTATAGTCCACGGTATAGTACCGGGTCAAGGAGAAAGATGATGGTTCGGAAGGAAGGATACGCTGACCCGTTTTCGACACTATGAGCGATGCCACCACTGCAACTTCAAGGGCGGACAAGACTTCGTACCCTTCTCCGGCCAAGAGTTCTCCGTTTCTGCCGAGGCTGCTCTCACCCGAAAGACCAGAATTAACTTTCCGAAGCCCTTCGACCATGCCAGAAAATGATTTTCCTCTTGTGTTCGGAAGGATGGAATGGTCATCCCCAATGTAGAAGAGCATCCAGCAGCTTTTCGACACTGTCATGTCTGATGCTATACCGCAGTCGATCCAATTCATCCTTGGGTCATACTGGGGTATCCCAGGACTATCATCGGGATTTTCGACTCCATCAGGCTGATCTTCCGCGAGGACAGCTTCCATCATATACCCTCCCCATATAGCTGGGTCAGGATCCTGGACAATTTGTGGGCAGAGCTGGCTGAGCAGCTCCATGTTAATGTTGGATTCATCAATTTTTTTGGGAATGTAGACCAAGGCGTGAGTATCCTTGACCTTGCGTCCATCGGTGTTAAAGGGGCAGTCAGTATGGAGAGTGCGAAAAATGCTCAGATCCAATAGTGGTACTTTCTGTAACTCTATGCCGAAGGTTGCCTTCCACTCATCGCTGCCAAAGAATGTGACACCAGACTGGCGGAGTAAGATTTGATTTGCATTGGCAGATGCATATAGAAGATGTTCGTTGGTCTCGTTGGTGTCTTGATTGTCCTGCTGAAAAGTCATTCCCCTCCTCAGCTCACTGCACGTCACAGAGAGTGAGTGATATTCCTTGGGAGAGAGGTAGCTGCCGACTAAAAGTATATGATATATCTCCACCGTCCAGAGAAGGCAAGCGCTCATATCATCAGCAGATTGCGATTCCATTGTGTGGTCAATGAATGATGAATTATCCACTGGTGGAGGGTTTGTGATAATTGTAAATGAATATGTACGAATACGAATGGCTAATGCAGAATAAATAATACAATACATACAATACCATGGATCATGGATCATGGATCTGTACCTAATGAGTAATGATGTCATGATGCATTGTTTTCTCCCACCCCAACCGATGAAGCAGGTTATAGCCCAGACGATTTATCACTCTTTTAAATAATAATAGCCACTCTCTTCAAAATAATCCATAAATATAATCATTAATCATCCTATTCACTCCATCATCATAGCAAATAGCAAACACCCACCAGCGAGCCAGTCGCCAGCAATACTTCCAGTTTCCAGTATCCAATGAAGCGATTGTTCTTTTTATTTACACAACATCATCCATTCCTTGCAAGCCCGTTGACATTCAAAAATGCTTGTCAGATTCATATTTTTTTGCTTATCAATCTGGTTTCAAGCTCACTCTGTGTATGCCATCGCTCAAATTGCAACGGCCGAGGATTGCTCCGAAGCACCATCTCCTATCATTGGTTGCATAAAAACAGACCCACCTTTTATAGCTGTTACATATGATGATGACGCAAATCCCCCTGGGACTTTTTCTCTAAAATGTGGTGACCCACTCACAATTGATCAAGCCTCGAATGCACCAACTTTGAGTGTTATTGTAGACCAGCCGACTGATTACTATACGATATTGTTGGTCGATACGTCAGATTCTTTCTTGCACCCAATTTTACATTATGGGGCAACCAATGTTCTAGGCTTTGATTTATTACAGTTCAGTTTATCAGAATTAAGCAATTTTTCTTCTTATAGGGGACCTGCACCCCCGGCTTACATTCCAGGAATTCAATCGCAGCAATTCAACTATGAATTCATTGTTTCCAAGCAAAGCTCTCTTGCAGACAATCCACCTGTCGTGCAAGGGAATACCCAGTTTAATTATACAGAATACTTGAATAATGTCAATGCTACAATGATATCAGCAACTTATTTCTCTTCTGGGTTTTGTGTCAAGAACATTAATGAGACTGCTAGTGGTGATGGCAACAGTGGTGATGAAGGAGACGCTTCCAATGACTTCTTGGCAAGCGCTACAATCGGCTATAAAGCAGTGTCAATGGCTGCAATTTTGATTGGATCATTACTATGATTTCATGAAGTGGCTCGATGAGCTGCATTTCTTCAGAGGTTTCTCACACTCCGTAACCAACGATGTGTTCGTGTACACTTTATAGCGAGCAGCCTTGTGAGATATGGTTTTAAATTCTCTCATGTAGATACCACCTGTTATATCGGTGTGAAGATATCGTATCAACATCAGGAAGAGTTCTTACCATCTCTCGAGACTAACTATAGTGGAGAGGTAGCTGGCATTAGTAGCAACCAGCAGATTAGTAGAGAGCTACCTTAGATCGAGCTAGGCATAAATAATCAAGATGTACAACATATAAGTATAAATTTTACAAAAATTAACAATGAGCCTCCTATCCAGCCCAACAGAGTACAATACAGACAACAAGTGGTAATGCCAGTCGATCAAGCCATGGCAGCATATCTCCCAGCCTCTTCGTTGGTTTCAAAATCACCACGTTGCAATTCTCTCGGCACAACCTTTGTCAAGACACCTGTTACTTTTCCACCTTTGGTCACCCACCGATGGTGCACAAAGTACTGCACGATATTACCCACAATTGCGATCATCGGAATGACACCACAAGTGTATATGGCAAAATATGTCCATGCCAAGGTGGGGTCTTCTTGGTCTTCTTCATCTTGGATGTTTAGGTTGCTGACTCGCTGAATTTGACAAATGGTATAGATTGCAGATGAGAAGAGGAAAAGAGCCCAGGCTGAAGCGACGTATACGACCTGTTTGATTTTATCTCTATTGCGAATTGCATTTTCACTTTGTGCAAGTAGGCGAATTATAAGTTGTGAGAAAAAAATGCTGTATGATTACACAAACTGTACCAAGAGATGGCAAGCACCATACAGAACAAGGAAGTTTAAAATAAATTTCCGAATAAATGCAAACAATTGTGTCAGCTCACCTCTGAAAAGAAGCAACATCCCTTTCAACGTCCAATTTTGGCTGACCTGAAAGAGGGAAATCTTTCAAGACCAAGACTGTCACATTTTCCCTGTGATATGGATAATATGTCCTGATCTTCTTCTCTACGTATCTCGCACTTCCGTCATCTGCCTTTCCGTTGGGATGTCTGTACGTTACATAGGCGATATCAGCGAAGGAAAATTTATCAATCAGTTTGCAAAAGATTCCACTTGGGCTATCATAATATACATCTCCAACTAGTTCAATGGCTTCACCCCCGTCACTTGCATTTTCCAAATAACTCTTCATTAGCCTTCTTCTCCTTCTCACAAAGACTCCAGTGTAGATTGCAAACCATACCCAGAAAACGAGTGTGATGAGAGTAGTGTGAAGAATATCCATTAGAGGAATGACGGTGACATCCTGGTCATAGTTTGCTGCATTTTGTAAGAGGTTGGGTCTATTGTATGCAGCATAAAGAAAGTAGCAGAATAAAGCAAGGAACGGAGTAGTGGAAAAGATTAGATGGCAAGTGGATGATGCCATTGTTGCGTTGGAGAAGGAGGTAAGTTTGCTTATGTTTCTCTCGCAAGTCCAGGTTGTGGTTTGTGGTCTTGGGTGTTGTTTGGAGTTTGTTGATGTGCGATAGTGTTTTCTAAGAAGAAGCCGCAATACATGACTGCGTTCTACTATATTGGCGATGTTTTGAAAATGTGATGGCGCTCTGAGTCCCGTGCGATTGATTTACTTATGCCTTGTTTATGGTCATGCCAGCGGGATCGTGGCTTGCATAAATTTGAATTGTCATTTGTTGATGTTGTGGAGTGGATTTGGTCCCATGAGCAAGAGAAGATTGATGCAGATGTGTGATAAATAATACGAACAGTTCAGTAACCAATTTGGCGAACCAGCCATATCATTAGATGCCGCATGTATTCACATGGAAGTTTGCTTTTGCAGAGCAGTTCTTTTGATGCCCAGCTTACCACGATGATTCTACTAGAATAAGACAATTTTTGTATTATACTTTCACTGGCATAAATTTTGTAATTCTCATCTTCATTGATCTAAGCGTTAGATTCAATAGGGTAGGACAGTCTTATCTACAACAGCTAGATAATCGGGTGCCTTCGGAAACTACGTATGGTTGGTGCTTCCAACAATAAAACGAACATGAGGGAGGCAAAGATACTCTCGATCTATTTCGGAGTAGATACTACTACTGTTGTAGGTTAGGAGTAAATAGTATTTCAAATTGATTTTTCAGATTACCAGTGGGTACCTCTATCCATATAGTCATATTACAGATAATATTGAGCCCTAATATCCTTTTCTGTTGTTATTGTGTCCACGCACCTACCATAATATTCTCCACGTCGCGAGGAGATTATGAGCGAGGATTTCTAGTTTCTTAAACTTTTTCAACTTTTCGTGATGTATTTCTATTGTGATGTGTGACAAGAAGACCGAAAGTAAAGGTTAAAGTTAACAGAAGATACATCTTCTAATCATAGATGATCAACATTTTCTCCAAGAGAAGTTGAACAAATCAAATTATATAACATAACACATCATAGCCTACCTGCAGTACGCGTGCATTACCTTTGAGAATAACATAATTGAATGTTGAAAGAGCCTCTGCCTCCATTAAGGGAGAAATTGAATCAATCCTACGTGTCATCGTGCTCTGAAGATGAAATATCATCGCATGAAGATCCCACCTCTTCGCCTGACAGCAGCACCCATCATCACATTCTCCCCAGTGCAAACGAGTCTCCAATTGCTATAGAAATAGAACCTGCAGAAAAAGCTAGCGTTGAAGAAGTAGAAGTTGAAACAGCTGCATCATCATCAAGTAACGCACTTCAGGCTCAAATCATCTCACTCGAAGAACAGCTTCGTAGCCTCACTCAAGCATTCCAAACCATGCGCAATGATGAATCATCTCGTGCGACTCTTACTCATAATAATAATCTTCGGAATCAATCCCCCCCGCCATGTGACAATCTAAACTTGTCAAGGAGCAGTGAACCCATGCTGGAATCAGAATCTCCTCCCCCAGCAGACAAAGAACAATCCAAAATTTTATCTCTATCTTGCAATGGAAATGGAGATGATCTGACTCCAGCACCTGATTTAGAATATAGAAGTTATACCCCTACCTACGAAGAAGAATTGAGAAAGTTACGAAAGACGTCCAGGGGTATGAGCTTGGACCAGAGCGAGGCTTCTGCCCACACAACTGCCAGTGCTCACTCTAGTACTTCGAATCATGAGGAGGAGGAAACAAATAATGAGGACCCCTCAAATACTTTCGACAAAACAGGTGCAACTCCAGTCAAGAAAAAAGATAAAACTCACTCTATACTGAATGATATACTCGCCGAGGGAAAGGATGATAAAATCGCCCTCAAAATCAATGGAAAGCCACCCATCAAACCAAACAATCAAACCCCGTCAACATCCTCCTCCGGACTTCTAACAAAATCTCTGTCCAACAAAAACCTGGCATCCATGACGACCTCGCAAGGTTCTAAAGTAGAAACGGAAACGACAACGACAACTCCGCTCGCACAATTTGAAGAAAAGATGAATACGAATGCAGTTGTGGACTTCATCCGCGGTCTGAACATTGATTCTAGACAGCAAGATGGTTCCGCGACTGAAGATGTCGATGTTAACATGGAAGAATTTCTGCGTGTCCCTTTTCGCATAGAGAAATTGTTATTATTTGGTTTGGCGGTTTGTTTCGATTGCTTCCTTTATGTCCTCACCGTGACGCCATTGAAATTTGTGTGGAGTTTACTTTGTTTGGCATGCACCATTGTGAGACCAGGAAAAGGGTTTGGAGTGTGTAGGTTTCATCGGAGGCATCTTTATCAATTGTTGAGAGTGTTCGTAATTTGGTTTACTTACAAGTATGTGCTTTGTCCAATTTCTTTGGGGAGATTGTACCATTGGATTAGAGGACAGGCAATGCTCAAGCTATATGTTTTAATGGCGATGGTGGTAAGTTACGCAGTGTGCAGTCATCGGTATCGATATCAGGACTGGAACCATATTCCTCGATAATGGTTTGTGCTGTTCTCATACCAAACACTGACTTTGTTCTGTTTTTCTCAATCCATGAAACAGGAGGTTTTCGATAGACTCATGTGTTCGTTTGGGCAAGATGCATTGGACAGCTTATATTGGAACACAACGAGGCGTCCATATCACCCCCGTATGATTGCAAGTACGATAGTGGTGCTCGTCTATGCAATTATTCACAGTCTAATCTTGTTCGTGCATGCCGCAACGCTTAATGTTGCCATGAACTCTGCGGATTCTGCATTAATGTCGCTACTCATTGGTGGAAATTTTGCCGAGATCAAAAGTACAGTGTTTAAAAAGTACAACAAGCAGAATTTATTCAAGATTACAACTTCTGATATATGTGAGAGGTTTAAGCTTGTTCTATTCCTGGGTCTGGTATTGCTGTTGAATTGTACCCAAGGAGGAATGAATCAGGAAATGGTCAATGACTACATTTACATGTCATTAATTATTTTGGGTGCTGAAATGTTTTGCGATTGGATCAAACATTCGTTCATCACCAAGTTCAACTTTATCAAGAGTTCGGTATATCAAGATTACAGTCTTGTCCTTGCTGGAGATCTCACAGGAATTGGACATGAAGCTATGTACATTGAACATACCCATGCGGTAGTGAAGCGGTTGGGTTTTGCCCAGATTCCTTTGGTATGCGTCATGCTGCGATACTTGAGGGAGGCGCTTAGGTATGCAGACACCCTCACGCACGATGGTGATTCCAATCATGTACTCTACTCTTTTGCTGTTGTGTGGACTGAAGGCAGCTGGAGGATAGTGTCCAGTTACATGCTGTCGTTCTTCCTTTGTCTGCTAGGGCTCAAATTTCTCCTTGGGTACGCAATATCGCGACAGGCTCGTTCCATTATCTTGTATGGGCCGCTAGATGGGCATGGTGAGAGTGATCCCTCACCGCAGCGAAGGCAGGCAGTTTAGACTTCGACGCAAGAGTATCGCAATAACTTTATTTTAAATTATTGTGCAATGCACTTAAACTCCTATAGAAATATTTAGAATCGAGAATGAATTTTCTTGTTACAAGATTGTCTAATATACATTTTAGAATAACCTTAGGAGCTTCTTTCAAATCACAAATCAGGGTGTGGTAGGTTGTGTCTTTCAAAAGCTATTTCCCCTTTTTACCCTTCTTTCCTTTTTTACCTCCATTCTCTGGGGGGCCTCGTTTTCCACCTTGAACGCGCATGAGCGTCTTTTGGGCCATCTTGAGATCCTTGGCATTTCCTCCAATCATCTTTTCAGCTCCGTGTTGCCCCTTCTTCGCACTTCTACCTTGTGTGAATTTGGCCCCCTTCTGCGGCATCTTCTTAATTAAACGGTCCATATATCTCTTCACATTCCCAGCATATCTTTGCTCGACATCTACAGTTTTTTGTTTTGTTGCAGCATTAGCTTCATCGTCACTATCATCCGGAATTCCAAAGGAAGTTGTCACAATTACCTGTCCTCCAAATTGATTTTGAGTCGACTGATCTTCATATGTATCAACCTTCATTTTCTGTGCTTTTGCAGTATCCTCATCTCCAGATTCCTCCCCACTGCTTTCATAATCATCAAATAAATCATTATTCTTCATCTTCTCCGCTTCTTCAATCTGTTCCATCGTCGCTCTCTTCTCTTCGCGCCTGTCTTCAATTTTTGCCTGACGATTCTTGACTTTCTGCATGGCTAGACCATATGCTCTTCTCTCTTGTTTTCTGGTAGAAGCACCCGTGAGGTATTCTTTCCGTTTTTCAGGGTCGAATTTGATTTCTAATTTTTCATGTTTTGGTCGTTTGCCGAGAGTGGTTGGAGCCTTTCGTGTATTTTTAGCTCTGGAACCTCTCTGCTCTCTTTTTTGGTTTCTACCGCTTTTTTCTTGTTCCTTGTATGTCCTTGCCATCTTGATTCTTTCAGATATGTGCGTGAGCGGTCTAATGGATATAGCGTTTTAATGGGTATCGTTCTTGTCGCAGTAACTTGCTTGGAACTATTCTTGTATCCAACAGGCAACAGGAAGGATGGATGATAGGTATATGTTGTGTAACTGAAACTGGTGGTTCTGCTGTTGTAGAATAATAAATAATAATATAAAAGAGCGCGAATTCATGAGGAAAGGATAGCTATTATAGCTATATACTGATACTAAATCCTACAATAACTGTAATAATTGATGATGGTCGGGAACTATTTTAGATGTGTGGAGTAGCAGCAAAAATTATTGAAAAAAGAAACTATCCATCTGGTACCGCGTGCTACCATACACGCTACACCAGCTTCAAGTTTCCTTACCTCTACTTACCATAAAATTGGTAGTTACAAAAAGAAAAAAGGTCAAAGATAGAAACACTGAAACCTTTTGCCAATTTGCAATGAGGTTGCGAACGATCTTATCGTCTTGCGCGATGATTGCCCCCTTCATCACATCGATCATGGTTTTGCTCCATGTCAGTGACATTATTGTCGTTGCTGCAAATGACACAAACATACCGTTGCATCATCATGGGGGTGCTGCTGATCACGACGGAGATGCAAGTAGTCGTCTTCCACGGAGATATGTGGATGATGGATTCTTAGCAATTTCTCTAAGTTCAGAAACCGAGTTTAAAAGCGCACCTTCCGGGGCTCATACTTTTGGATCGGTAAAGATTGTTAACATGGTAAGTCTAGTCTATAGTCACCAATCACCAATTAACATAGCAGTCACCAATCATCATGCATCATCAGCCCGTCATGCTCTCGTCGTTGAAGCTGAAACTAGAAAGACAGTTTTCAACCGTATTCTCATTTCTTTTCACTTCCGTTCACCTAATATTTTTCTTCAGCATGCATCGGAAGAAATCATTATTCATGGTGTAGAAACTTTCAATTCGGGCAACAAGGAATTGCCACAGGTGCTAGGGACCTCTTTTCGCGAGCGCAAGCTCAAAATATCTCCAGGTGCCACCTTCAATCTTCCCTTTACCTTCTTTCCACAAATTCCATCTTACCATCACCAAGAACATGATGGAAACCACGAATATCATACCGGTCTTGGTTCTATCAGCAAAGAGTCCGCATTGGATCTAGCGTCAATCCTAGATATTGATCCACTAGATCTTGGAAGACATCAACTCCATGATGTCATTACACATATTGAGGTTGACTCCGACCGCGGGATATACAAAGCTCAAATTCATAGCTCGGCGCGAAAGAGTAATTTCTATCGATTACCTCATACAATCATCTTTGAAAGAGATGGTTTTGTTCACTCAGATTCTGTCTTTGTGAAACGGCAAAGAGAAGGGTATAGAAAAGCTTCCCAAAAGGAAATGGTTGCATATGAATATGATATATACATGGACAATCTTTATAGAGGCCCCGTTCAAATTGCAGAAATATATCCATCTAATCCATCCTATGTGACGATGGAATATTGGCATTCGAAGGGAAGGAGCAATAGTACGGATGAGGGTTACGATCGGTTTAATAATTGTGGTTTTAGTCCTATGGAGGTTTCGCATTGTAATAAGCCAACGTCTTTAGAGATGACGGGTCCATTGAGTATTTTCCCTGGTGCGAAAAGGATCTATATTGGAACGGTGAAGATTAACAAGGATCTGCTTCAAAATGGGGGCAAATTGGAAAATGTGAATGAAAATTCTTTGGGATACTTGCACTTTCAAACAGAAGTAAAGAACAAACCATGGTTCTTCTCAATAGCTTTGGAATTCATATCTGATGGTGGAGCGAGTAGTAGTCTAGACAATGAAAGTCATTTACAGGATGAATTATATGTAGAATCGAATCAAGATCCAGCTGCTGCCATGCGCCAAAGGAAATCTCAGCAAAAGACTCCATATTTAGATAATGTGCGAGTGGTTGCTCCTGCCAACGGATGGCTATATGACTGCGATGTACAAACAGCCTCAAAACCAATGTTTGTTTCAAATGGACCTCAGCAAGATCTTTTAAAAAAGGGACATGCGAAGGTGACGGTGCCGCAACAATCAATTGAGCAACCAATTGATTTTGGTTTGGTCACAAACACAGGAGATAATATTCCGTGTCATGTTTCTGTAACCAACATGCATGATTTCCCGATCCGTATCATGCATCAGAGATTCTCTTTTGACCCTGCAGAGTCAAAGAAGGACAACTCACCATTTGATGATACAAATATTTCAGAACTAAACCAATTGGTGGTAGACTTCGATGCCTCTGAAACAATTCAACCTGGCGAAATTATGCACAATGTCGGAAATGCTTCTGTTGATTTCAGCGGCTTGATGAGTCCTGGTAAAAAGATAAAAGAATACCGTGGCTTTCTTATCTTGCGTTTTGGACCAGCGAATATGACTTACTTTGAATGGATAGCTTCGATAAAGAAAGATCCTGATATGATTCAAAGCTTTGTCGTGGAGCTTCCACTGGTTGCACGAACTATACGAGGACAAATTCAACACGATGTCAATCAAAGTCTTTTCCCCACAGACGTCCTTGCTCGCTTCCAGCGCCGTGATTCGAAAAGATGTGGCAATGCTTTCGACAGGAAAATCTCAGTAATAAACCAATTTCCATTCCCCTTGAGATTGAACAGATTGCAAATAGCAGGTGGCAATAATGAGAACGAATCTACTGCCTTATCTGCTGACACGTGTAGAAACCATTTTAGTGTAGTAGGATTCGACTCAGGATTAAGCAACGCTCTATCTGGTAAAAGGTGGGGTGATATCACTGTGAGATACAAATATGATAAACATATTCATGGCGAGCTTGACGATATGAAAGGTCTGAAGCACTGTTCACTAGTGCTTTACTCCGAAAAAGCAGGGCAATTCCATCTCCCCCTGTGGATATATAAAGGAGAGGTCATAACGACAACGGAAGATTCTATCACGCCTCTTGAGTGCCGGGCCAAGGATAATGACGAATCATCATTGACAGGGTATGATTGTCTTGATGCAATCCAATTGTCTGGACGAGTGGGGTCTATTTTGAGTGAATCTTTAAGATATATATCCACGGATAAAACGAAGGTAGACCAAGTGAAATCCTATTCCATGGGGCAAGAAGGATGGATTGAGCAAATCAAGAATTACTATTCTTCAGTCGCAAGCGGAATCAATGCGGTTGACAATTCAATTCATCCTGTAGTCCTTTCGTTTGGTATTGTCAGTGCCGGGACCATTGACACTCATTCAATTTTTATAAAGAATAGAAGTCCTATCCCAATTGACATAACAGCTACAGTGTCAGCGGTTGAAGGTATGGAAGTGCGTCTTGGACGTGTAGCAGTGAATATAAAAGATTACATTCGCCTTGCTAAAGGCAACGTTGATATTGATGAGAATTCCACAAACGAATGGTTGCGGCCGTATCTAACGGAAGTCCAAGGACCTGCACGGGACTATCTTCAAAGTTTTACATACCGTGACGACATTTCTTTGATGGAAGATGCACCTCGTGTGCTTCAGCAATTATTTCACAACACAGCTTCAGTTCGCCTCCATCGGCCGTCGTCTAGACGGCGAAAGAAATTTAACAAAAATGCGGCCCAAAACGGCGCGCTTGATATTCATCCACCTAGATTTCAACAAGAAGTCTTCCCTGAACATCCCGAGGATCTCACATTGGGGCCTATGCTTGTTACACTGGATGACAATTCCGCACATTCAATTTTGGCGAGAAAGTGCAGTGAAGACTCTTTAACCACGTGGACTATTCCTCCTGGAGCCGTAGCAAGATTGGAGGTCGCTATCAGGACACCAACAAAGGCTGCTTTACGCAATCGCGACTTCTCAGAAATTATCACCACTGGCATTGCATTGAAAACTAGTATTGGACATGTCATACCTATAGTGGCGACATATAAAGCACTTTCTGGCACATTGGAGATGAGCGAAGTAGCTGAAAAAGATCATTCGAATGATGACAAGAGCGTGTGGCCTGTCCCCTCAATCATGAAATCGGGTGCCGAAAAGGTAGAAAATGGTACAAGTAGTCTTGCAGTCAGTATCCGCAATACATTTACGTCGGATATCTTGTTGAAAGATTTAGAAAGTTGTAACAAGTGGTTTCGCTTCGACGGTGATTTGCCAAAAAGAGTTGCAGCCAATGAAAGCTATACCACTGCAGTTCGGGCCAGTCTCTCCTGCGACAAAAATATCCCTGGGTGGTATCCCTCCTTCTACCATTGCGCACTTGAGTGGCTAGAACAGAAGAGCGCTGTTCAAGGTAGCAGTTGTGGAGCGTTTATTGATGAATTCGATGTAGATGGATCGTCCAGCAATGAGACCAATGCCGATACTACATTGGTTGCGACTGACGTCTTTAGACGTGCAGTCCAGTTCATGGACATGCACTACGCAATGAGAGATCCAAACACTTCTGATGAACAGGACCATGTTGATGTGAAATTCAATTTGAATAGAGCTAAAGGTGCTGCTGCCGAGTGGAGAGCTTTGTCAAAAGTAGGAATGAATAAGATACGTGGTCGTGTCCGAACCCGGTTTGAGCTCTTCGAAAATAATACTTCATCATCGTCGCCGACGATAACTTCAACATTATCATCCAAGCTTCTGGAAACTAATCTTGATTTTCCATATTTCTCAGGTAAAATCAACAAGTTTGAAATGACTGGTATTGGTGAAGTCAGCATGTTATATGTACCGATAAAGAATCCCAGTGGGTATCCTGTTCGTATGCGAATCGTGGAAGAAGGAAACTCACCATTCTATATTCATAAGAAAAAAAGGAAAGACTCATGGTGGACTGGAAGAACATATTACATTCCTGATGAAAGCATGGAAATATTCCATCGCTCCATGCATAATGTAACGGTCCAAACTCCAGCTGGTGCCGAGTTGGACATGCGTTCACCTTCACTTGATTCCACGACAGCGTTTTCGCATGGATGTTCTGGTAGACGCTGTGGATTCCACTTCGGACCTGGAACAAATCATCACCAGTACACCCTGGAGCGTAGGAAAATTAGCACTATCGGCGCTTCCGCGATCAATGGAGCCCATCTTACTGGACGAACTTACAATAGAGATGGCACTCCACTCCACGTCCCACTGAACACGACTAATGCGAAGATGCGTTGGTTTGCCATTAATGATAAACACGTGCAAGATTGTTTCCTTCCACCCTACGGATCTATGGAAATCGGACCTTTTTATTTTCGACCTTATGCTAAAGGAGTATACTCAGGACAATTGATATTGGAGAATTCTTTGACAGGATTTGAAGCTCTGAGGTTTCAAGGAGCAGGATCATCTGGAAAAATTGGTTTCTTCGATAACAATGAGCGAACGAACAATGGCGGTGATATTGAACAAAGATATGGAAAGACTGCGCTAATTTTCAACGATGTCGATCAGAATGGATCTGGATTTGTGACCAAGACCGTCTTGGTCGGCAATTTGGGTGATATGTCAGTTGAGATTATTAATGTGTACCTATCTGTTTCTCAAGTTTCAGGATTGCGCAGTGATGGAATATCGAAGAGCTGCAAAGTTAATGGGTTCAGATTGATAGATTGTGTGAAGGATGGAGATGTTGACAGTAGAAATGGATTCATTTTAGGTCCGACCCAGTCGAAATTATTCCGTATTTCCCATCAATATGATTGCGTATTTCGATCAATATATGCGTCACTGGTGATCGAATACAAGAGTAGCCCAACCTCATCGGTCGTCAAGACTACTGAATTGATGCTTGGGCACGAAATGAGCGATGATGAAATATGGGCTTGCGATAATATGAAATCTCCAGTCCTTGCATTGCACTCCTACCGCAACACATCGTTCTTCTCGTTTCTGTTCAGGAATTTGAGCTGCCTTTTTTCCTTCGTTATTTTGTTTTCACTCACGTGGGATATGATATCAAACGGAAGACAGAGAAATGCATCATCAGCGCAATTTAGGAATACTATATGTGCATCACCAAGGAAAACAACCAAAAGCAAAAAAACTGGGTTCAAAACTTGGTCCTCAGCTTATCGTTGCCTTGCTCGTGCAGAACCGACCTCAGCTGAGCTTGTCCAAATTGGAAATGAGCAGACTCGTCAGATGCTACTAAACACGTACAGGAAAGAAGAGATTTCACTGCCTCGCTGTGTCCTAGCTAATGGCGCATTTTCAAGAGAAAGACAAGGATCTCCAACCGATGATGCTGATGAAAAGTCTTCTCATCGTCAATCAAACAATGTGGTAATGACGTTGAATGATGCCATCTTTTCAAAACGGAAAATTTACCAGAGGGTTATCCCTTCAGATGCTGTCCCGATCCTTCCTTCTGGTCTTGAATGGAGAGTTGTCGCAGTATTGCATTCTGAAAACAGAGCTTCAAGGAAAATACCTAAAGACGACATCCAAACCAAAACTCTGGATGGTAAGTCTTCTGACCAAGTGCAACGTAATGATAAGAAAGAAGACAACGGTTCGATCAATAGACTTATCCTCTCGCAGAAGAAGGCTGTAGCTGTCAGTAAGATCCAACATCAAAGTAAGGATTTATTAAGTCGAGTTGCACCAGAATCGTCTAACGGAGTGTCGAAGAAGCCAAATGAAAGTGATAAGATTGTTGAGTCTCCTAATATGTCTCCCAGTAAGGATTTTGTAAAGGTAGTATCAGTAAAACCTAAACCGAAGGCCCGCAGCGTTCTTGTACGAAAGCCAGAAACTACTGTGCTTGTTTCAACAGACGCTTCTCGTAATACAGTGTTACCAAGACGAAAGAAAACAAACGCAGCAACTACCGTTGTTGAGGATGGCAACAATTCTGCAGCTGAAATGTCTGTCTTATCCCAAGACATTCGAAAAGAAAATATAGATCTTGATGTAAAGGTCAAGGAAAATAGCTCTGACGGAATCAATGTTGACGAACCCATAAGCGCTTTGAATGATAATTCTTGCATTTTGGTAGACTCTGAGGATTTAGAAGTCTCGTCTCGGTCAAAAATAGTTGATGAAGCTGGAGCAGTAGAATTGGAAACAAATGTACAACCAAAGAGAGAGATGAAGACTCATATTTCTACCGAGGAAGTATGCAACGAAAGGAAGGATGACGAAGCGTCCATTGTCAGTGAAGAAAATGGGTCAACAGAAGGAGCATTCCCTCCCTCCGTGTCCATGCTTTGTGGTGCGAAGATTGCAGCTGTGAAGGATTTGGGAGGCTCTTCGAAAGCAAGTCCCCATTCGGTGAACATCAAAGCTGATCAATCGTCTAATATGTCTACTAATGAGTCGAGAGAAAAGGGCAGTAATCAGGGCAATCTCGCCGCAGATGCTTTGGCTGGGGGAGAATTTGAAGTGCAAGCTTCTCCAGCAACTGCAGAAATGTTTAATAATGTTGGTGCTTTTACAACAAATGTCAAAAAGGAGAAATTAGAAAACGGCGGTATTGCCACGGTAGAGAATGAAGACTCGGTTGACGTTCAGAAGGACAAATCTGGAAATGCAGGAAATAGAAATGAAAGGAAGCACACGAAGAAGAGCAAATCGAAGCCGCAAGCCCAAGATCCACATGCACAGGAGAATGTCTTTCCATCCAAAACAAAATCCAAAATTGTTTTGAAAAGCCCCAAACGCGCAGGAAAGCCTCGTAGCCTCCGTAAAAGGAGCGATCGTAATTTATCAAGCAAGACGACTGCGTCTACTACATCCGACGAAAGTTCTGCGACAAATAATATAAGTCCAACCCCTCACAGCCAACCAGTCATTCGTCCGCCACCAGGACTTGCTCCTCCGCCCGGATTTGGGAGGGTCGCTGCCAAAAATGAAGCGCCTTTGTCGCTTGATTCTCCTGTACAATGCAATAGTGCAGAGAAGCGTCTTAGCATAAATGAATCCGATGTTGGATTACTAGCGAAGGTATTGGATGAAAAGAATGCTCTCTCGCTGACCCCTAATCGTGGAAGGAAGGTTCGTCTGATGTCAGAAAGAGAAGAAATTGAAACGGAAGATCTATTGCCAGAGCTTGGCCAAGACTCTAATGTGATGAATTTCTTGACTTTCCTTGACGAAACTTTTGAGAATAGTGATGATGATTCTGATACCAATGAAGATGACAATCGTCCAATACTTGGCGAAGAAACAAATTACGAGCGACTGCCACTATATCGAGGTCTTGGTGTTGGGATGAGCAATAATCCTTGGAGCGAATCAGCTGGAACTCCACGAGCTTTCGCGTATGGATTTGGAGTAGAACAAAATGGTAAAAAGGAAAAGAATGATGTTGAGAGTGATGTCATAGATCCCACTCTGTTAACTCCATCTTCCATTTTTGGCCATGCTTCTGGCGATAGTGATGATGATAAGAAAAGGGCTGCTGACCCTTTTGACGCGGATGCCTTCTTCTTAGATCTTTTAGAATAAATTTAATTAGAAATATTATTCCCTGAATGATAAAAGTAATAGCGTGTCATCACTTTTCCTTCTTTGCACTACACTAACTAACATGATCAACTCTGCTGAAGGCGATCAATTAATTCACTCTTTTTCCCAGACACTTTAAGTCCACGTCCCTTCAACAAATCCTTAAGATCGGCAACCTTGAGTTTAGAGTAGTTTTGGCTATCTTCAGAGGCTTTGGTGTTGGACTCCGAAGTACTCGAGGTCAAGCTCAATTCTTCTGTCAATCCGTTTTCAAGAGATGCAAAGAAGTCATCTTCTTTGTTTTCACCGCTTTCGGTGCTGAATAATGATTCATCCACAGCAGCATCGTTCTTTTCGAGAGACACAGCAAGATCAGACTCCAAACTTGCAAAAAAGTCATCGTTGTTACTTTCTACATCCTTATCATTTTCCTCATTTTTACTCAATGACTCGCTAAGATCGGCTTCAAGGCTTGCGAAGAAATCGTCTTCCTCGAACGACTTTGAAGGAATTTCATTGGGTTTGCTGCCACTGGTTTTACTCGGGTCTTCTTCAGCGTTGTCCGATAGTTCGGACATCAAAGAGGAGAAAAAATCGTCGTCGTTTCCAACACTTTCATTTTTTGAATTGGTATCCTCAGATTCTTCGGGACCAGTTGAATCGAGATTGTCAGATAATTCAGACATGAGACTGTTAAAGAAGTCATCTTCTTCTCCAGAATTGGATCCACTCTGTGCATCACTAGAGAATAAATCCCATTCACTGCCTCCATCCAAAGCATCGGTGACAGATTTGGCATCGTTAATATTCTTTTCCTTTCTCTGTTCTCTACCCGATTTCCACTTTCCATCACTGTCAAACGTTGCGGCATCATCACCAGCGTCCCAGGATTTTCTCTCTTTCATGCCCCACATATCACCCTTCTTCTGCTGTTGCTCTGCCCTCTGTTCTTCACGAAATTGTCTCCAGTTTTGTTCCTCGTCTGCTACCGTTTGCTCTGATCTCCCTAATATATCTTTCTTACCACTTTCTCCTCTGCTAATTCTATCTTCACGCCTATTTCGATGTCCTGGACCTCCTGTTTTCTTCAGTAGATCACCACGACTATTATCGCGCTCCTTTGGTTTCTTTCCGATGCTAACATCAAACTCATCCTGGCTCACAGGGATTGCTGGACCCCCCAACCCCTTCATCGCCTCTGCATCAGTCATGGTTCGAAGTTCATTAGGCTTATGCCATTGGTCATTGACATTTCCATAAGTGAACAAACGGACCTGCACCTGACCATCTTTAAGGCGTTTTACTACCCCATCTTCTCCCTTGAAATTACCAGACAAGATTTTAACCATGGAATCTACCTCGTAGCCTTCATACTGCGCAATCAAGTCCTCTCCTTTGTCCCCACGCCCAGTGTAATCTTCTCCGAATTTTTCAAACATCCTTTCTGTTTCCTCTTCCAATCCCTTGAATTTGTCAACTTCGTCATCTGATAAGCATATGGGAGCAGGAGGCAATTTTTTATATCCCTTTTGATTCACAGTGCCAGCCATCCAACTTCTACATAAGGGCAATTCTTGCAATAGCTCATATGTTTCTGCACAACAGCGCATTTTGACAAAGCAATAGCCTGGGTACATGACCCTCACTTCTACTACCTTTTGGGTCTTACCGTGACTTCTCAAGGCACGAGTGGTGGGTGCAACAATCTTCTCTATGAGGTCTTTGGAAATATTTCTCGTGACATATTTCGCCTGTTCCAACAGAACTTTTTCGGATCCGGCAACGCAGTTCATAACATACCATCCTTGTTCATCTTCCATGGTATCTTCTTCAATGCCCAGCTTATCCCAGAGTTTTCCATACAAAGCAGTAGGAGAAACCGTGTTAGGCTTTAAAATGGTATTTTGTACATTTCTAGTTGGAGATAATTGGAAAGCATTCGCTGAATAAGCAGCTGTAAGGGTAGTGAGTGCCAAAATGTGAAGTTTCATCTTTAAAATTTAAAGATCAACACGCCAATATTTATGCGATGCATCCAGTTGTTTTTCCGATGTCGATGTGGTTGGATGGGTGGTGTCGTGGTGTCAATTTATTGTGCTGATCGATGCAAAGAACAAAACGTGTTTGGTTCAAAAAGCAAAAAGGGTGGTCCAGAAAAGGAGTAATGTATCCCTGTAGGAAGGTGAGATATACCTACATTTCCCAATTCCTAAGATTCCCGTGGGATCCATCTCAGTACCACCTAGACATGTCTAAAAAGCGCTACCCAGGTCCGCTTTTCGTCCGTTGGCAACATTAAAAAGTAAAAATCGCCAAAAGACATCCAGACATATCTATTTTACTATTTTGAATTCTGATCGCCAAAAGCCAAAACGCCGAAGCACACCTCGTTCACAAAATTCGTTCTAAAGAGGTGTGCAAATTTCCTTAATTGTGTCGAACATCGAAAACAATATCTTAAGTCATAAATCAGCCAGTAATCTCTATGATGTTCCACGAGAATTTGGATGGCAAAGGAGAGGCTACTGCTAGCTCCAAGGAAACCACTATAGCCCTTGTTGTTGAAGGGGGAGTTGCACCGGCAGTGGAAACTCTTGACGACAATCAGAGAGTAAGTCAGACTGCCGTCAAGAGTGATAACTCTCTTGATGATCGTAGTTTGGCGTCGAATTCAAGTTTTTGTGATGAGCGAGTGGACGATGAGCTGCAAAGAACAATGACTGATGGCTCAGGCATGTCTAAAAATCAGCAAGAAATCTCTATGATGTTCCACGAGAATTTGGATGGCGTAAGAGAGGCTTCTGCTGGCTCTAAGGAAACCACTATAGCCCTTGCTGTTGAAGGGGGAGTTGCACCGGCAGTGGAAACTCTTGACGACAATCAGAGAGTAAGTTAGACTGCTGTCAAGAGTGATAACTCTCTTGATAATCGTAGTTTGGCGTCGAATACAAGCTATTGTGATGAGCGAGTGGACGACGAGCTGCAAAGAACAATGACTGATTGCTCAGGCATGTCAGTTGTAGATGAAAAAGACACTTTTGTCTTTACCATGGAGTCTGACAATGACCAAGAATACACATTGCCAAGTTTTGGTTCTGAATTGTTCTCCGTCGAATTAGTGGTATCTAAAGAAACCATAGATCAAAAGATGGTGATTAAAGGAGTAGTATCTGTGGATACTATTAACAAGAACGAGAAAGAGAGATACGCTGTCAAGAGAATGAATTCTGTTGACACTCACAGTTTGGCCTCTAATATGAGTTATTGTGATGAGCGATTGTATAATGAGCTGCAAAGAACGATGACTGATTACACAGGTATCTCAGAGTCTGACGATGAACAAGAATACGTATTACAAAGTTCCGGTTCTGAATCTTCCATCGAATTAGAGGCATCTGGATCAGTAGCCACTGCTGAGGGAATAATTGCGTCAAGCTCGATAGACGTCAGATTAGAGGCAAAGATACTTAAACATCTTTACAATATGAAAATCGAAAATGATTTGAGGGCTATGCATAATGAGGCGTGCAACAATCTGAAGGTGAGCTTATATTTCTTGTCACAACATATTTTGCAAAGACATTAGGTGAACTTATTTTCTTATATGAAGAATTTAAAGTTAGAAGAAGCGCTGGAAGGATTTGAGAACATCCTGAACAGTCTTGTGAACGAGTTTGGCGAAGGGCATAAACGCATTGCAACCGCACTGCACAACCTGGCTATTGTTCATTTGAGAATGGATAACTTTGAAGATGCAGCCGAATCTATTGAGTTAGCAATCAAAATAAGGAAGGAACTGTTTGGCGACGAACACTACAGGGTAGCTGATTTACTAGTTGAATTAGGTATCATTCTTTTGGAACAACATAAGTTTGAAGAAAGTCTAGATGTATTCAATGAGGCGTTTGATATACGCGAAAAGGAATTGGCGAAAACCCCTGAAAACGAGAAAAATAGTGTCAAGATTCAGCTTGCAGAGATTCTTAATAACATTGGATGTGTTAACTTTGAGTACGGTAAGTAGAGTCTCACTTGATATAATAATTTTCGCAAGAGATCAAAGTTGTGTCTAATCAAAAGTGTTGATATCGTTCAGGGGAGGTGGATAGTGCAAAGGCAGTATTTAAAGAGGCATTAGATATCCAACACAGCTGTTATGAAGAAGGACAATTTGAGTCCATGCCTGGGTTTCTTGCGATCTCTAATACCACTCGCAATATTGGATTCTGTGAAATGGAGAAAGCCAATTTTAAAGGAGCTATACATTACCTCGAGGACGCACTGAAGATACAACAAAATTTGCTAGAACCGTCAAGCGCAGCAGTCATCAGTACAATTGAAATAATTGCCTATTCTTACTTAAAATACGGTGGAATTGATAAAGCATTGAGGGTAAGTTCTGCTAGAGAAGTGGAAGTTTGAAAGTATATTATACGATGGTATTGTGCTCACATTCTTTCCAAAACAGTGCTACTCAAATTTGCATGGCATCATTAAGGCTTCTTATAATAAGTATGACATCAAGCTGGCTGATACTCTGAAGAAAAAGGCATACTGTGAAATCAAATTATTCCACTACGAGAAAGCTAGCAAATGTTTGGAAAGGCTTGAATTCATTCTTGCAAATAATCTGGATCCGTGCGACCCTCAACTTGATGATGTGGAGAACTTGTTGGGGAGTGTTAAAAGGCACATCAGCAACAGTGCGAATTTCAATGAATATATTTCAAAGGTGACGAAATCAAAAGGCTTCAAGATTCCTTGGAATAGAGATTTGCTCTGTAAATGCGGCTATGATGATGAAAATGATGATGAGATTGATGTTGAGACTATCCTGCCTGCAGCTCCTTTCTTGAAGACGAAGCTATCTGAGCGCCAGGTAACGTTTGCTTAAAGTTAGGTATACGATTCCGATAAATAAAGTTCAGATGATGCAACCTGTACATAATAATAACGCATGGATTACCTGGTTACATGTTTGTAGGGATTGTATATGTGTTCGCTGCTAGAATTCCTGTGCTGCTGTACTGAACCGTACTCGTGGATTACCTGGTTACTTATTTGTAGGGATTGTTTATGTGTTCGCTGTTCTAGAATTCCTGTGCTGCTTGCTGTACTGAACCGTAGAACGCATTATCATCCTAGCATTTTAGATGTGAAATTAAATATTCACCCTTGTAGTTTCATCAAGTTCAGGACGGTGGAGGGAGGGATGAGTGTGAGTGAAGACATTAACACAAACCCAAAAGTGGGAGCTCTCAAGGTGTGACTAATAACCCTCCCAAATCCCCACTCCTCCTGCAACTTATCTATTGAGGAAGTGTCGCGTATTTTAAAAAAGATGTATGATTTCACCCAAGTAAAAAACGAGAAGCCAGGCTTGGGGAAAACATTGATACGAACAATCTATTAAATGAAATATAGATTGACAGCGTGCCTTGTTGCCCCTTCTTTCAGTTGGCAAGCAAAATTTGAAAAGAATAAATTTAGTACATAGGTGTTCGGTCTTAGGGTTAGAATAAAAGCCTTGTACCTTTTTATTCCCTCAAAAACAACACCACTTTATTGGGTCATTTGAATCGGTGGTACGTCGTCTCAACGGGCACTTCAGTAAAAAAGCATAAAAGATTTGGAATTCTCGTCCTCTATTCGATATCTTTATAAAAGGAAAGGAAAAAACGAGTCTACTACCAGAGGCTTCATCTACAAGATTATGTTTTCATCTCTTACCAAGAAGCTCTCTTCATTCGGACCTCGCGCTATTCTTGCAGCTCAGATTTCCAAAGCGCTGAGCGTGTACTTCGTCGTGGATCCTGATGAAATCGAATCCTCCCTTCTCGATGATGCTAGGATCGTTTTGAGAAACACTACGCTGCGAAAGAAGTGTTACAGGAGCGAAGACGCTCCAAATGCAGTGGTAACCGTAGAGGGTGTTGTCGAAGAAGTAGTATTCTCTTGGACGTGGTCATTCCGTTCGTCATCGTCCTCCTCCTCGAAGAATACTGATGGTACATCCTCCTCGTCATCATCTAGTAGTGGGATGGTAAGGGATGCAACTCTTAC
>Ga0306864_1000243_pt1 | contig 26069 bp, 27 predicted proteins | sample AntRauTorckE5430_FD_190448 | JGI IMG/M metagenome (GOLD analysis project Ga0306864, IMG submission 190448) | Saline lake microbial communities from Rauer Islands, Antarctica - Metagenome Torckler E5 #430 (v2) (version 2) | ecosystem: Environmental > Aquatic > Non-marine Saline and Alkaline >...
GGTGACCACGACAAGAGCTCCAAGGCTCCAAAGAATCGTATGCTCAAGGCAAAGGGTGGCCACGACAAGAGCTCCAAGGCTCCAAAGAATCGTATGCTCAAGGCAAAGGGTGATAGCTCCAAGGCTCCAAAGAATCGCATGCTCGTGGCAAAGGGGGGGCAGTGATGATACCCTCTGATACCATCAAGGCTCCAAAACATCGTAAAATCATAATTTATTAAAAAATCTTTATATTTCCAAAATATTGCGCACCTGTCTTGTGAAGAAATGTATTCGAGATTGCAACGTTTATGAAAGAATCGAATCGCTCGTCTCTCTCCTTTCTTGCGGGACTGTTTTGTTACATACTGTGCTTGTTTTATCTGTTAATGGCTGGGACAATGAAAACAGAGAAAAGAGTACCTCTGGTGTTGGAAGGAGGCTGCCTCAGCCAATTCTACCGAATCCGTATATTGTATGATGGTCTATTCACAAATGGATTATACAGCCCCAATGGTGGGTTATTATTGATGAGTTATATGATTTCTGGGCTATTCATTCATTATGGGTGGACTTATTGGAAAATAAGGATGTGGAGTAAATTATGTTTGCCATCTACATTGCGGAATATGAATTCTATTTTGGTCTTCGTAGAAGATTCGTAGTATTTATAATCCTTTGACAGTGTCTGCACTGATCCATTTCGATGTGCCTTTCAACTGGTAATAATGCGTCGTGTGTAGCTATGCTCAGATTATCCTTTTGTTATTTCTTCAATCCTACATTCATGCCCACTTCAGAAACATTATTGTTATTGATAAATTTACTGTTCTGAAACCATCATGCACCTCTGTTTTCATCATCAAAAGTGTACTGATCCATGCAATTCAATAGCATCAACAGGAAGGCACAGCTCTAAAAGCAATTGGCAAATCTTTCTATCTCATTGAAATTTTCACAATAAGACTGGAACTTCTGTCTGTATCATCAACAATATCAGACTCAGCAAGTTGGCCTGAAAAGGAATTGACCATGGCAGCAACGACGCCTCTCGCAGTTGGCGGCAAAACATATTTCTTCAATACACGAAAGATACTAGGTTTGTCCTCTCCTTGAAGTACAGTAGCGTCCAAAGTTTTAATACCTACTGTGCGCAACACTGTTACTACTTCTTCATTCGCAATTTTACCAGTTTGCATTGATGACTGCCATATCATCGAGCAAAAAATGCAACGTCCTATCTTTTTCACCAACCAAGGCGGGAATTACTTGCATGTTACTTATGAGGAGATTGATATCGTCATTTCCAATATTTTGTTTGGAAGCACCATAATCCCAAAGGCGAGAAAGACATAGTGATGTGTTGGGTGGTGAGTCTGGTGTGCTTTGATTGGGCTGCCAATACACTTGGGCAAACCTCCCCATTCCGATGGATATACATTATAGCCGTTCAGTCGCGTATCTGCTGTCCATACATAACAATTTTGTGGGAACCTGTCTCAGGCAGATATGTTTCTTCTTCCTTACCACAATATAGCTGGTAGCTGGATCTTCTGAATCAACGATGCATCCAAGGTCTCCTGCGCCAGAGGTAATAGAGGCAAACCATGCAATTGACGAAGGCGTTTGCCTTAAAATATATCATCAACGCAGTAGCAAAGTAAGAATATAGCAAATTCTCTATCGACGAGGTATAGATGATTTAGATTTTTTTAATACCACTGTCGTACAAAATGTGGACTGACTCCATTTCCTTCACAAGCTTCATCTTTCATGCATTTCACAATAGACGATGAAATTGTTACAATGTTCAGATGTTCTTGGAGAAGACTCTCAAGCAGCTTTTTCTTTGTTAATGAAAGGGCGCTACAACTTGACTTTCCTTCTGCATCGTTGTCATAATCCAGGAATACTGCGGATTTATTTGAGACCCAATTCCCTCCAAACTTCGGAGTGTGCATCAACGATTAATTTTCAGAGAGCTGATAAACTCTACTTCGCACTACGTTCCAAATATCTGATAAGATGCGTGTTGGCCAAAGACGATTAAAGTCTTCGCCAGGTCCAATAAGTCCACGGGCGGCAAGAAGGACCTGTGCATATAGAGGAGATATTACGTCCCAAAGGAGCAAACGATTCCACTCGGACCGTACTTGTCCCTCTCCTGTCATATCGCTACCATGCCAGATATCTCTACGATTAGCAGAAAATTCAGAGTAGCGATTACTATGATGGACAACGAATCCTGGTTCGGCAGGGAGTGGAAGTAAGCACAAAGCGCTTCCTTTCGCATTTGGTGGACTCTTACCATTTCTCGTCAAATAAGCAGCAACATTGGCCCATGGGAGAATTTTCAAATCTCTATGCTCAAGATTGCACGCCATAGCTCGACACTGACCAGCACCAAGTGTAGAGCAAATCAAACGTTCCTCTATCGTCAAAATACCTTCAGCTGGCACATCATCAGTTTCGTCTTCAGCTTGATTGGTCCGATCAACAAAATTGATTATTACAACATGTTTGGTCTTTGGAAGCTGGCTCTCAGGCGTTCTGAGAAGCTTGCCGTAAAATCCCTCCTATTCAAGTTACTGGGAGTCAGTGATTGTATTGCCAATTACTTTTCTAATTGCTTGAGGCTCATCACCACTAATAATATTCGCAATTGTATTCCAGTCATTCGACTGCGTTGCACAAAATATGTGCAGTGTTATTAGCAAGACTCCGAATACCACTCAATCCATACTGTTCCTGCTGAGCTGTACCTTCGTGTAGTACCTCCTTGAGCCCTGAAACGTCAGCATAAAATTACAACTGTGGTCCGCCTCAATCATTTTCGGTGTAAGACTCAACGCGCTGCACATGCCGCAGAAGAAGGAGTGTCTTCATAACTACCTTACTAAAATTAGAATACCTTACTAAAATTAGAAATGAGTTCATTCAAGGCATCTTCAACTTCATGCTGCATTTTACTAATATTGCTGTCGGCAGCAGTTATTAAGTTTCTAAAGGGGAGTCGAAATAATGTGCCATTGAAGCGGAATTTCATATCATTTCCAGGAGCAAGTATGGTGCCATTTGATATGAAAACAGAGAAAAGAGTACCTCTGGTGTTGGAAGGAGGCTGCCTCAGCCAATTCTACCGAATCCGTATATTGTATGATGGTCTATTCACAAATGGATTATACAGCCCCAATGGTAGGTTGTTATTGATGAGTTATATGATTTCTGGGCTATTCATTCATTATGGGTGGACTTATTGGAAAATAAGGATGTGGAGTAAATTATGTTTGCCATCTACATTGCGGAATATATGAATTCTATTTTGGTCTTCGTAGTATTAACAATCCTTTGACAGTGTCTGCACTGATCCATTTCGATGTGCCTTTCAGCTGGTGATAATGCGTCGTGTGTAGCTATGCTCAGATTATCCTTTTGTTATTTCTTCAATCCTACATTCATGCCCACTTCAGAAACATTATTGTTATTGATAAATTTACTGTTCTGAAACCATCATGCACCTCTGTTTTCATCATCAAAAGTGTACTGATCCATGCAATTCAATAGCACCAGCAGGAAGGAACAGCTCTAATAGCAATTGGCAAATCTTTAAGATTCCTGTATTGGTGGATTAAATAGACTATCCAAATTGCTGCTTGTCTCAAATATCTTGCGGCAAAGAATAGAACCAGTGAGCAACTTATGTTTCACTCGCCATTAAGACTTAGTTTGGCATCCTTCTAATTGATTGCCTACTAGGAATTGTGTATCCAGCCCTCCGTTATGTGAAGCACAGCATTGTGACTGATGAAACAAATCTGGATGCCAGTCGCATGATTGAACTATCTCGGTCTCATCTCGATTCCTTTGTGGCATGCCAGATGTTAATGTAGATCAAGTTGATACAATTGAACTTGCAGGCTATTATCATTGGTCAAAGAATAGAGTCGCCCTTCCTGGTGACTGACATGCTTATTGAACAACTCTTTACTGCAGTGCCGCTTGGCTTTTCTTCGTCATCTACAGTTGGAAAGATAAACATGTTTTCAAGAAAGGCGCAACATCATCGTTTATGATTCCTTGTTGTTGTCGTTCCTCACTGCACGTAGCACATCTACTCATTCTCATCTTCCCACCAGTGATCAACAAGAAAAATAGAGCGTCAATTATGAATGGTATGTCTACAAATTGCAGCGCTCATCATCCTTGATCCACTTTGTCTCACAAACTGTAATTTCCTTCATGTTTTGTGTCTGATTTCATTGCAGACTTTCCACTAGTACTCTTCGTCGTAATAAGGTTCCCAATCGTTGTCCTTGGCGGCTTGTCATGGTCGTTCACCAACTCTCCAAGTACAGAATGGGCAGAATCATTAATTTTTTCATGGCTCCACTCGCATTCAGAGGATCTCCTAAACTGCTGCCTTACTGCGAATAAGTTCTAAAATCGATTTATACATAGCATTGTAACCACATATCCAATTCCTACTATTGTGGCTATCAAAAAACAAAGCGCATCGTCATCAAAATGTGTAATTCCTTTTCCTTTCCTTCTCTGTCGGGATGAAAGAAGATTCGTCAGAAATTTCTCTGTCGTGATAAAATATAGCTCTATTATTGTGAAACTTTGCTACATTGGATATATTATTTTTGCTTCGTTGCTGCGCCTGTCACTTGTCATAGCGTGCTCGGTTCCATGAAGCTCCTGTTGACAATGAGATCTTAATTATCTGTTGTTGCATCAATTGGATATTTTGGCTAGCACTTTCTATCCTTATCAATATCTTCCTCGAACACACGGATAGCATACGCAAGCTATCGTCCTCAGATTCTTGACTAATATCATTTGCGTATATATGCACTATGACGACATTGCCATATGCAATCCATGCATTGTTCACGCATTCATTCCGTTGTCTCTAATATGAAAGTTCAGTTGTACCTGTGGTAAAGGTTTCTATGTACCTCAAAACAGTCTCGCAAAACAATGATACTCATTACACCAGCGAGAAAGTATTCCTTTGCTTCGATAGACTTAGATTTCAGATATTGTCCACCACCGTAAGTCTCAAGTTGCTCGGGTGTTAACACCGCAGAGCTCGAGATAAATGAACCCTCTCCACTTCAACGTTTCTCCAGAATTTTATCGTTGAGAGATAGATTGGGGTCATACATGGCTTCCAAAGATGTATTCGGCATATATGTGTTTCAATAACATTTTTATTTCAATTCATCCAATGTCATTCGTGCTTTCATCAAATGCTTGTTCGTCTCCACCACAAACTCATTTCTGCAAGTGTTTTGCCAATGACTCGCCTTCTTCTCGATTACATCCCTAACTCTGATAGCACTTTCGATCATATCCGTCGTTAACTTCTAAATTTCTCCTAATGCTTTTACATCTCTCGACTGATCCATCCTAATTTGTGACAAAGTATCTTGTCTCGATAGAAACAAGGGAAAACTTCCCAGGAGATTGTAAACCTTTCAAAGTCACATAAGCTTGCTGCCACTAATTAGTCTCCACATTCTACCCAATTTTTTGCTGTTTTCCGGCTTTTGATTTTCTTTAAGTAAACTGCCTGCCTGCGCCGAGATGATTTCTTTAATCCAGAATCCTCTGAGGAAGGCGCGTTGTCCTAGATTGTGTCGTTGTCGACCGTTTATAGTCTTATGTCCATCCTTCATCGTATATAGCATCTCGTTGGTGGCGAAGACCTCCGACAATTTCTAGTATTGATTGTTGTAACTCCCGTGAAGGTGTTTGTTTCAAGAAGTATTCCAGCTTTATCATTTGTGTGTTATATAATGTAGAGGCTGCTATTGATGGGCAGGTGACAATGTGATCTGTGTCCTCTAGGCTCATACAGTGTGGGCATGCCGTTGACGTCGCATGCTTTCTTCTTACCATATTAATGCGTACTGATTCTATTCTGGCATTGTATTTTGCCATCCATACATTCTTCCATGCTATATAGCATGAGTTTATGCGATTTTTCAAAAACTTCCCAGCTGGTGCTTTGTGCTTGCTCGTCACTCAAACCAAATGTTGTTTTCCATCGTTGTTGTATTTTCTCTTTTGTGAATAGCTCGCGTAGAGTGCTCTCAATATTACCTGAGATTACTTCACCATTGTGTAATAATCTCCACGGTGCTCCTTCCAAGATGCTTTCGTCTGATCTCTCTCTATCTAATTGTCGTTCTTCCTTAGCATCTTTGTGTGCAAGAATATTCGCAACCTCCCAATCGTCAAGATCGTCTGTGTATTTTTTCTCGTCTTGATTTCCTTTGACATGATGTCCTTCCCATGTGATAGGTGAATTGTGCGTATGATGTCTAATCATTGATACTATGTCATAGCATGCCCATCTTGGGCTTGGTCTTCTCCATCCGAATGTTGATGATAGTGCGCCTTTATTATCACATCCCATGGTGCAGTGTCCTTTGCTGATACTGTATTTTTTGCAAAGGTGATTTGTACTATTATTGCTGGCAAGATTCCACCGAGTTCACCTCCATAGGAGCTTTGATCTCGTGAGTCTCCTAGGATTGGATTGCTTCCTGTGATGGGTGTATCCGTTAGTGTGTTGAATGCTGAGGATGAGCGTCCTGATGCATATGATCCATCGGAAACCATTCGTGCTGTCCCCTTGATAATGTCTTCAACAAATTCTTTTTCTGCTTCTGGTGTTATCGTGATATTTGGGAGCATCCATCCCAAATTCTTCCAGTTTGTCAATATGGGATCGTCTATACTCGTTGTTGTTCCTGCTGAATGTATGTACATAGTGTTTATATCGTATCTGATGGAGCATGGGATGATGTTATTCGGTTTCTGCATTGGGTGGCTTTTGCGGAATGGTCGTGTTCGGCTCCTTGTGCGTTCTGTTGTATCAATGGGGCTCCATAGTGTCAACTGGTCTCCTTCTTTCTGGTATATGGCTGTCTTTGTCTGGTTAGTGGACCAGGAGCTGTATGCTATCGCATCCTCCTTCCACTCTCTAGCTTCTTCTCCCTGTAGTCGAAGGTTGGAGGGTATGGCTGTAAAAATCTTCCCCAACGTGCTTTTCCAGATTTTAATTTCTAACTGTGAAGGTGCTGGGATTCTGGGTCACCTGTATGCTTCTTTGCTTGCTTTTGGAATTGTACTTGTTGCTCTGCACTCGAATACGTTGCGGTCGATCTCTTTCAAATCGGCGCAGAGGATATCGCTCAATGTATGTACCTTGTTGAACATTGCTGCGTCCTGGTCTGATAGATGGTCGGACACTGTAGCCATTAATGGTTTGTCATTTGTCGTCCATAGTTGTGGTCCTTTTATATTCGGATTTATTGTCATATGTGTATCCCATAGTGATTGTAGTGTTATACCGATCTATGTATTCTCTGTTATCCAGGGTGTATCTCTAACCTGGATTTGCATTGGGTCCCCTATTGTTCCTGCTTCAAGTGCTAAATATTCAAGTGAGATTCTCACGAGCTGTCCTGTAATGGTGTTTGTGTGGTCATGCTGTAGTAATATTTGCACGTGGTCGATGGTTTGGTTGCCAAATGTGTCTAGTGACCCGAATCCTCCTTGTATGTACGGTGCTATTGCTAGCCTCGGTGGAGCAGTGCTTACGACTCCGAATTTTATTCAAACAACATTTTGCGTAAGGCTTTTGTACGGTGTTGCATTCAGCTGTTGTCATAGCTGTTGCTGCTAAAGGATACCGTATACTTTTACCGATCGTTGTTGTGATCGCTGTTCTTGCCATAGACTTTGTCATCGAGCTTTTGCTCACATTTGACCCCCAGATGTATAGATCTTTCGAGTAAAACCTCGTTTCTTTTCATTTTGTCTCCTGTTAGTGTCTGCCAAACCCCCAGAGACAGTCGTGCTTCGCTGGGGTCGAGCTGCTTAAGATCTATCGTTCTTCCATCTGGATCAAGCATCAAAAACTTGTCAATTGATGAGAATGGTTCCAAGAATGATCCATTAATGGTACGCCTTTGCCCAATCGCTCTTATGTGGTTCGAGGGCGCCTCCTGGTGTTCGTATTAGGCATTCCCACATATCGAGGCTAAGCTGGGTACGTTCCAAGCGGTCTTTCCATGTCTCTTCGTGTACTGAGTTTTCTACCATGTCGGTGTCATCCACGAATGTGAATGTCGACATATGGAATTTCCTAATTGAAATTGGCGAGTGAGAAAAGGAGAACTAATGCCGGCCCAGAGGCTCGGTCCATATCCATTGTTAGGGTACATCCGTGTGGTGTGCGTTCCCATTTTTCTCCTCCATAGTAGTCCTTTGAGTCACAATATGCAGTTCTGATGTAGTGCTCCATTCCTATTATGTTTGATATGCTGCTAATTGCTGCCTCTCTGGTTAGTCCGTTTTTTCGCATCGTAAGATATGTTGTTATCATGAGTATTCTGTCGGAACCTAACCCTAACCCTAACAGCTAGCTTGTCTATTCCTCCTCCTTTTACTCTTCGCTCGCATTGTTTGAATTTCCTGTTATGTGTCAAGCACGATTTTGGGTTTGCTACATTTGTGGACGACGAGACTTGTGCCGTCGCTGGCTTTGCAACATTCTTTAAAGTCAGCGACAACGCAACGCAAAGGAAAAAGTCAGCGACAACGCAACGCAGAGGAAAGACGTCGGAGAAATATTGTGGACGCGACCAGAAGAAGGATGGCTGCGAGTTTGATTGTACCACACATTTATTCCTCCTGCAATGCTATTATTTAGAAGAGAGATCTCTTGAAACATATAAAATTATGCAACATCTGGAATCTTGATATACTGTAACATATCATATCTCTCAAACATGATTCATGATGTAACATTCAAGGTGTGTTCATAGAACAATGAAAATTGACTTCGTTAGTCCCTCTCTCGACTGATCCCTCTCGCGATTCATCCTAATTTGTGACAAAGTATCTTGTCTCGATAGAAACAAGGGAGAACTTCCCAGGAGATTGTGTACCTTTCAAAGTCACATAAGCTTGTTGACACTGTAGCACTGGGAATTTTTACTTTGGCAGACTTGCTTTAGAACCTGAGTATATATCACAAAATGCTTTTTATAATTCCAAATGAATGGACTGAAAATTATCGTCCGACCAATATTTCGTAGGCATTAGCCCTATCATGGCATTGTCATAACGCCCTTCCATTCCATAAAATTCATCCGATGCCAGCCTAGCAGATTCCTTCATTTCAGTCCTTCCATCAGTCTTTAATCTATCATAAAATGCCATTCGCATCAGAGCCGTCAAGTCAACCCTGCTCCCAACAGTGTGGGCATGTCCAGCTCCAGGGGTACAATGAATCATCGTACGGGTATTTTTAAATAATCCCGACAAACGCTTTGCTTCTTTCATGGAAGGAAGCGTATTGTCCAATTCACCAGCCACAATTAAAACTGGAACATTAGCATTGCCAAGAAGGTCTTCCTTATTATTCATAGCCTCGCATCCGTTTGCGAGCCATTCTTCCAACCTCCACTTTAATGTTGCTTGAGGCATGAATTTCATTTTGGTCGGAAGGCTGAATGCCATTCTGCCCATATATGCCTCCCTCTGTTCGTTATCAATCACACTTGGAAGCCCCTTGGATTGTAAAATCAACAATAGTTGAGAAAGACCGTAGTCGTCTGTGAACAGGGGCAACAGTTTCATTAATTCAAAAGGATATTGCATGGGTGATACACGGGTCAGCCGTGGCCCATTCTTTGCTAAAGTAGACTCATTGTAGCACGTGGCTGGATTGATGAGTGATATGCCTTGAAGATTGATTGCATTCTCGCTTCCAGGAGAGCCTTCTTTTAAATTTCTCTCTTGGATGGCGAGTACAACCTCCAAGGTCAAAAGACCTCCAAAAGACTCTCCAATGATGTAGACTGGTCTATCCAAATCATCTTTCGTCTGATTCTCGATGAAATCAAGCACGATCTCCTTCAGATCTTTCACAGTTGATCGATCACTCATGCCTACGGTCAATCCCTTTACATCAAATTCTGTCGATAACTCGGGAAATTGCAAGAAAGGGGCCAACAGGGTCCCGTCGAAACCTGGCAAATACAAAAGAAGAGGCTTATTTCGAAGCGTATTTGCCCTGTATTCAGAAACAGCAGGAGGATACCCGGCTTCCAGTAGTGGAGATTCAAATGTCACGCACGATTTGGGGTTTGCTACTTTTGTGGACGACGAGACTTGTGCCGGCTTTGCAACATTCTTTGAGGTCAGCGACAACGCAACGCAAAGGAAAGACGTCGGAGGAAATATTGTGGACGCGACCAGAAGATGGATTGCTGCGAGTTTCATTGTACCACACATTTATTCCTCCTGCAATGGTTTGTATAGAAGAGAGAAGAGAGACCTATTGAAACATATAATATCATGTATTATCTTGATGGAACATCTCTTATGGTGATGATGATTCATGATGTAATAACATCATGTCGTAACTGGTTGTAACATTTTAATTCATGATGTGTTCAACAACAGTAGTGAAACGTGACTGCGTTTTAGTCCCTGATAGGTTATCGTGCGAAAATCAATCTTTTTGGCGACTGCGGGAAATCGGCAATCGTGCATCGTGCAATCAAGAATCCTTTTCCCTTCTCAAAAAAAATTGAATCCATCTTTTTCAGTTGAGAAGATTCATATTTTCCAGGAATCCAATCCAATAAGATGAACTACAGCGAAGACCCCACGACCATCGACCTTTACCCCGAAAGTGCATTTGAGGAAGATCTTACACCAGATGTGCTCGGGGATGATATTCAAGACAAATGCAAGGCAATTCATAAGGCATGCAAAGGTAAGCTACACTATATTTATATTTATATTCTACAGATATGCAGTACCGGGAGTAAAAAGAACAACAAAGGCTTCTAATTACTCCCCTTCCACGATTGCAACTGCACCACACAATGGACTAATTCTCTCATTCTAATCAACATCATAGGATGGGGAACGGACGAAGATGCATTGGTAGAAGCCTTGGGATCCACCACAGCTGACGAGCGCATGAAGATCCCCATCCTGTTCAAAGAAATGTTTGAAGGAACTGACCTTAAGACACTTATGAAGAAGGAATGTGGCAAGGGCGACCTTGGACAAGCATTGCAGTACCTTGCTCTACCGCCCGTACAAGCAGAATGTGTAATGATCAAAACGGCATGTTCTGGCGTGGGAACAAATGAGAAGTTGCTTTTCAGTATCCTTTGTGGAAGAAGCAATGCAGACATGGAGCTTCTGAAAAAGACATATTACAAGATGTATACTGACGATCTTGTATCCATTGTATCTGGAGAAGTTGGAGGTATCTTGAAGAAGGTGCTCTTGGGAAGTCTGCAGGCTGCAGAGGAAGAACTCGATGAAGAGTTCCACAGCGAAGACAAAGCCATCGCAGATGCAGAATCCATCTTTGAGTCAGGGCAAGGAAGATTTGGAACTGACGAGAGCCATCTCGTGAAAACGATCGTCATGTCTCCTCCAAAACACTTGAAGCAAGTCAATCTTCAATATTGTGACAAGTATGGTTACACGCTGTTCAAAGCCGTAGAAAAAGAGTTGGGAGGTGATGGCGAAGATGCATTACTTTATGCCCTTGGCATCAAATTGAAACCCTTTGAGACCATTGCCAACTTTATCAAGAGCGCTTGTGCTGGAATTGGCACTGATGAATTGCTCCTTACTTGTACTCTTGTGAGGTATCAGAAACACCTGCCAAATGTGTGTGCTACCCACCAAAAACTCTTTGACAAGAGCATCCAGACTCGTATTCTTGACGAGTGCAAGGGAGACTACGAAACACTGTTACTTGCTGTTGTGAACAGGGTCAGCCCTGAGGAGTAATGATAAATTGAAAACTGCTCACAACGAGAAATTAAATACCTTAATCTTACAATTATTAAAGAAGGTTTTACATACAAACCAACTCAACAGATTTGTCAAGTACAGTTACAAAAACAATCGTTTACACCGCATGCAAAACCGTAATCTTTCTATCCGAAGTACTGCTCTGGGCCATAAGTTCCATGACATCTTCAGCATCATACGCCCGAGTATCAACATCATTCACAGAAACTATCAAATCACCGGCAAATATCTGTCCATTCAACACACTTCTTGGCTTGACATGAAGGATTGCAGGCCCATCCTTTGTCGACCGAATAATAATCTGCAACTTTCCAGGTGGAGCAAAAACATCTCGACAGATGATATTGGCTGATATGCTAGATCCAGAAGATTCTGGAGATCCGATTGACCGATTCATAGTTTCAGATGCCATTGGTGAGATGGGCAAAGAACCAGTGGTATGACTTTCATCTCCGTCAAGGCGGTCAACTCGAGCTCGTACATCTTTGATCTTCTTTTCAAGCCATACAATATCATGAATGAGTTGCTTGCTCGATCCCTTTGAACTTGGCGACGAACCTAGTGATCCCAAAGACTTTCGGCTACTTGCCGAATTGGGTGTCAAGTTGTTCTTACTCTCACTGCGATAAGTGGCATCAATAGGATACGGACTCACTTTCCCTTTCCACTGAAAGTCCTGCGATGGATCTTTTCCTGTACCATCGCCATCGGTAAACGTGGAGTCTCCAACAGAAGAACCCTTGTCGCTCCAATCCATTGGGTGCATATCGTTCGCACTTTGATTGGCAGACGAAACTGAATGCATGGTGGTGCCAAGAGAACTATCTAGCGTTGAGCTATTTGCACGAGAGGGACCTCGTCTCAATGGACGAATCAAGGGATCATCAACAATATCAAAAATTGGGAAGGATCCTTCAATATCAATATCACCGTCACTTTTGCTTGCGTCTTTCTGCTTTTTCTTCTTGGGCCGTTTCTTTTCTGACTTCGCAGGAGCAGGGTTCCAATTGAATGGCAAATCTGCATCCCATTCTTGATCGAATTCCTCCTTTGATACTTTGGTCGGCGTCACAGTAACAACAGTTGACGCATTTAACTTTCGGGATGCCGAGCCAGGAGTTCCTTTGTCAGAGATTGAATTTAATCTGCGGGATGCCGAACTAGGAGTACCTTGGTTAGAGCCCTTCCCAAATAGCGACTTGACAACTGGGGAGCTTTGTAATGTTTCCAATGGTGCCTTATTGGACGTTATTTCTTCGTCCGGTTGGATTCTTTGCGGACTTGAAAGTTCAGTTGTGACTGGTGATACAGCGTCTGCATCGTCAATATCGTCAAACGGAGAGGCGCTACTATGACTAGAAACACTGTCACTAAGTTTCACTGGGAAAGGAAGGACTTCATGCTTAGGTTCCTTCGTTGGCGTTTCTTTGTACGACCCCTTTCCTACACTCTTTGCAGGGGAAGATTTTAACCAAGTTTGTAGAACTTTCTTTGGCGCCTCAAGAACGTTTCCTGCCTTCATGGTTTCATTTGTTGCAATGCTCCGAGCAAGGGGGACGCCATTGGAAGAATCAGCAGAGTCGTTAAAGGAACCAGAATCCCCAGACTCAATATCCTTTGTTGATCCTGCACGTAATTGCTTTGGAGATCCATCGTCAACATCAAGATCAGAATTACCGCTATCAAAAGACTTGTGATTGAGCAGACCAGGATTCCTCATTCTCGCCCTCTTATTATGATTCATGTAAAGTGCTACTACTACTGCAATAAATGCAATTGAAGAACCTACAGAAACGCCAACTTTCAAACCTATATTATCACTTCCGGGCTTATTCCCAGTAATACCATTTGGATTGCCTTTCTGAATCAAATCGGAAGGGGCTTTTGATGGACTTGAGGACGGGTCCTGTGTTGGTCGTGGAGTATAGAAAGGGAAATGGGACTCACTAGGATTTTCAGAAGGAACAGCTGTAGCAGGAATATTTGTCGGAGATGGTGACGGTGCCTTGCTAGGGGCCTTCGTAGGAGATGGGGTCGGTTCCGGCGTCAATATTTCAGTTAACAATGGATTGGTATCACGAGGATTCAACTCAGTGTTATTTTGACTTTTGATCATCTGAAGAAATGGCCAATAATTCATCATATGCTTTCCGAGTTTACGATTACACTCTCTGCTAGGTGCAGCCGGGATCGCTCCAAACGTAAAGTTACCGACTAGGGTGAACGCTGTTCCGTATTCTACCAATAAGTCCCTGTTCTGATCATTCTCAACTTCTCTGACTTTCATTATTCTATTGAAGGTTGAATGCCCATCGTTGCCTAGTAGGTTTTCACTATTCACGAGATTGGTCTCCTCACGCTCAAATACTCTCAAATTTCTTCTTCCAGACACGAGCGGCTCAACTATTATTGCTTCAAACTGAACACTTTCAAAGTCGTATTGATTTCCGTAGTTTAAATCGAAGTAAACCTGCATTCTTTCTGTTGCGTAATCACTTGCTGCGTTCAAAAATGCATTAACCCCGCTATCAGTGAGTTGTTCAGAGGTCGCGAAAAGGGAGATACGGATAGGTGGGTCAATAGCTACATTGATGAAAGCATCTTCATTAGTGATTTCGAAGCCTTCATCTGCTCCTGATGCATAGATGATGTTAGAAGACTGCAGTCCGAGCATAATTGAACACGCACTGATGGCAGAGAGGAGGAATCTCATGGTGAAGACCAGTATGGACGAGATAGCTTGCTAAAAAATTGACTAACGTGTAGCTAGTTTTCAATGTCTCGGTTGTAAAAGTGGAAATCTCTTGGGCAATAATTGAGCTTCTTGGGCACCTCGTTTCAGCAAATCTGAGGTGTGCGATTTGAGTGCGGATTGTCTCTCCTTTCACTTTTGTTGGAAGGTAGTAAATGCACTACTCAGTCTTTGGATGCATACAATACAAGACAGGAAACAGGAATCACTATGTGTATCGTAACGTTTTTATGGGCAGCACGAACACGAACGGCCATTCCCACCAGTAACAATTTTTATTTGAATTGAATGAAATCATATGAATATAACGACAGTTTTTGAACATATCATAACCTATTTCACATATGTAATCCTCCTTTTCGAAAACCATGGGTCTTCATTCTTCATGCGACAACGACGAGTACGCGTAAAACATCTTCCACTGCTTCCACTGCTTCCATTCAAATTCAAAGGACATGATAGCGGTGCCATCATCTTCGCTGTCCTCAAACAAAGTTTGATGTTTGTTCCTAAATTAAGTGGGAAGCAAACAAAAAGGAACACCTAGTAGTTCATCGCACAATACGATCTTCATCAAATTTTATCAAGATTCCAATTTTAACTAATTCTCAAGCAAACCTATTTACTCTGTAAGTTTAAGAGCCGATCCAAAGTGTCAAGTCTTATAAGCGAAGTCTTGCAAGTTGAAGTCGTTTCGTTGGCCTCTCTCAATCAATATTGTGGAATTGTTTGACTGCTTTTCACGTGGGGCATACCAAAATATACTCAATGATAAGCCACATATCCAGAATGTCTCAACAAAAGAGAAGGCTACTGACTGATTGACAGGCCAAGGAACTTACAGTACTACTAAAAATATGCTCTTATACTTTTACTACAACGAGATCATCATGTCAGCATCTTCCTTTGATGGGTTCACTTCAGCAGGAGCCTCCTTCACTGCGTTTCCACAGCAATCTTTCATTACCCCTGCTAGTTCTGGAAAACTGTTTTTTCCTGGTATAGTTTCTCGTCTACCACCTCCAAAGCTTGTCAAAAAGAGATCGACCACAGAAGAGTTTCGCATCGACGATTTTCCTACTAATGACAGCGTCTCTTGCGACCCAGCAGCAACGCATCTTCTATTCCCCTCACTCACAGCAGATCCTTCAATAGCTCGCAGCTTCCAGCTTCGAATGAGGCATCGTTTAAAGGAACGTTCAGAATCTCTAGACTTCCCTAATTTTGACTCTGCTGGCATTTCAAGGATTTTTAACAAGGAGAAACAAGAAGAGCTAAAGAACGAATTCGTATTCTTACCCATCTCTGCCGATACATCGGCCTTACAAAAATGATCTATTCAATCTACAAAAGATGACAGTAATCTATAAACAGAATTTCTGGATTCAATCCTTACTTTCAGATGAAGATTATATTCGTGTTAAGGATTCTTATTTGATTATTTCTGACATCGCTTTCCTCTAAACTACTCTTAACTCTTGATTACCTACGTAGGTATTTATGTTCGATAATAAACGATTTTTTTCATCTTTGTTCATCTCTTTGCATGATCATCGAATTCAGTCTCATTGTAGTGGTGGGCAAGCGCATCTTTCGTCAGATATTTTTTTGATTTTGAACTCATGGTACCATTTCTTGATGAAGATCGAGACTTTTTAATTTCTCTTTCTTTGCACAGATTGATCTCAAGGGTTTTGTTTGGACTCATCTCCGTGATCTCTGTAATATCTGCAAGAAAGGGAGTAGCATCATTATAAAGCTTTGGTTTTGATTTTGATTTTGGCGCAGTGGTGCCAGTTCTTGACGAGGATCGAGACTTCTTGTTTTTTTTCCCTTTGCGCAGATTTATCTCAAGGGTTTTGTTTGGACTACTCTTTGTTATCCCTGTAACATCTGCATCAAATGGAGTGACATTGTCACCACACTTCCATCCCATCATGTCCACATTTTTTTCAATATCTACAGTTTCATCTTGCACCTGAATGGAATTTCCATCTGATTTGGATATCCTTGTAATATCAGTTTCAAAAGGAGTCCTTTCCGTTTTTTGGCTGTGTTTCCACGTAAGCATCATATCCATGCCTGTGCGAACATCAATAGTATCTTTAGTTGCCACAGTTTTCCCCATACGGATAGAACCAGCCCCATCAAAGAACATAGGTCGATCACCAGCCTCCAAGGCTCTTGGAGTGTTGGCCGGTGACATTGATCCTGTCTCGGCAAGTTCAAGCTCCCTTGGATCTCTGCCTTGCTTGCCGTCTCCAAATTGTGCTTTTTGCTTTCTCAACTTACTCAAATAGGTGTAACATGCGAGAAGGATAAATGCAGAAATGATTCCAACTGCAATGGCTATCAAAATAGAGGAGAGACTTGATTGCGATACTGGCGTCCAGAGCACCTTGACATTACTAACTGTCTGAAGAAACTCGTTAGATGACTTTGTACGAAGAACAGATAGATAATCTATCTTTGCTTGACCAACAAAAGCGCCCCACTGTATAACTGTGAGTTCTTTTTCTGTTGGGATCCCACTTTCGTCCATGAAATTGAGCGATCCAACAAAAGACGCAACTAAGACGTATCCATCGTCTTCTTCACCTTTATCTTTGGTGGATATTTTCTCCACTTTCAGCGTCACGCTTTCTAGGTTTTCCAATGCTTCATCGGCATCGGATCCAATATAGGATTCGAGATGATCTACTGTTCCATCAATAAGATCTTGATTCATATTATTGTCCATAAGGATGGATGCGTCTGATGTGCCCGAGGTCAGTTCTAATGAAAATGGAATCAAAACGGTTGTAGTTTTAGCATGAGTTCCAATACAAGTTGCCCAAACAGTAACTAGCGCCACATAGATCCTCGTAGGAATCATCTTCGTATTGACTTCGAATGCTTAAGCTGTTATTGTCGTATCTGCACACAATGAACTGCAATGAAAGATACTTGAGCAGGAGGTACAACAGGGTACAACGACTTTTTTTTGAAATGTGAGTCGGAGTGGTGTAGACGGCCGTTTTTGTTTTTATCTGTGCAATCCCCCCTACCGATAAGGACAATCCTCCTCAAGAACAGTCAAGAACCTTATTTGGTTGCTTCCCCTATCTCACTTTTTCAGACCGAGGGGGGGAGCAAATCACAAAAAAAGATAATGAAAATACCGTGGCCCGCGTCCCGCGTGGGTGGCCCGCCGTGGCTTTGTGGCTTTTAGCAATACTACTACTGTTCCGATTTCCGATATCCCATATTTCATATTTAGCATTCCGCATTATCCAACCCAAGATAAAAACAGAAAGAGAGACACCAATAGGATGGAATTCCTTTCTCTACTTCTGTTGGTCTCAACTACTCTATGCGCACATGGATTCACTACAAGTTATGCCAACAAGAAATCTTTCAGTCACCTTTTTGCTGTCCAAAATCCTCAGACCAGCTTGGAACCAGGAATTATCTCAGTGGAAAAGTACAATCATAAGGACTGGGAATTAACATATCTATTCAAAGAGGCAGCTCCAGGGCGAGAAAATGATTCCCCAATAATACTTGTTCATCCTGTAGGAGTTGGAATATCTTCTTGGTTCTATACAAGGCTCATGACAGAATTCACAGACAACCCACCAATATATGCACCTGACTTGATTGGATGCGGATTAGCACATGGTGCAGATGCGTGGGATCCAGAAGTCAAAGGAATGTTCTTCCCGCTAAGCTGGACTGAGGGAGTGGAAACTCTAATTGACACAATCGCACTGCCACGGTGGAGGGAGAAACAAATTGTTCTTGGTAGCTCTTTTGGCAAGCCAGACTCTTCAACAGGTTGCATAGTCCTTGTTCAGGGTGGTCTGGTGAGTTGCAATATATTAAACAAATCTTGTTCGAGACTTTGCTCTGGATTTCTCTAATATTTTCGAACCGTATACCTATTCAGGCACCAGTTGGTGCTTTGATCGCAGCACGGAATCCGTCCACAGTCTCTTCTTTGATCCTAACTTCGCCACCTATATACAAAGACATGATAACTGCAGTGCCTTCTACTGAGCTCGAAAAGAACTATAACTTTCTTAAGTCGCCTATTTTTGGGCAGATAGCATTTTCAATTCTAGAGTCAAGAGGAATCATCGAATTCTTTTCCAACCAATTTCTCTTCTCTGGAAAATGCGATAGCACCTGGTTAGACGAAACAGAAAAGGAAATGTCCATTCTGGCGAGGCCTCCTATTCAAGCATTTAATGCTGGGTTACTGCAACATCGCAGTTTTGAAGATGAATTAAAGCGCATCTCCCAACCAACTTATATTTTATCAGGTGCTGGAGATAAAAGAGCAAAGGACAGGGTAGACTACGGCACTGAATTGCAACAATGCACTCTTATCACACTAGATGGCACCAATGTCATACCATGGGAAAGCCCAATAGGTGTGATTGACCTTATAAAGGTCGTTTTATAATATACAATGTGTCAGTCTCGTAATTGCTACCCTAAGAGTCTTCATGGAATCGTATCATCTCCGTACCTGGTACTTGTAGGCACATAAAAATAAAATGATATAGGATTATGTACTTTACGGTTGACTAATAAATGTTATTCTTCTAAATCTTCCATCAATCCCAAAATGTACCTTGACCAATAGCCCAGTCCTCTTCTGTCAAACCGAACAAAGAATCGTCTGCCATCTGATTCGAGACATTGTAAAATTTAACATCATCCACCTCAGGAACTTCCTCCTTCGCAAAAGTGCACAATGGAGAGGGCACCTTCGAGAATGCGCCGAATAATGGTGCACTAATTGCACTCGAGGGAATGGGTGCTTCTGGGACTACTAGAGGAATTGAAGCCAGATTCGAAAGCGGTACTAATGGCACAGGATTCAATGGAAGACTATGGATAGCTATCTGAGCCGTTGGATTGGATAGAGGGACAACTGGAACTGGTTCGGGGATACACACTGTTTGGTAAGGTTGTTGATGCTGCTCCTCCCCATCTATGGGCAAAAGTGTATTTCTTAAAAATGAAACGGGGGCAACTTGGTTGGGTCCAGAGATCATAGCTTGTTGTGGTTGCGGGTTGAATAACGCTGCAGACGCCAGGTGCTGCTGGGAAGCGACACTATTTGGAGTCGGTTGGACATTCTGAATTAGGGGTGCAACTGGCCTTGGCAGACGATGACTTGGAATGAAGTTTGTAATGTTACCAAGTGCTTTATACACATGCGCAGAAGACGTTGTCTGGGCTGCTTCGGGTGTAAGAGATGACATACCACAGAGAGAACCTCCAGATGTAGAAGATTTCAAGAAGCCTGTGCCATCAACTCCATCAAAATTCATTTCAGAAGAATGCCTCTTCAATGTATTACTTGACCCAACTTCATCCATTTTCTTGGGGTTTACGCATTTTGTGTCATCTACTGAAGCCAGAGATTCAAATGCAGGTCTGCGCGATAAACTCTTCAGGGTCTTAGAGTTAAGCACCTTCTGATTAGACCGCTGATAAGAATTTGCTATGATGGCAAGTTTATGATTCAATATGTACAAGTTTGCTGCATCATGTCTCTGCGGATTAACCTCAGCATCCTGAAATTTATCAATTCCTGTGAATTGGGATTTTACTGCATTGAGTTTCTGCGCATCATTTTTTCTTTTCTTTGCGATCCATGCGAGAAACTTGACTTTCTGAATAGGAGTGAGGACGCTGATTAAGTTCTTATTCCTATTTTGAACCTTTTCCGATGTCCCACTGATGGCATCGCGTGAAGATTCTATGACATGCTCCGAGGCTGCACCAGTGTGACGGTGAAGCCACGATTCTTGGTTGGAAATAATCTCCTTTTGGAGTTGGCGCATTCTCTCCTCTTGGTCATAGGATAGAGCAACCTCATTGCAGAACAAAGGCCACATCCCGTTCGAGGGTGTAACATGTGTGTAGCCAGAACTGCGCAACTGTAAATCATTGAAAGAATGCGTTAGATCAATCGTACTAAGCTCAACAACGTGCTAAGAAATACGACTTACCTTTTCTCCGATTCTCGCAGCACTCAATCTTTCACTAGCAGCCCTGCCACCTCTATAGAACGTATCATTCTGTAAAGTTAGCCACATAATATACTTCTTGGCTGGATCAATGACCAAACTCTTCAAATATTCCCTTCCAAACGTGGTAGCATGCATTAGCTCTGTACTCGCCCTAGACAACTTGCCTCCAACCAACACTTCTACCTTTTGACTGATATCATCCAGATTTTGCATTCTGCCATTGATGAGAATTGTACTCTGTTCGAGTCCATTTACTATACCATCCCTCAATAACTGAACATCTGTCAATGCACGAAGGACGTGATCCCTTCTACCTTTATCCATTGCCTCGCATAGATAGTTAACTCTGTCCTCAAGGACGACTAGATATTGCTTTCTTCTTCTGCGAGAAAGGCGGGCAGATTCACGATTACGCTGAAGACGCTTCTGCTTGCGATCCGTTGCCTCATACCCATCCGAGGAATTGGAGAGACTCATTCCTGGATTTGAAGCAACCGTCGTCGAGCTCCCTCCTGGGCTCAGCGATAAGTTTTGATAGGCATTTGGCGAATCATCAAGTTGAAAAGAAAAACACCGGTTCTCTGTATTTGACGTTTGTGACACCGGGACTTCGATAGGAGAAGCACTCGTCGTCTCTAGCGGAGACGCAGTGCGAAGCGAAACAGGATTTGCAGCCATACTTCCAATCATTTGCACATTATGTCTAATCCCACCATTTGAAGCAATTTGTGCAGCTGGTGGCATTTGGGTCATGGAAGATCCTGATACAGGCGAAGAACTAAATCCGTGTATATAATCATTCAAGCCTGCGTCAATAGATACCGAGGAACCTATTGGATCCGGAACTTGCATCTTCGTCATACGATGTTGGGTCTGAGATTGACTTCCTGCATGTTCTTGAATCGGTTTCTGTAGGGACGCATGCGTAAGAGATGACTGCGAGGATGGGGACTGTGGCCTTGGGGAAGACATTCTCGAATGCGAGGAGTCTGAGGAGTGCATTTCTTGATGCATCCTTATTGCATGGGAATAGCTGCTCATACTTGTATCAAATCTTGAGTTACTGGTAGTTATGTGATTAGTTTGTTTGTCTTTGGGGTGTGTGCTTGGGGTAGTATAGCTATTGCACAACAGTAGTGCTGATACGAATGCTTTCTCATAACTCATCTCTTCGGAAAAGGTAGGAAAAGGATTCTTCTAAAACAGAAAACTAGTGCGTTTTTTCTCGTTTTCATTCTCCTGCCGTGAGCATGACATTTGTCCATCATACGTAGTCATACGCACATAAGTGATCATAAGTGTCAAGAGATGACGTCATGTCATGGCCATAAGTGGTGATCGATTGCTGCACGTTTTCCACGTCAAATTTTCCAGTCCACGACCAATAAAATAAACGTCCGGTTCGCTTACGTATGCTCAGACGTGGACAAACGTATCAACTTATCCCTACAAGTTAAGGACAACTATTAGAGAGTTTCTATTTTCTATTGCCGTTTCAAGATGGGATTTGTTTGAAGTCGCGCTTCTCATCTTTATCTCTCTTTTATCATTCTGGATGGATGGGGTTGGGTGGGGTTGTATGATGTGTGATGACTTACGTGTTCGCCCACCGCAGGTTTACTGAGCTTTAGAAAAAGATTCTGACTCTTCCCTCCTCCTCATCTATGAATTGAATAACATTCTAATAGCCATAACATAGATAGCACTACTGTACATTCATCCAAACCGCAATACACACAGAGAATGAATCTTAAATACTCCGCCCTCATTGCTGCTTTAGCAGTATCCACCACTTCCGCTTTCACCGGACCTACTGCATTTCACAGAAGTACTGCATTGAGTGGAATTGCAGATGATGATATTGAGAGTGCCGTCAATAGAGCTGTGAGTGATTAATAACTCTTGTAGAGAAAGAGAAAGTCTGCAACGGAAAATTTCACACTGGCAGATGAAGTGAAATTGTTAAACTGTGTGGTTGATAACATGATGTTGGAACAATCACACAGGCACAACAGTTGAATTGCAAAACCAAAATCTCCTCATATTGCCTATAATCAGTTTATAACATACTTCTCACATCTTAATCAATCCTTCAACTTTGCTTAGTCCTTATACGAGGCTGGTGCTGCAGATACGCCTTTCGCAAAGCGTTACCGTGATCTCAAAGGAAAAAAGGTCAAGACTTTAGGAGAAGCATTTGCTGATTTCACCGATCGCCTCGGAACTCCAATTAACGCACTGTACAAAAATATGATGACTGACATCGTAGGTACCACACACCTCACGGTTGTCAATGCTAGGTTCGTGCGTGATCCTATTTGGTCCCTTGGTATGGTTTCCTCTCTCGAGCTTCTTCTGAAGAATTACCCCGAGACAGAGGCTAGACAGCGCATCACTACTGCACTGTTTGATGCCTGTGGATTGAACGAGGAGGATGTCAGATCTGAGGCTACTGCCTTGAAGACATGGGCTGCCGGAAAGACTAGTGATCAAATCGCCACTGCTCTGAAAGGAGAAGGAGATGGTCCTATTGTTCCTGTTGCACTTGCAGCTAAGGCAGATGAATTTTGGATGTACTCACGATTCTTTTCGATCGGTTTGGTTTCAATGATGGAAGACTGCGGTGTTGATCCTAACGCAGATGATGTGTACCCTGTGATGGAGGAATGGATGGGCAAGAGCCTCGGAAAGTCGCATTTCACTGCATGTGTAAGTTGTTCTAAATTGCACATTTTTCCTTTTTACATTCGTGCCTGCACAAATTGAAACTTATCTTGCTCACCGTTACATTTCAATTAACCTTGTTGCTACAGTCCGATAGTGATACCTATTTCAAGATCAAGAACAAACTTGATATGATGGAAACCATGATGAAGGAAATCGAGATTCGCGAGAAGAAGCGCATGGCAGAAAGATTGGAAGACAAGGCCGAGGCCGCACTTAAGAAGGCAGAGAGAGGTGTTGAATTGGAAAAAGAAATTGCGAAAGAGGCAGAAGAGAAGGCTGCAAGCTCATAGATATGAAAACTTTTTATTTATTACTACCTAAGAAAAGGAAATCTTCAAATCTCATGCTTGACACAAATGGAACCAACTAGAAAATAATGATTTGAACCGACTAGAAAATAATGATTTGCTATTTACATCTAAATGAAGAATCAACGCCTTCAAATGAACAATCGAAACATCATAAAATCGAAGCTCTCTTGTATTGCCACTGAAGTAGAGGCAGCATCTTGTTAGATCCTGTTTCCTGTTCTTGGGTGCAAATCATTCTCATATTTTACGTTGCTTCCTTCCGATTTCGTTTTGCTTCGATGACAAAAAGATTGGAACTATCTACTGACGTATCACGCTTCACCATGGCTATCCAACACCTGCTGGGAGAAAAAATAGCGAACAGCTACCTACATTCACAACATGCAACACGTGCCGTACCCCGTACCTTACAAACATTAAACATCAAAACATCAAACATAACTTCGAACATCTTTATTGTTACCACTCGCCGGTCGCCAGTCGCCAGCCCAGCCTCCCTCACCTCATCCTGTGTCCCCTCTTTGTAAAAGGTTCACACTTTCAATACTGAATCCTAACCTTGATTTGCAACATTGTCGCTTTTGAACATAACCATAATATCAACAATTATCATTCCACTTCCTTCATCATGGCACTTATTAATAACAAGACAGGATCTTTCATGTGCTCACTACTCGCTCTATACCTCCACTCGGTGTCATCCTTTTCTCCATCCGTTCAAACACTTTTTATCCCAACACAAGCAAGAATAATTCATCCAAATACTTCTGGAACGTCGCTACGAATGTCAGCTGACGATGATATTAACCGCCAACTTGCGAAAGCAAAGATAATTTTGGAAAAGGCGAAGGCGAAGGTAGCACAAATGGAAGCCGAAGGAGCAACCGCTGTCAAACAAAAATCCTCTGCAGAAAAATCCGACAAGAAGACATCTGTACTAAAGAGTAAAAATGAAGTTAGTGGACTTAGCACTTATGACGGTGATTTGATGGCGGCTCTCTCAGAGGAGGAAGATTGGGAATTGAAAGGAATGTTTGATGTGTTTGACGATGAAATTGAAGAAAGCGATGTGTCAAAGAACTTGGGAAAGAGGGATGTCGCTGCTTCAATTCTAAATTTGAGAAGGAGCATGCACAATGATGACTACAGGAGGATCTTTGATAAGAGAAACTTTTATATTGGAGAGGATAATTAAGCTTTTGTGCTTCAAATCTTCGTAACTAATGTAATTAAATTTGATTGTAAGCTTACAACATGTTACTACATGTTATTCTATACTTTCTGCGAGGAGGACTACAATTATCTCTTAGCGCTCGTCAACTCTACTTTCACTTCTGACAGTGGAAGGTCTTTGGGTTCATTGCCAAAGTTCCCATAGCCTGCATCAGGCTGCTGAAAAGGCAGCAATTCAGTGGCATAGACATCCATTTTTTCTGCCATTTCAACATCCTTGAAGAGTAACAAAATTAAAAGAATCCTTGATAAGAGTGAATTTCAAAGGGAAGGCGCATCAGACAAGAAACAGCGAGAGAAAACACACATACCTTTAGTGACAATCCTCCACAAGCATGGGTCGTCAAGGTAACCTCAACTACATTGTAAACATTGAACCACTCGGGGTGATGGTCAATCTGTATGATTTAGAGCCGTACACGATACTTAGCATTGTCACAAACATGAATTTGGTCTCAATTTTTAAGAAGATAATAATAATGCACACGCACACACCTTTTCTGCAAGGAGAGCAGTTCGAGACATGAACGACCATGTCTGATTGAAATCCGTAAAATGGAATGTTTTCTGGATTGCATCTCTTCCTTCAACCTACAGTATTTATATTGGGCCGGGGTTAATGTGGAAGCTCATTTGATGCATGATGATAAATGTTAATGCACTTACTTGCTGCCAAGGAAATGGGCCATGGCATAGTTTCTTTATAGAATTTTCTTTCTGCACAGCTGTCAACGAAGCAAAACATCTCTTTCCGCCTAATGCCCTCAGCGGATTTCTGATATGTCTGACTCTTTTGATAGCATTCATCATTCAGAGTTATGATATACTACTCTCTACGATATTGGGATTGACTTCTTTACACTTCACTTCTTCCTTCTTCACTTCCTTCACACTTCACACTTCACTTCACCTTTTACCTGTTCTCATTTTTACCTTTCTCTTTTCTTTTCATCATCGTTTTATCAAATAATGTCAAGAAATAATGTCATCTTGTCGTCGTCCAACCTTCTCCCACCCCACATCGAAAAATGAACGGTGCGCCGACAAATCTTGGATCTCGGATACCCGCGACCTTTCACTTGCCACAACAGCTTCACATTCTGAGCCATTGCACTACTTCAGGTTGGACTTTGGTTGTGCTACGGCCCTACGCTATATATAAATAAC
>Ga0306864_1000244_pt1 | contig 26000 bp, 16 predicted proteins | sample AntRauTorckE5430_FD_190448 | JGI IMG/M metagenome (GOLD analysis project Ga0306864, IMG submission 190448) | Saline lake microbial communities from Rauer Islands, Antarctica - Metagenome Torckler E5 #430 (v2) (version 2) | ecosystem: Environmental > Aquatic > Non-marine Saline and Alkaline >...
GCTTGGAATCAATTCCTTGCTCTTGCCCTTGCCAGTGCTTTTCAAAATACCTGCGCATTCACAACATCAATAAGACTGGCACCTTCTGCGCTTCAACCACTGATTCAACAGAATAGAAATAGAATTGTACCGCTGTACGCGAGTAATAGTAATGATGGGACAGTCGATAGCCTCCGTGATGAGATTGAAATGATGAAGAAAGAGGCGCGCGATAAATTGAACGCATTGGATGATCAGATGGCTGCAGAATCATCGAATGGCAGCGATGATGCTAGCATTGTTGATGTTGATGCTGATGCTGAATCAACGCCGTTGAGATCTGCATATTCATCTCCTCTGACACCGATTAAAGAGGACACCGAAACGGAAGCAGAATACATGGATCGCAGACTGATAGAAAGAACCGCAGTCAGCAATGATCCTGCGTTCACAACCATTCTGCCGACTTCTTCCAGACGGAGAGATGAGGATTTACTTGACGGTACTACTTGGAAATTGTCGTTAGATATTGGAAGAGAGCCAGGCACCTGGATGCCAAAGGATTGGGGTGTCAGCGGCAATAGACTCAAGATCGCCCTGGAGTTTGAATTCACTGATGAGCAGTTATACGAAAGGGAAGAATTTTTAGGAAGCGCAGGTGATGCGAAAGTTTTCTCTGCCAAGGATAATAAGATGGTGTTGGGGCCTTCCATTACGGAAGGGACACAAGATATCAAAGTCAAAAGCGGTGGATGGCGAGTTTCCAAGGGTAAAGGTCCAAATGGGTCGGACCTTCTAAGATTCTATATAGAGATCGAGGAACAAGTTAGCCGAAAGAATGGCGATGTCTATTGCCCTGCTGGAAGAATTTATTGTAGTTGTGGATTCTTCAACATGAACAAAGGAAGTAATGGTCAAAAGGCTTTTTATAAGGAGAAATTGGATGCTTTAATTGTGCGGGCGGAAGCTCTTGACGTTGAAATTGCAGCTGCAGGATTCTTTGATAAGCTGAAAAAGAATGCAGAAATGATTCGGCTTAAAGTCGAGATGCAAGAGACTGCTGAACGTTTCCGTGGTGCCAGCGTGCTTGAACCATCGGCCTCACTATTGAAGTTTAGCCCATCTGGAGAGGTCGGATTGACAAAGGAAGGAGGAGTTGTTTGCAAGGTGGTCAAAGGAGTATCTATCGAATATCATATTCTGGGTAGATTCTATATTCAAGCCTGTAAATAAATTAAAATTAAAAACATATGAATTCGATTTGTTTGGCACCAAGTTACAACAGAATGAAGAATGAATACCAATTAATTCGTGGTCGGTGTTCTAGAGTACAGTTATGGAAGAGTAATGTTACTGGTGCTTATTTTGTACAATGGATGCAATCCTTTTACTGGTTGCGATCCCAACGAGTATCGGACTTTGGAGTGTGATTAACTCAGGAAACGAAGGTTCCTCCTACCTCATGAGATCTGATAATATGAGATTCTCAGACTCATCTGACCTTGTGCAGGTACCATTATGTGTCATCCCTGAAACTGCGTTCGTGAACTGAAGAGGATGCCAATTCATCAAACCCGCTCAAATCCTCTGTACTACTGGCACCATCTGGAATAACCACGTGTTGGTTCGCGGTAGAAAAGGATCGCATAGCAAGCTGGATAGAAGCTTTGAATCCCAATTCGTCAACCTCATTCACGTTTCCTCCACTACTTACCGCTGAATCACGGTATAAGGAGTGACTTTCTCTCGGAACATTCTCCAACACAAATGACAAACCTTCATCAACTCTTTCGCGATCAGCAGAGTCGATCTCATTCAAAGGTGACGCGTTGCTGACATCATAACTCAAATATTCTTCCTTGTTTTCGTTGAGTATTGATACTTCCAGCACCCCTCTGTCTACCTCGTCGATTTGGATCAACGAGATCCTGGATATCATCACTGGTTCTGCTAACTTTCCTGTGAATAAGAGCCGAAGAACTTCACTGAATAAAAATTCAGGGTTGCTTCGGCGAACGTTATCCACCTTGTAGTAAACGAAGATAGCAAAATTGAAGAATCCTTGCAACGGTGTGAATACAAGTTCCAAGTAGTTCGGCCAGTGGCTGTCTTTGCCAAGAGAACTATAAATAATTTGAATGATGGGAGATATCAACGTCAAAACAAAAGCTAATACGTAGACTAGAGCTTGCCTAAGCACGGCTTTTGTGCTTTCGTGACTTTTTCTAATTCTCTCGAAGGGAAATGGTTTGACGTGTGGCAAATTTCTTTGTTGAGCGAATGCAAGTTGCGCTTTCGACAGCATTTCGAGGTCCTTAGATGTCCTGATGACACGTATAGACACCATTGAGAGAGTTGTGACGATGGTGAAGATGAGAAGTACTAGAGTTACGATCATAGTTGTTTCGACTGTTTGAAAAAAATCGGAAGTACCCCGTGCACAATCTGCATCTGGATTCTGCAAGTCACAACCATATGGTGTTGGAGAGCACCAAGCTTCCCAGTGGTTCGGGTTGTAATTTCCATGAAGCAGAGGTATGATCGACAAAAATAGTCCAATTGAGAAAGGAACCAAATGCAGGAAGGGCTCGACGTATTTGTGGATGTGTTTTTCCTTCATTTGGAAGGCGATCGCAAACGCATAGTATACGCATAGCGCAGCATTATAGGTAAACATCGCAGTGTACCCAAAAATGAAAAAGAAACCCTGGAGATCGCATGTTTGGGTGTTTCCAAGTTTCGATCCTGACCAATGCTCGTATGGGATTGAGAATTCATCGCCGTTGCCCACGTCTGGAAGATATTTTGGCATAGGAAGAGTGGTGAGAGCCATTGCGATGGATCCTAAGATGTCGACAACACTCATACCGAACATGATACGGTGATAAATAGTCGAGAGCTTCTTTTCAGATTTCAAAATCAAGTAGATGATAAGGAACGATGAAATAGTCGAAAGCCCTCCAGTGATCCTTGGAGTCACTGCTGCGAAGGATGTTGTATATGGTGTATGATTTAATACAAGTTGTGATGGTGATGCTGATCCTGCTGGTGATGGTGAGGATGATGACGCCATTTCTTTCTAGGTTCTCAATTTGTCAAGCTTATCTGTTCAGGCAGGCAGTCAATCAAAGCACTTCCGATCACTTGGATTGTGGCTGCGCGATTAGTTTAGCCTGATTTGGTACTTCGTACTGGTTGCACCTCCTTCACTTTACTTCTTTGGGATTTTGTACGATGAAGATGATGCTGTTAATAGTACCAATTAGGGTTACCTTTTGGTGGGTTCCAAGAGGCCTGTTCCAAGAAGATACAATGTCTGTCGTCTACTACATAGCAGGGAGATGTCGTATAACGATGGTATGGTTGTTGTGTCTTATGTCATTTGAAGCCAAAGTTTATAAATTCAAGTCTTGTATGTAGAGTCTTCTTGTACCTTCTTGTAAATACCTTCTTGCTTCTTCTTGTAACCAAATAGAACAGAATAGAACCAAATATTTGTTTGGACTGCGCCGTTATTCGCTGGTATTAATTCTACATGCGTGACATGGCGTGACATTTGACATTTGGCTTGTTGACAACATTGACATTTTATGGGGAACGATTTGGCTGGCTTTCTGGCTGTTTGGCAGATTTTGGCAGCTAGCCAAATCTCTCCACTACGACCACCAAAATAATAGAGCTAAATAAAAGCAGTATAATGTTCCAAACTAATATTTCATGACTACTCACAAAACGGCAATTTTTAATCATTGTCAAGTGAACTGTAATCTACTGTAATATATGCACTATTGATAGTCGTTCCAGCGCAAATTGCTTATTTTTGCTGCGTTCTCTTTCAGAAGGTTTCGAAGTTTCCTCTTTTCGATCTATACTAGCAGTGCTATATAGCATGGAACGTATGATGTAATAGTTATAATCAGAAAAGTAGCACCCTATAACTAATTATGTCTCTCTGTTTGTTGAAGGAGGATAGAGGACATGTCATAAATTTTAAAAATCAAATTCTGCTCGTCCAACAGATTTCAAACGACTTGCTGCTATGTGAGCCAATCCAAAATGGTATTGTTGATGCCGGTCGCGATGATGACGATTACTATACTTGGAAATAAATTGGTAGATGAGATGAATCGAATTCTTGATAAAATGATCGTATTACTATTTTTATGAAAGTATAACAAGATTCTCCGAATTTAGATTGCATGTTCATGTTCTTTGTTCCCATTATTTAAGAAGGGCTTCAATCAACAGTAGTATTGTCTCGAATATTGTGCTTGGTGCTGCGATGTTCAATAAGAAATCTAGAAATATGACAGTGGCAATAGATAGGTACCAAATAAAATATTTCAGTGCTTTTTAGTTTTGAACTCGCACGACCCGCGGAAAGTTCTGTTAAAACCAATCAAGTGAAAACTAAACGTGGAAACGGGGAGGATAGATAGGTATTTAACAACAGCTATTCAGATCTTCTTATTCTTGCAAAGAGGAGGTGCGCCGCTCTACTACGACCACTACCTAGTAGGACCAGTGGAGGAAAGAGAAGGTAATATCTACGTGAATTACAATTTGGACATAAGAGAACAGAAGAGCACGAAGGAAAGTAAGTTGCAGGTACTGACCACGTTAGAGACACCTCTACCAAGCCTTTGTGAGATTCACACTTACGGATTTATCACTAGTTCTACTACACCTATTGACCACCAGCAACAGTTTTATCCAGACGAAATACATCAGCACAGACCCTGACTCTGCCTGACTTAATCATTGCAAAAGAAAAATATGGTGAAAGATGATGATTTCTCCTATGCGAACCTCCGAAACATGTGGTCTCAAAGGGATAAAGAAGCAAACCCTCTTAAAGTAGGCCCTCCGACCTCAACGATTCCTTTGCAGTTTGCTCCCGCACGGTCTCCAGTTCGGAAAAGTTTCAATCAGGGTCATAATGTTACAAATGGAAGCAGGCAGTGGAGAAACAGAGAAATAGAAAATTTTCGTCCAATTCCTGCCAAGAGCAATCAGATGAAAAGACTTGAATTGAAGATGCAATCTAAAGAATCTAGCAATTTTGTTGCCCACCTTGCAGAGGAGACAGAGTTGTCAAATCAGGGTAATTTAGAGGAGCCTTGTAAACTAGGTATGCATGCTGCGGATGACAAGTACACAGATCATGTCTTTGTTGACACCAACTCGGATGAAGAGAATATTCAGCCAATACAACTTTGGGCTCACGATGACGAGAGTGATGGACCAGATAAGGATGAATACAATGACGTTGAAAAAGTTAACCATGCTCAAGATGTTGACACCCACGAATCAGTGCAGGAATCAGAACCAGCGACTCAATATTTCAATGATTCATATGAGCACGAATCATTGGAAGATGAGGAGCAACTAGAACAAGAACAAGCACCAAGACCAACAACTCGATATACTGACTCGCATGATACATCACAAGACATGGAAGTTGATGAAATGGTAGCCGCATTTAGAACCATTCCATCGTCCAATACATGGAAGGTAAATCAACCTCAGGATCCCTATGATAATTTTGATCCCTATGACAATTTTGACTCGGCAAGTGCTGTTGACTCGGAAATCACTGTGAAAATGGAGAATACAATGAATCAAGCAATGCAAAAAATGAGAGAATATCAGCAAGGCCCTGATTTGGCAGAAGCATTTGAAGCAGGCAGTGCCATCCCAGATAGCGCCTTTCAGACTATGGCTGCGAGGTTGACAAGTAACATCACGGGTTCGCAGTACGGAAAGAACATCAGCTCAAGCGTAAAGATAGATACCGCAAAAGGTAATTTGATGATGGAACCGACAAGTGTTGCGTCACCGATGCGAAGCATTTCCGAATTAGAAAGGGGAAATTCCAATGATATTAATGATTATGGTTCTTTTTTCAATCGCACAAAACGAGCTGCATACACTGGATCGCCTGTAGCGGAGTCTGACATTTTCGATGGATTGAGTGATATTGGATCGTCTTTACCTGTTTTTGGCCATCATATCTTTCCCTTGGCAGAAAAAGAAGAAGTCATACAAAGCCCGGAGAAGGATTGTAAATATACTACCGAAATCAACCTCAATAAGGGATGGTCTGACATACCCTTTGACGAGGATTGGGTTCCAGAACGGAGTGAAGAGGCAAAGCGAAAACTTTCAGAAAATCTAGCTGCCTTTGCAAAGACGTCCCCTAAGAAAGACAATTTATTGATAGAGAACAAACTGAAGTTGAAAATTCCATCACCTAAAGGCAGAAAGGAGACGTTAGAATTCCCTGATCCTTTAGATCCTGTTTTTGAAGATAGTGAAGAAAGCAATGCTAGTTCGGAAGATGAAACAAGTTCACCCTATACTTCTTCTGTAGGAATTGCACGCGTCAACCAGAATATTACACCAAGCGATAGTGAACAGATCATGAAGGATCTATCGCAGCATTTCGAACTCTTAACGAACGCTCCAAAGAAGTCACCGTTGAAAACCAAGATGAATATGAACAGCGCAAATCTCGTGCCTAACATAAAAGATGATGAGGATTTGTTTAATCAAGACATCAAGTATGCTGACACGCATGACGAGGCTGCTGATATTTTTGCCAGCGTAACGTGGATTCCATCAATGCTCCGATTATACAAACGAAATTCTGCCGCTGACTCTAGTAGCAAAAGCGCAAAAAGTTATCAACCTCATTCGTCACCAAGCAGTGTTCTCAGCCTTAACAATAAAAGTGCTGTCACTCCCTACGATTGCATGTTGAATGGATCTAAATGTATCCTGTTGCAGTATAATCAAGAATATGGCGGCACAATCAAGGATCCTTCGTCCATTATTCAACGAATGGAAGTAAAGGTTGACAAACACGTTATTCATAAATTGCAATCTTTCGTTGACGAAAGTAATGGTGCAAAAGGGAATAGTGCGCAGAGAAGAAAGAAGGATATTTTTGATAAAGCTATTGAAGTTCACCATACGGCCTTGTTGCTCCTGGTAAATAAGAATGTGGAAGAAATCAAAGAAGTGTATGAGACATTTTTTGAATGCTACTCAACACGAGAATTTGTAATTGACGATGAAAGACAGGAAAAACTTATTATTGCAATCTTTCTTTTCAACATGGGCATGACCTATCTGATGACAAATGAATTTGAACTGGCGATGGACTTCTTGAAAGAGGGGCTTTCAACATTGATAGATGAGGATGCTTCAAGCCATGAAATTGCGGTAAGTTGCGCAATGAAATTATGTCTATCTCAACATCAATGTCACGCACAGTTTGTCTAATTTTTCAAATATTTTAGATCATAATCAATGGGGTAGGTATCGCAAGATTCGCTTCTGGGGAATTTGAAAAAGCTTTGACAGAATTTGCAGATTCTCTTGCACTATGGCAAGATTTAAAAGAGACTTCGTGTATAATTAGAACGCTCAACAACATTGGCAGCACTTACTTTGCTCTTGATGAGCTTGACTCTGCTTTAAATGCTTTTGACGAAGCCCTGGAAATGCATAGGGCTTATCTAGTGGAGTCATTTGGGCCGAGAACAAAGTATAAACAAAGAAGTAAAGAGCTAGAAGATGCTCTGGAGGGTGTTTCAGATACACTGTGCAATATTGCCTTTGTATATAGCGCAACGGGATCTACAGCAGCAGCAAAGTTTTATCTCGAGGAAGCTCTTAGAATACAGAAAACTCTCGACAATGACGCGCAAGTGGAAGAGATCAACAATATTTTGTATCGTCTCGGACCTGTCGAGGATACTTGTGAAATTTAATTAAATGATAATATATAGGAATCTAATATAACTGTAAATAATAGCGTATCTCACTGATTACAAAATGCTTATCTTTCGACTCGGGATGCAGTGTCATCAATATGCACAGGATGCTCTCTAATTCTAGAAATTTCGCTTCAAATGTTTAAGTTGGAATACAAGATTTCAGCATGTTACGCTCTGACTTGGGACAAGACCAATATTTCGACCTTGGATTCGTAGTTAAACTTTGCCCACAGTCTTGATGGCATACACAGAACGTTTGATTCCTCCTCGTCAAACTTTCCATCAGACATTTCGAGTTGGGACATGTCCAGTTTCACCGATATGTAACATGTCTCCTTCTTTCACTTTGGAGAAACAAAGAATAGCAATGCCTAAGAGGACTGTTTCAAGATACTTTAGTACGAATATGCCTATTTGCCACTCAATTGGATTAAAAGCTAGCCACCACACGAGCTAGCTAGCTACGAACCTAAGTAGCTTAGTGCTTAGTGGTAACACGCATTTTTTGTGAATGTTCTCAAAATGGAAGCGCCAAAATAAGTGTACATGAAATATACCGACAGGACATGGTAATGAAGCATCTTTTGTTGTGTCATGATGATGTCAGCAACAAGACATGGTAATGAAATTGCCTGTGCGCATCTGTCATAATGATGTCATCTCCGGCATGAACAACAGACAGAGCGGAGCGATCTGTGATATATCTACCCACGTATCTCTACGTCACTGTGAAGTGTGAAGTGAACATTTTGTCTCCGCAATTTCTTTCTTCATTTCTCAAAAAAGAAGCTACTTTGTTGCTGCGTTGCCATTATTTTGTATAACGAAATATAGTACTCCAATCATGGTCGATAAAGGAAACGGCAATAGAGATGACAGGCCTGAAAGCGCAAAGAAGTCCAAGATTGGAAGTGAAGGTACGAACGGTAGGTGGTGCTGGCAAATTGTCTGGAAATATGTCTAACGGTCGCATAAAAGCAGTTACCTTCTCTGACCGAATGCTGATGCTGGGATGATATTCCGGAAGTTTATGTGACAATGTTCTGTCCTTTTTTGACGCTTTTTCACGGCGCTCAGAAGAAAGAATCGGCCGCACACCGCAATCTCTCATTTTTCTTATCATTCTCATTTTTTACCACTGTCTTCCACCATCATGAACTGCTTCTGCTTATCATCTTCCATTTCCCCAATGTATGAAGACACCAATGTCACTGACAAGATTAAGGAGAGTTTTCCTGGTGCACTCAAAAGTCTTGACTTGACCTCTCATATTAAGGCAGTACTTAATAAGCATGGATATGTGGATGGAAAGACACTTGTCGCTACTGCCCTATGTTGCGATGAAGTGAACAGAGAACTTGAACAGGACATTACCTCAATCTACAACTCTAACTTCACCATGGGTGGACTTGCAGGATTTGCTTTTGGAGGTGTGACGAGCTTCGGTGCTATGGCCCATCACATCCCTGACGATGGATCTTGTCTTGTGGTATACGGTCCTCATGTTGGTGTTGATAAGGACGGACTAGTTGGCAAGGTCAATCGTAGAGGTCGGTACGCCGGTAGTGGTGCTTGCTGTGGGAGTGCTGCTGCGGCAGCAGGATACTGTAAATCTGTTCAAGCCGGAGCCACACCTAATCCTTCCCCAGTAGATGCACTTGATGCTCAGCAGACTTTTGTAGGAAATATGCTTCTCCCTCAGGCAGATAGAATTTCATCCTCTTCCGACCCAAGTGTTGAACTTCCTCTTGCTCTTTTTGACGTACAAGATGAGCTCATGAAGAAGATTATTGGAAAGGCGTGTGGTGAAGTTGCAGGAGAAGGGAAGATTGCTATCCTTGGAGGCATCCAGATCAATACTCCTACTGGAACAAGCGAGTACTTCCTTCCAAAGATATTTGAGATTAGAGACAACACAGGGAAAGTAGAAGTTGATCTTATGGCTTCTTTTCCTTAAGACCCCTGGTGCTTGGTGCTGGAAGTTTTTGGTCTATGTTCTTAAATATATAAAAGGTATTTGTAAGTTTGACCCGATACAATCATGTAATGACGGCACTTATTTATTTTAGGTCCATCTGATCTCTTGTTGACCATGCCGCTGAAAATAAATGTTAGTTTTATTACTATGTAGGCGTCGATGATGCTGTTACTGGTACCATGTATATTACCTTTATTCTTATAAGCTGGTCGTCAGATCAGCAGTAAGGTTGCTTGCTGATCTTGGGAGAGTCCAATGCCACACAGTTCACAACATGAAACGGCAGCGGGAAAGTGTTTTCATTGCATTCGAAGCTATTTATGTACTACTTGGTTACCTTTTGTGAGTGTCCTAGTAAATAGTAATTGTTTCACACTGCTTTCACTCTGCATAGTTTGCAAATTCGATCGAATTTTCATGAACGCTTAGTGAGTAATTCCTCAGTAAGGATATCATTCTAATTCATTCTCTACGCTTTCTTTTTTAGAATAATGGGTTCAAGAAGTAACGAATTGAGATTGGATTGGGAATGACGTCATCCAAGTCTTACAGTCCTTTTACAATTTTTTAATTATTGTGTTATTTTGAAGGGGCATCATATTTCACCCCCCTTACAACTTACTACATTCTGCTTTTCGCATATCGACTTTTGTCCCTTGCCTCCTACCATCCCGACGAAACTGTATTGGAAGATAGTTATTCACAGCAGCTACCATGAAGGCAAGTTTGAACGTCGTTGTCAAGAATAACATTGTGGGAACATCAATGTATTGTATGAAGTGAATGCAGCGTCCTTTGATTTAATGAAGAGAGTGAACGAGAGCTGATGATGCCAACGAAAGTACAAAGATCACGATATGATAGAAGATTGAAGATTACATGAGAGCTGCGTGGTGATACCAAAAGACATGAAACAAATAATTGAAAGACAATGAAACACATGCGTGTCTTCAAAATCAAGAGGATCCATTCTGGGGAACATATGCCGATGGACAGCAACAAGAATCTATCGAGACGTAGTAATTGATTCCAAACCAAACTGCGATGCATAAACCAAGTCGCTCTCCACTCCATTATCATCATTAAACAAAGGACAAGAAATTCACCTCATCATTATGAATGAGTAATCCACTGTTGTTGGCGCTGCAGGAATGAAAATCAATGATAATTCCATTCAACATTACCAGACATAATTTCTCACATATACTTTTTCTCCTCTCGTGATTCCACAGATCAATATTGCAGCACCCACCACTGGCCTTCAAAAGGTTGTAGAAATTGATGATGAGGCTAAGCTTCAGAACCTTTACGAGAAGAGAATGTCTCAGGAGGTTGATGGAACCACTCTCGGAGAGGAGTATGCTGGATACATCTTCCGTATCTCAGGAGGAAATGACAAGCAGGGATTCCCCATGCGTCAAGGTATCCTTACCAACACTCGTGTACGCCTTCTCATGAAGAAGGGACACAAGTGTTACCGTCAGCGCCGTACCGGAGAGCGTAAGCGCAAATCTGTACGTGGATGTATTGTTGGACAGGATATTTCTGTTCTCAATCTTGTTGTTACCAAGATGGGAGAGACCGCTATCCCTGGACTAACTGATGACTCCGTACCCCGTCGTCTCGGTCCCAAGCGTGCAAACAACATCCGTAAGCTTTTCAACCTTTCCAAGGATGATGATGTCCGCGATTACGTAATTGCTCGTGAATTCACCAGTAAGAAGGGAATTCAGCAGCGCAAGGCACCCAAGATTCAGCGTCTCATCACCCCTCTTACCCTTCAGCGCAAACGCGCTCGCAAGGCGGAGAAGATGAACTCTGTTCTTAGAAACAAGGAGGAGGCTGCTTCTTACAAGAAGCTTGTCGCACAGAGACTTTCCGAGCAGAAGGAGGCAAGGAGGTCTTTGATCTCCAAGAGGAGATCCACCCGTAAGAGCCAGAAGGTTGCTGCTTAAAAGGTGTAATAAACAAACAAAATAAACTAGTCAATTTGCTGAAAATTTAGTTATATTAAACATCTTTGCGGGATCGCAACTACCTTCTTGTTGATTTAATCATGATGGCATTATAATATGCTAACCTTAAGGAAAAGTAGGTCAAGACAAAAATGAACGAAGGGTCAGTTTTAAGTTTTACATTCAACCACATCAATATGAATCATAGTAAAGAGCTCTTCGCATCATGCCAGTTTGACTCTGAGCAATCCAGATAATTAAATGTTTTCTTCTTGTTCATACTAATAAATGTTAACATCTTATTCTGTGTAACAGAATCAACATCAGACCATGTACCTCTCTAGAAGCGTAAACGAGACTCTTAGGATATTACAGCATGAGAAATCAAGGCTTGACTAAGACAAGCTGTCTGTCATCCGTCATAAACTGCAAAAGCGAGATTGGCAGGAGGCTGCAGGAGGCTAGAAATGAAATGAACTCGACTTTTTTCAGATAATGGCAAACGACAGTCGTTATCCTGTTCGATAGCAGTCGCAACGGGATCAGAGGTACGACGTCGAACCGCTGCAGTGTGAAATATGCCAGCGAATAGTACAAAAGCAAAAAACGCGCTGTGGATGTGACCTCTTCATCAAAATGTGGATCATTTTGAAAGAAGGAGGAAAGGAATGAAGGAATGAATATAAGAAGTAGCAGTCTAGAGGCATTCTTTTCCTCGGCACATTTTACTTTTGTAATGGGGGTCTAGCCAGAGGAGTAGAATTCTAATTTTTGATCACCATTTTTAGCATCTACTTGATCACTTTTGAGCCTAGCTTGATACCGCTGATAATTTTGCATAACATACATGACATTATCACCAACACCACGAGTACAAAATAAAAAATAATCTTGGTTCCGAAAATGTGTCCTAAATCTGCACGGTATTCATTGTCACTAATTTGTTCTTGATTGTTCTTGATTGTTCTTTCTGAATCTCGTCCAAATGTCGTTGAATTGGCAGTGGGCGTTCAGTAATAATACTAAGATAGTAATAATAAACAAAGATTTGAGATTTATGAGGATTGATTCATGTCGCCAAACAAAGCGGCTTTAAGTGCAACATTTCATTTAACTGCAGGAGGAAGAGGCAGGCAGGAGCAGGCAGGGCGGGCAGGCAGGTATGCGTCAAAAATCAAGAGCTCGCAGCAGCATAGCATGCATAAGCACAAAAACTTTTGGTAATATACAATTGAAGGCTCAATATTTTATCGTTTCAATATGAGTGCACGTATCGAAGACGCCTATTTGTATCTGCATCAGGTCAAAACAGTGTTTAAGGATCGACCTCAGATCTACGATGATTTCCTGCACATCATGAAGACCTTTAAAGCCAAAAAAATCGATGTTCCCGAAGCCATAGCACTTATCACGCGCCTGTTCGAGGGACATACATTTCTCATATTGGGATTCAACACATTTCTTCCAAGAGGTTTTATAATTGAGATCTCTATCCATGACAAGAATGGAACTGATGTTTCCTACTGTGCTGCTAGATCAAGTCAGCCTCTACCAATTCTTACTGCTCGTCCTCAAGAACAAAATAATCAAAAGCACAGAATAACGTCGCAGATTAAACAGCAGAAACAATTACCAACACCATTTTCTGTTCCTGAACTTGAGAATGTAATCAACCTTGTTGCTACAATCAAGCGAACGTTTGAAAATGATAATGAGGATACATACAAGAAGTTTTTAGAGATTTTGGAATCCTACCGTACGAAGATACAGGACCAGTATGGTGTCCAAGACGTATTAGACGATGTCTTTGCTTTGTTTGCCGACCATCCAGTCCTTATGAGGGATTTTGTATACTATTTTTTGCCGGATGATGCCTACTATACGTAGTATAAAAGTGCAGGCAATAATTAATTGTTGCAAGGATCTGGGCTGTTAATATCAGAAACAGATAATAGGTTGCCAAGATTTTAATACAGTTCTCTTATGGATGTTATATTGATGACATGGAGGCAACATCTTTATCGTTGCTGACCTTTTTGCTTCTCTTACTTTGTAATAATAGATATTCGACCGATTTGATATTATCATTTTGAAATTTTAGAAGGTTTCCATCATCATCACCTTGTTCGTATTATTATTTGATCACGTGTGTCTGTGGGATAAATGGCCTACCAACGGAAGATTTGGATAGGAGGAGGGTGTACCACCGCGCATCATCATCATCATTTCAAAGTTTTCTTATTGTACCTATCTACTCTACCGTGCAATAGAACTAGAAGGCTGAGTTCTTTAGATTGTGTGCAATAGCTGCATTATGTGTTCAAGCTACATAGAACATAGGTGGTAGCGTAGATACCAAAATGGAATGACACACAATAAACAATAAACCCAATCCTGGCAATAGTTATTAATTATTAGTCGTGAATTTCCGGCAGTTTAGAATTTGATGTCAAGGTTCCAGATATTTTCCAGAAGCTTCCATTCTCTCTTCCGCTCCGACATTTCCAAAAATAGAAACAGAAACGCAGAAAGATCCATAAAGTGAAAACTTGATATCATGGGAGAGTTTAATTCTGAAGATGCTGTCCAATACTTAAATCAAGTAAGAATGGCTTTCAAAGATCGACCACAGATCTACGATGATTTCCTGCACATCATGAAGACCTTTAAATCCAAAGAAATCAATGCTCCCGAAGCCATTGTCTCTGTCACGCACCTGTTCGAGGGACATAGATTTCTCATTCTAGGATTCAACACCTTCCTTCCCAAAGGTTTTATAATTGAGATCCCCGACCACGACCAGAATGGAACAGTTTACTACCGTATTGCTACATCTACACAACCTATCCCCATCCCTATCCAACATGATAATGATTATGTAATGAAGCAAGAGCAACCACCTTCACCAATTAGTAGTCCTACTATTGATTTTGACAACGCTGTCATATTCGGTACTATAATCAAGAGAACTTTTGCAAATGATCCTTCTACACACAACAAGTTTTTAAAGATTTTGGAATCCTATCATAGTAATCAGCATGGAGTTCAAGAGGTATTGGACGAGATGTTTGTTTTGTTCGCAGACCATCCAGTTCTTATGAGGGATTTTGTGTTCTACTTTTTGGCTCGATGACGATCGAGACTGTATTTGAATAAAAAATTCAATGTTTCCAAGATTAAATGTATAGCTTTGAGAGAGACTATGAATATACGGTATTACTCGCAGGCTGATCGTACTGCAAGTGCTTACAAGAGAACAATCTTGAATATCAGCAAAAACGTTTTAATCTAATTTTGCACCATCGTCATTTCTTCCGGATTTTTGGACCTCAATTGCTCTGGTCCTGCATCCTGCAAAAAGTGAGAAGAAGCCACAAAAAGCTCTTTTAATTATTATCAGTTCATTCTATTTAGCATTAATTTTACGATACAAATAGGTTATGATAATCCAAACTAGAACCCGTGATCCTTTTTTTTAATGCGCACACTCACTCGCACTCCCATACGATAAGGTATTCTGTATTCTATGTTCATGATGTGTGATGTTGGAAGAGCATCCCGCATCCCGCCCCAATCGTATTATTCCCACTACCCCCGCATTTGTGCACAATACAACACACCGGAATGGCTTCTGAAAATGATTTGAAATCATCGGCCACTACAACTAAGCATATTGGCAAACCCATAGCTAAAGATGATCAAAAGGAGGAAGATGAATTGGACGAAGAAGGTTTGCTCAAGAATGGATACGATGTCATCCTTTGCGGCACAGGTCTCACCCAGTCCATCCTAGCGGCGGCACTGGCTAGAGCTGGGAAGAAAATCCTGCACTGTGATAGCAATGATTTTTATGGTGACATCGATGCAGTTCTTTCATTTGATGCTCTCAACGAATGGAAATCTCAAGTTGAAAACCGTCCTACTATCAGTATGCATGATGAGGAAATTGACGGCCAAATAACATTGCAACCATCGGAAAGTTATGCATCTCTTCGAATTGATTCGACGTCGAATGCTGCTCGTGACACCGCATATCTGAAAGAGGGCATGAAAGTTGTGACACCATATGGACGAGGGACTTTGCTCAATACTCCTGGAGAGACTAATGACGCGGCTAGTGTGAAAGTCCATCTCAATCATTGGACAATGGCAGATGGGAAATCACCAATCGCTTATTTTGGAAAGGATCAGTCTACAGAAGATGCTGAGATCATATCTATGGACACTATGATTTTCTCAGAATATATTGAGAAGAGACAAAGATCTTTCGCACTTGATCTATCACCAGCATTACTTTTTGCAAATGGAGATGCCGTTGATGGACTTATCAAAAGTTGTGTCTCCGAATACTGCGAATTCAAAAGTATCATTGGCCTGCACTTATTTATGAAGAAGCAGCAAAAGAAAAGCAGGTCTTCCAAAGATGAAGGGATGAAATCATCGCTGTCCAAGGTTCCATGCTCTAAACGAGATGTATTTCAAACAAAATTACTTCCTCCCTTGGACAAGCGTCGACTGATGAAATTTTTACAGCTTGCATCTGACTATGCCTTATCGGTTCAAACACAGCAGGTCCAAACCATAGTAGAAACAGAAAGAACTGATGATGGTTCTTCCATCGCATCCCTCAACGAGAGGCAGCTGCAGCAAGGTCGTAGCCTTTACCGTCCTCAAAATAAAAAGGTTGCAACTAATGATCTAGAAATATTACAACAATGCATCAAAGACGATATGAGCTTTGAAAAATACCTGAAAGAGCATCATACGCTATCAGATGATATGATGAAGATAGTTATTCATGCCATGGCGATGGGTGCTTGTAACGGTAATCAGTCAGAATATTCTACAAGGGATGGAATGAATGATTTGTGTCAACACTTGCAAGCACTGGGAAAATTCGGTAGCACAGCTTTCTTGGCACCATTGTATGGCTCTGGTGAACTTAGTCAAGCATTTTGCCGCTCAGCGGCAGTGCACGGTGGAACATACTTATTGAGAAGAGGCCCAAAATGCATTAAAATGAATGAATCTGGAACTGCATGTGGCGTAGTTTTGAATGGATGTTGTTATGATGGCAATATTGAGGTGCCCGAAAAATTTATAGCCGCAAAGAATGTCATACTTCCTTCGCAAATGATGAAAGGAGCTGGGAGGAGAGATGGGGCATTGACATACAGAATACACCGGAGGATAAGTATTCTGCGAGGAAAACTTGTCAAGAATGATGATACTGAATCGGAAATTACAAATGAACAAAGATATGTCATAGTTGTTCCACCCGAAGACGAAGGCATTGGAAACACATCACTTATTCATGGTCTAGCGTTGGATGAGAGTGTAAATATTGCACCTTATCCCATCAATGGCGTTGACACAACTATTTTATATCTATCTACGCTTGGCAATCCTAGCGAGGAAGGAATCAACCATACCAAGGTGCTGGCAAATGCAGTCTCAACATTATGCGGAGATGATTGCGTCGAACTATACCAACTTGGTTACAGTTATGAGGTTGACAGTGAATGTTGCAATACTGATCAGATTTCGGGTATTCACTTGTGTAGATCACGAGGGATGACCCTTGCAGTGGATTCTTCATTTGTCGAAGCCAAAAGGATCTTTCATGAGCTTTGCCCTGATGACAATTTTCTGAAACTATCCACAGAAATGGACGAGCTGGTGAAAGAGAGGCAAGCAGGCTTTGGTGACGACGAGGATGAGGAATTCAAGATGCTCGAAAGTGCAATGAACCTGATTAGTGCTTCAGACTCCAATACCGATGCAGATGAATCATCAACATCATAAATACAATACAATGTACAATTTTACAGTGTTTCTATTTCAATGCACACTGGACATCGGACACAACACTACTTGAACATTTCTCTCCAACAATAGTAGCAAACAAGAAACTCATCGCGCAAATGATTATTCATTCTTCTCGCATCATGACATGCATGTAGATTTTCTTTAATGTTGTGTTCTTCTTATTGTATCACAAGAGAACCCATGTCAAATAAGTAGGTCATTATTTGTGTCATTTAGTAAGAGGCGTCAACGTATTTTAGTGCCTCAACTTTTTTACAGTTCTTTTATTCTTCTGTTGACATACAAGTAGTGGTAGTTTGTATGGCAGCCATCAGAATGATCATACTTCAGCGATGATGGCATAGCTCATTTGAATAACAATTATGGAGCGGAAAGATTAAATTCAAACAGCCCCGCAGAATTTCTTCTAGTCACACTCAATACGAAGTAACATTGCTGGAAAAATGAGCCCAAAGGTGACATGTTTGTTACTTTCCGTAACATATTTGAAACAGATTTTTGAACAAGGGTTATATAATATATCTAAAGCAAGACTGATTTGGTAATATTTAAGACAAACTAGGTCTTTTTTATATCACTCTCAACGGACGCTTTTTTCATGTGGGACGAAATAACAAGGAATCTTTCACGAGAATGATGGTCGCGCGTAACGCGCTGGTCACAGATAACAGAAACGCAACGATTGAGAGCGATTGATCAAAGCAATCTGTTAGTCCCACCAAACTGAGCTTACTTATTCCACACATACAACAGAATATCACAGCGCTATCATAAATAGATGTTGCACGAAGAATAATGCCTGGATCTCCAAGAGTGGAACGCGCCGCTAACATTCGAATCCAGCATCCCAACCTTTCCACAGAAGACGCCATGAAGCTTGCTGGATACGACGAGGATGAATCAAAAGATCCTAAAAGGCAAAGTAATGTAAGACAAAAAACACATAGGCTGACGAAAGGGAGGAAACGTTCTTCCATTGACTTTGCACCAGGCCCTGATGTAAAGCGCTTGCCTATGGATGGTGACAGCCATTCTATGCCTCCTTCTCGGCCGGCTCATACTCCTCCTATAGGCGGGGATTTTTTCCCCTTTCCGATTGAATATGAACAAAATAGAGCTCAAGGATTCGACACAGTATCAGAAAATTTAGCAAGTTCTGATGCACAAGCTCAATACCGAACTCCTGCTGGAAGTTCACCGATTAACGGACTACATCGCGCGCCAGGATCTGCTCGAGCTGAAAAAGCCGCTAGATTCTGGCTAGATAATCCAAACCTTAGTATTGAAAACGCGATGAAGCTAGCTGGATTCAACGAAGAAGAGGTCAAGGATACATACAGGCAGAATGACATACGGCATACCGCTCACCTTGTGACCGTGAATTCGACGAAGATGAAAGAAAAAAAAACCGAAATACATATGTCCTCTGAGCTTCGTGGCTTGCTAACTGCAATTGATCGGAAGGTTGATGAGATGTCAAATAGATTACAACGCACGGTGGACGTGAAGTTATCAGAGCTAGGGGCACGGATTGATGATAAATTTCATTATGTTAATCTGCAGCTAAGTAGGATGCCAACCAGTTCTGGGCCGAGTAGTAGTGCTGCTTCTTACGATCAGCACACACAAGGAAGTGCGCCGCCTCAACAACAACAGTATTCATACCAATCATCTTCTTACCCATCTCATCGACAATCTTCACATGGTTACAATATGCCCCCAGGTCAACAGCCAGGAGCACCTGGAGGAGGACAAATGATGCAAGGAGGAATGGGTTACGCTCGGAGACCTTCAATGCATCCAGTACAAGGGCGCTCTGCAGTCCCGCGGAATCAAGATGGAAATCCGCGTCATGGCATGGATAGTACTGTACAATTGTAAATATGGGCAGCGCACAGTACGAAAGACACCAGTTGTTATAATAGGAATTAGTGCAGGTTGTATATTAAGATACCTGCTTGGCTGGCTATGAAGTGTTACAGCGATCTTTATAAAATAACAACTTTGGGAAAAAAATAAAAATGTCATCGCTTGTTCTTTATTTTGACATATCTATCTCTAATTGATGACCGAGCACAGCCATTGATTGTGAAGCACATACGTTGTTTAATCTGAACCGTGACAATGGAAAAAACCTATTGGACAGCCATTAAGCAGATGTGATTCAAGGGTTGCACACGAATGAGTACAATCAATTATACTTGTTTAGCTTCATCTCCGTTTAATGCGTCCACTTCCCCTTGCGCCATCAAGAGGTTGAACTTCTTGAAAGATGTTGCATTCGAAACGACAGACATGCCGCACAAGGTTCGGCATATTTCAATGATGATGGTATACTTAGGATCAGTCAGATCCACTCGAAACAATGGTTTTTTAGCCTCTTGCTTGGTTTCAGTGCTCGAAGCCCCATCATTAGATGAATTGTTCCAGTGATCATCTGTTAATTTTTGGATAATGCCTGCAACGCACTCCACCACTTGTTCTCTGCGAATATGATTACAATTCCTCCGTTTGAACTCAATTTTGAAGGATGGAAGGCTATCAGTCCCATCATCGTTCCCGGTACCCCCTTCAATCCTCTTGCCGTATTCCACCCCTTTTGGTAAAAGAAAGGTCTTGAGAAGTTCTCTCACATTCGCCTCAATTTCTTCCATGGATGCAAAACAAGTTGCTTGCATTGGCACCATTCTGTTCACAAATCTACTCCTGGGTGCTTCCGTATTTTGTTCTCGAATGTCCGCAAATATGGACTGTACAGTTGATATAGGATCCCACTTCGTTTCACCATTGGCATCATCATTTTTTTGTTTCTTTGAATTTGATTCGGTATTATCATTCAAACCAACTCCTTTGTCTTGCTTGCGTTTCCCTCCTGAATTGCACTCGCTATCATTCTTGCTAACATCACCATTACCATCATCATTACCGCTGATGCTACCATCCTGTCTGGTACTGGCAGTCTTTGTATCCTCGCTGGCTTTATTCTCAGCATTGTTATAATGTTTATCTTTCGCAGTCGATATCGTCGTTTCGATCAATTCACAATGTGGAATTGTGCACATGACGAATACAGTTCCTTTGCAACCAGTATCGTAAACACGAAATGGTGCTTTCCCCTTGGAATCCGAAGTACCAGCTAAGACCGCATCAGCCGAAGCCCCCTTTTGCATCATTGCAATTTCTTCCTCCAGGCTCAGATTAGAAGCATCTTGCTCTGGATCAACATCATTTTTGTCATGGACGATGATAGCAATTGGGGCAGCAACATCGATTGATTTGTAATAGTAATGGCGTAGAATTTCGAGTGCTTCACGACTGCACTTGGTTTCTCTTCCTGTTTCACTAACGACCAAGATTCCAGGTGCCCCCCTTGGTGGGTTGTTGATGCGTGCCTTTCTTGTTCGTTTGCTTTGCTTGCCCATGGTGATATGTAATATTTCTTCACTGTTCGTTCAATTTTGTACTCGTACAACAATAACTAACAACTAATAAGTAATAGATATGGATATGATTGTGAATTGTGAATGTTTATGTCATGTATGCAGATGTCGAATGTATGTGGTAATCAGGATGGGTGGGTGGGGGGAGGCAAGCAAAAGAGATTAAAAATACTGTCTTCCTTCGGGTTGGGACATTATGTTCAATTCTGAAACCCACTCAAATTATACACTGAAGACGCAACAAGAAACAAGAGGGAGAGATTCTGTTACTGTTGTGTAAATATATGTTATGATCATAATACAGTATAACATTTAACTTCCCGAGAACAACAAACATCAAAAGAAAGAACAAAGCTGAACAATAACTACAGTGCCACAATGCCTAAAGCACGCAAAGAAAACAAGAAACATCGCCATAGGGAATACGACAAAGAACAGTCATCCACAAAAGGTGCCACATCTCAAACAAACACCAGCACTACTACTGTATCCGACACAACCCCAGCTCAATCATTTGATGACTTGCACCTCAAACCATCCCTACTCCGTGGCATTTACGCTCATGGATTCGAACGCCCATCCGCCATCCAGCAACGTGCCATCCGACCCATATTGCGTGGGAGAGACGTCATTGCACAATCTCAATCTGGTACTGGTAAAACTGCCGTCTTCTCCATTTCCTCTCTTCAAATACTTGAAGAAAAAGTTAAAAGTACTCAAGTCGTCATCCTCAGTCCTACCAGAGAACTCGCAGAACAGACACAGCGCGTGGTTCAATCCCTTGGTGATTACATGAATGTTAAATGCCATGCAGCGATTGGAGGGAAAAACCTTGGGTTGGATCTCAAGGCCATGGAACAGAATCAAGCGCAAATCGTTAGTGGAACGCCGGGGAGGGTCTATGATTTGATTCAGAGGAGGGCGCTTAGTACCAAATCGCTTAAGGTGCTTGTGGTTGATGAAGCGGATGAGATGTTGATGAGGGGTTTCAGGGAACAGATTTATGATATTTATAGGTATCTTCCTCCACAGACTCAGGTGGTCCTTGTGAGTGCTACATTACCGGTGGATGTATTGGAAATGACCAGGAATTTCATGAATGATCCAGTGAGGATTTTGGTCAAGAGGGATGAATTGACATTGGAAGGAATTAAACAGTTTTTTGTAGCTGTAGAAAAGGAAGATTGGAAGTTTGACACGCTCACTGATTTATATGATACACTGACCATTACCCAGGCGGTCATTTTCTGCAATACAAAGACTAAGGTGGATTGGCTGGCGGAAAAAATGAAGGAGAATCACTTTACGGTATCAGCCATGCATGGTGGTATGGATCAGACGGCGCGTGATAAGGTCATGGAGGAATTTCGGTCGGGAAGTACAAGGGTTTTGATTGCGACGGATATTTGGGGGCGTGGCATTGATGTCCAGCAAGTGAGTCTTGTGATTTGCTATGATTTGCCAACCAACCGTGAGTTGTACATTCATCGTATTGGGCGTTCTGGAAGATTTGGCAGGAAGGGTGTTGCGATTAACTTTGTCAAGGAAGATGATGTACAGACTTTGAGGGATATTGAAAGATATTACTCGACTCAGATTGATGAGATGCCATTGAATGTTTCGGAATTGATTTAAAATAAGCTTACAGTATATTTAAATAAAGAACAAGTTTTAATTCAATGCAATTTCTAGCGAAACGTTGATAATGCTATTCATCTGTTAGAGGAACAGTGTTCCGATTCTTTTTATACATCCGTTAGTCGCTTCTAGATCAATTGTATATTGCGTATCGGTCATAAAAAATATTGCAATCATGACTACTACGGCAGAAGTATCGTATTGGTGGGTATACGTTAATCAAAACGCTTTCAGTTATTAGTTAAAAGAAATATAGATCTTTAATTTATCAGCAACGTACTTTTAGCGACGCAAGATGAAGAATTTAGTTCTTTGGGATACCGTTCTTGCATCCTGGTGCTCCAGGAGTATCTCCTGCCTTAGGGGCAGCAGCACGCTCAGCAAACTCAGCCTTCTCAGCGAGCATGATAGCGTAACTAACATCGGGTCTCTGGGGATCCTTGTAAAAGGGCTCACCAGGGAAGATTCCGGAAGCATCAGGGGAGTTTCCTAGGAAGGTCTCGAAGGGGTTGAAGTTCATGGTGGAACGAGGGGAAGCAGGGTCCCAGGTGGCGTAGACATCCTTCTTAGCATCGTTGGACCAAAGCTGATCATCATACTTTCCGAAGTCAATGAAGACCTGGGTGCTGGTACGAGCTCCGAACTGGGTAGGTGCGAAAGCAGAAGCAGAAGCCACAAGGGAGATAAGTGCAAGAGTCTTGGAGTACTGTTGATTGAAGACAACGGATGAAATGGTTAGATCATATTAATTGGTGAATTCGTTTGTGGGTTCTATTCGCATCAGTTTACAAGATCCATAGCACCTTCATTCCAGATAAGCTATAGACAATGCAACAGAATGACAGAGTCACTTTCAGATATAATGCACACACTGGGATCTGAACGCTCCATTCACCAGGATTCACTTCCTTCGCGTTACTAGTGGTGCACGTGCACCACTAGCGCAATAATGGTAACTAGCGTCCGAAGTAGTTTGGTGTATGATTGGTGCTTCATCCTTGAGGAAGATTAAAGTTACTCACCATTGTAATAAATCTATTCTTTTAAAAATTGTGAGAAAACGGAAGGTGCAAATCCTCAGTTTGGATTTGACACCGAGAAAACGTACTTCATGAGTTGTCGCTAGTTGGAGGAGGGTTGGTCACTGGGAACCAGTTTGAACAAATAATGCGGGACCGCAAATTTTCGTCGGAAAAAACCGGGAAACAAATAATTGCTCGCATGACGCTTGTTTGCTGTCTGTTGTCTGTTGATTGTCATTTATCATCACCATAGATCACCAATCACCATGCTATGTAGCATGCGATATTAGATATGGAGAAGCAGAATGTGAAGTAAGCTGAGCATTGGATGATTGAGAAAACGAGGTGGAAGAGAAGACATAGCTTTGACTATTGGTGCAAGCTTGTAGACTGAATAGCAATTGATGCACACCTCAACCCTCCTCATAGTTTTGAGTTTTTCGACTTGACACGAAATCAATGTTTAATCTATCATGGATTTTTAATTGTTGACATGCCATATTTAGCAGTTAATACAGCATGTGATGTAATCGTGACAGGTCTTCTCCCTGCAAGACTCTTGAGCAACAGTGCGTAACAAATATAAGGATCCTATGCAATGCCATTTGGGGGGTCATTATTCATTATGCTCAAGGACAACTGATGAAGTTCAGGTGTCTCGAAATTATTGATTTCCTTCAGTGGAAGGACAAGCGAAACGACACGCAAATTTTGGACTTGACTGTGTACCATTATTAACGTAAACTGCGATTGATTCTATGCTGGCATGCTGTCATTGTGCAGAGTACAACAGTAGACAATAAACTTATACAAGATATAATTATAACCTATACAATATGTAAATGGCGTCTGTGCCTATTTAGCTATACTCCTCACTACCATCGTAATCATTGCCATTATCACTGTCCTCGTCGTCCATGAACGACTTTTCCGTCCTCAAAGCCCATCGATTTAAACTCTTCTCATCCTTGACCCTTATCGCCTTCGCCACTGCATCATTCTTAATCCTCTCACCCTCCGCATCCTCGAACGGAGGAGTGCTCCCATAAACTTCCCGCCAAACATCATCGCAAACCCCAATTTCCAAATGGACTCCCTCGTCAATGACATAACTGCTGCAAGTCAAGACAAGTTTTTCCTTTTGAATTTTCTTCGCCATACTCGGTGAAAGTCCATCATTCACCAATTGGACGGAATCATATGTCTTTTCACTACTCAGTAATTTCCCTGCACAAGTGAGACAACTTCCCTTACGGCAATCTTGCGGTAGAGCTGGAAGGGAGAGGGTATCATGCAAATTATGTCTTTCGAGGGCTTGCAGTATAGGCTCATCGGTTCGGATTGGGATCGTGGCTGTTTTATTCTGATGCGTTATTTGTATATTGAATGTTTGTACTTGCGCGTTTTGTTTGTTGAATGAAATCGAGCTAATGGAAAAGGATGTGATGGTGGATGGTAGCAGGATCAGGGTCATGAGCAAGAGCCATCGTGTTGGGAGTAGGTGAGATGGAAGTTCCATTATGATTTGGTTGTTTCGATTGAAGATTATGTGCAATAAAGAAGAAAGAAGTCTTGTTAAAGATTAATTCTGCAGAAGACTCTTCTAGAGAGAGTATGTGGTAGGTAGTGCAGTATCTGCTGTATTCTTTATTTTGTTCGTTAAAACCGTGCAACTACAAGAGAGACATGGGTCATGCAAGTGTCTGCAGTGGATTGCCGGCTGGTAAAGGGATGGGCATGCTACATGCTACATGTTACTACGCGCGTGCTTCTCTCGCATGACACATGGCTGCTTTTTTTCAAAGAAGAAAAGGATCAGAAAGGATAAAATAACAAAATGGATGATGGCTATTTTCCATTAAAAACGGTCATCAATAACGGGCATTTCTGCATTACGAAGGGGGGGTCCTATTATCAATTATTATTTATTATCGATGTTATGTATTGCTTCAACGACGGAGGCAACTATTTTCTCTTCTTCTTGTGCATGTTCATGTGAATGTATGTTCATCCAACTTTTCCCATTGGACTGTCAACAACGCAGAACTCCTGAACCATTGAAGAATACACTCTGCAGTAGTAGCAGCATCAGCAACAGTTTACCATGGCAAGCAATGATTCGAAGCAAGTGAACAATTTGATTAACCGCCTGTACACACAGAATATCCAAATTGAACCAACCCAAGCTCAATTCCTTCTTGACGCCACAGGAGGCGACGCTGATCTTGCACTGACCCTCTACTGGGAAGATTCCGTGGTCCAACGCGATCGTGAACGAAACGCTGACGACCACGATCGATCCCCGCGTCTCCCAGATCGGCATGCTGCACACGGGGATCGACCAGGATCTCCTGCGAGGGGAAGGGAACGAGAAC
>Ga0306864_1000245_pt1 | contig 25918 bp, 19 predicted proteins | sample AntRauTorckE5430_FD_190448 | JGI IMG/M metagenome (GOLD analysis project Ga0306864, IMG submission 190448) | Saline lake microbial communities from Rauer Islands, Antarctica - Metagenome Torckler E5 #430 (v2) (version 2) | ecosystem: Environmental > Aquatic > Non-marine Saline and Alkaline >...
CGGTCAGCAAATTTTCTACCTCGCCAAAAAACAGCGAGGTAGAAAATTTAATCACTAAAATCCGATACCTTACGGCATTGCTTACTCAGGCCGTTGCATAAAAGGTTTATCAATGGCTAAAGCCAAGTTAAGTACTCGGACAAAATTAAATAAGGCAAATAGTCTTTATTCAACTTATTTTTCATGACGACTTCTATATTAACCTCAGGAAGGAACGCCGTATAAATAGCTTACGCCACCCCCTAAGATATCAGATCAAACTACTTAGTATAATGTGTAAGGATCACTTACTGCTATGATCTTCATCATCGCTAGCGAACCGCTCCTCCCTTAACTTAAGCGGACAAAACACAAATACTATGCTTAAAATAATTGTCCCAACTGATTTTTCCGATACTTCCGCAGATGCTTTACGCTATGGCTGTTATCTCGCCGACGTTACCGGCTACATGCTGGAAGCTGTTCACATACACGATGGCTATGACGGAGACGAGGCCGTCGTTATCAAGAAAGGAAGCGCGCGAGTCCGGTCACGAGTCCGGGATCGTCTGGAAAAATTTGTCGCCCTTCATTCGGACACAAGAATATTTGCTGGAACTCATGACGACAACGACGTCTTGCCCTTAACCAAGTCTAGGGAAGTAGTCGGCATGGCGATCGGTGAACTGGTGAGGCTCAGCAAACAGGAGGATACGGCACTAATCGTAATGGGAGGAGTGGGTTCTGGTATTCCGAGCCAGGTGACACCTTTCTTCGGTAGCGTTGCCAAAAATGTGGCTGCACTAGCGGGTTGTCCTGTATTACTCATTCCTTCGGGTACGGGCGTACCGGAAATTAAGCACGCAGCTATTGTTTTCGATGAGGTGAGTACGCTGGTCGGGCTAAGCGAAAAAACAGACTTTCTCCGCAATGAGCTTGCGCCAGCAATGCACTTCACCCACGTCTTATACCGAGATGAAGTAAGCGAAGACATGATGGAACTTGACCTCGTACGCAAAATACTCGATAGTGACTTTCCCGACTATGCGGTTGACTTCAATCTCCTGCCCGAGGGGGACGTCACGAAGGCATTGGTCGACTACTCGCTGAAGCGAGACATTGATTTACTGATCCTGGGCCGGCATTCAAGGGGATTCCTGATGAACCTCTTGGTCAAGTCCCAAATCCCCGCTATCGTCGGGTCCTGTGACGTTCCCATGCTGATTATACCGTTAAATGAATAAGGTGTACCCAACCATGAACTAGGAATAACTTTTAAAATCAATACTAGCGCAGTATAATCTAAGTTTCAATGCACCCAGGTCTTGGATAAATAATTCAGCCCGCGCGCGTCCACACGTACGCGTTGCGCGCGCGCTCAGACCCACAATTTCACTGTGCAATAAGCCTTTACGGTTCCTTTATCTTCCAAGTAAGCGCTCAGCCTGCCCCGCGCGTCAGCAGGCAAATACTCCGCCGGGTGGCCTGTACGGAATGCTTCACGTTCATCGGGATGGCTAACTCGTCGCCGCGTAAAAGCGAGGTCATACCGTCAACATCATTGTAAATTACCGAACCGCTGAGTACCGTAAGTTTTGCGGGTACTTTAGTCCGGTGGTCGGATAACGATACCCCGGAATTGAGGCCAAGCATAGTTACCTGCAAATCTTCGTTACGGTGTAGCGTTTCGATCACCGGCTTGGTAGCCGTTTTTATCTTAAACAGTACCTGCTTAATAATGGAGGTACTAGTATCGTTTCGGTTACTCATTTTCTGATGAATTGTATATTATTGGTTAATAACCGAGTTGAGGAGCAAAGCAGCACCTACCCCCGGCCGGGAAGCGGCAAAGTTTCAAGGTAGATGGCTTACGGCCCGTCTATACTGATCCTTATCATCGTCGTTAATGATTCTCGTCATACTTAGGAACGAGTTCAGAGGGGGAGAACAAGAAGCAGGGCTGGCCCTCCCAGCCCTGCTCTTCAAAAATCCTTCGCTGCACCTGCGGCCCCGCCTAAATAAACGACCACGTAAGTACCAACTTCAGAATGATTCATTGCCCGTGGTGATCTTCGTCATACGGATGGGCCTAAATAATCGGCAACTTATGGGTTAAAGAAACACCTCATGAAAAAGATCATCGTCCCCACCGACTTCTCGCCTACCTCCGCAGCCGCGCTGCGCTATGCGTACTTCTTGGCCGAGGCTATTGGTCTTGACCTCGAAGTACTACATGTACACGACGGTTATGGCGACGGTGATTCTTCCAGCGTCAACGAAGGAGATATGGAAGCCTACATAACCACACAGCATAGTATTAATCAGTTCATCTACCTTAACCTCAAAGCCGGGCAGAGGGTCACCGCCTGCAGAGAGAAGGAAACCGACGTCAACATCAGCAGCTGGGAAATCATCGGTAAGCCACATGACGGGCTGATCGCCGCCAGCCACGAAGAGGACACCCGCCTGGTCGTGATGGGAGCCGTCGGTACGGGCGCGGTCAGTACCATGGCACCATTATTCGGTAGCGTAGCCCGTACGGTAGCCAAACGCGCCGACTGCCCGGTATTACTAGTACCAAAAGACTACGGTGCACAAGTTCTCCGGCGCGCCTCTATTTCTTTCGGCGCAGTAAGCGCCCTCCAGGAAACCAGCAAAGGATTTGACTTTATTAGCAGCGCGCTGGCTCCCGCCCTACGCCTAGTCCACATCCGTGATTTTAGTAAAGAACCCGAAGCCAGCGAAGAGGCCGAGCTGATGAAAGATGTCGTAGATACTAGATTTTCAGGCTATCCCGTAGCGCTGTTGGACCTCCTCGACCCCAACGTCACGGCCCACCAGCTATTGGCCCATGCGCACGACGACGAGATTGATTTGCTTGTAATGGGCCATTATCATAAAAGCCTCTTCGAGCGACTCTTCTCCGGTTCCAAAATCCTACCCACGCTTGAAAACATCAATACCCCCATGCTGGTCATTCCGATTGCAGACGACTAAGGATTGTCAATTTGTCTACGATAAACGACCACTTTATTGCCCTAAACCAGCAAGCCCCGCAAGCCCTCCACATCCTGTAGAATTAAGCGTTTTCCCTCCGACCTTAATAAGCCGTCCTGCTTAAAGTCTGACAAGCTCCGGATGATGCTTTCTTTTGTTGATCCAACCATCTGCGCCAGTTCTTCCCGCGAGAGCTCGATGGCCTCTCCCTCATACTTCTCATGCAGGTCGCAAAGTACGAGCGCGGTGCGTCGGCGGACGCTGTCGTAGGCCTGGTTAACCAGCCGATCACCGCGGATTACTACCCGGCCGGCCATCAGGCGCATCAACGCTTCAATAACTGTACGGTCGGTATTGAGGAGCTTAACTAGCTCGTTAATCGCGAGTGACTGCAGCACCGTGCCCCCCAAGCCCACTATACCGGAGTAGTGCAACGGGGTCCGCTCCAGCGCCGAAGGCACCCCGAAGATTTCTCCCGCTCCCAGTTCGGCGATGATATAATCGTGGCCGTGCTCATGGGCCCGGCTAAGGTGTACGTGCCCTGCTTCTACCCGGTAGATAAAGTGCGGGTTTTCACCTTCCCGAAAGATATATCCCCCTTCGCTTAAGGTATGCTGATGTCCTTTTTTTTCAAAAGCCTCCTCCAGGCGCTTGAGCCCCCCTTCGGGGTCACTAAGGTGAACCTGGCCCGTTGAGGCTACTGGCGTAACGCCGTTACTGTGCCCGGTTTTTTTCAGGCGGGTGCTGATAACTTGGAGTAGTTCATCTTTATGAAAAGGCTTGGTTATGTAGTCATCGGCTCCCAGGTTCATACCCCGGCAGATGTCTTCAGTTTCTATTTTGGAGGTGGTAAAGATGAAGGGAATACCCGCCGTATCGTCGTTTTCGCTAAGTATATTAAGTACTCCGTAGCCATCCTGTTCCGCCATCATGACGTCACATAGGATGAGGTCAGGCAAGTGTTGAATAGCGGTCTTCACGCCAGCCATTCCGTTAGGTTCGGCAAGGACGGTATAGCCATAAAGACCCAAAACTTCCTCCAGGTTTTCCCGGACACCCTCGTTGTCTTCAATAATGAGAATTGTCGTTTTGTCCATATGCTTATTCTTCTTTTGTTACCGGCATTACGACAGGTGGGCTTAGGGTATAAGCTAAAGATACCTCTTTAAACTTGAAGGCATTTGTGCTGTAGTTGTCGGCTAAGTCCATCATTCCTTGCCCACCTTGCGGGGAGCATACCCCTGATTTCCCCCAGCTCTACCTACCGGAGATCCCGTCCTAATTCAGTCAGCAAGTTGCTCACCACCGTCTTACGGCGCTGGCAAACCATGTTGTCGATATATACTACTGTCGGGCACATGAGGTAAAACCGTAATGGCAAACGTGGCCCAGTACGGGCGACCGCAAGGGCTAAAGTCTACACACTTCTTAGCCGTTTTCTCATCGGAGGCATCATTTTTGAGCGCAAAGGCAAAGCGTTCAAAAATGTTCCTCAGATGTGTAAAACTGCGAAGCCGTACATAAAGCAGCTCGCTCGCTATCTAGTCGGGGGACGGCTGTTCGCCGCCCCCCTTCCAGGTCAGTATTGAAGCCTGTTTCCACCCGAAGTATTACGGGCGGTTCCAGATTTAGTGCTTATGATCATTCCCCGTATGCTCAGCCAGAGCAACATAGGCCATGCCACAAACTTGGCATTCTCCAGCCTCGTCGCTACCGCTATCTGCACAGTGCATCGGGCAGACGTACGCGGAGGTAAATTCCTTGCCCTCACCGTGAGAAACTTCGGCTGCTGTTTCCACGGCCATTTCCGTAGCCGTGTCCACAGCCATTTCCATAGCTGTGTCCACAGCCATTTCCGCAACTGTTTCCGCAGCCATTTCCTCAGTTGTTTCCGTAGCCGTATCCGTTGTTGCGGCGGAGTCACCGCAAGCAGTAAAGGCGAAGGTGAAAGAGAGGACCAGCATCAGGGCGATCATTGATTTAAAAAAACGCATATTGAATTGTATTATGGCCGCTTTTAGTGAGCGACCGGGTGATTGAATTACTATAGTTCGTTGGTTACGCTTCCACACTTCAGCATCATCTCGCCGAAGTAGGGATTACGAATCTGTTCTTCGTTACTTAGCCAGTTGGCACCGGCATTATCAAGGGCCATCGGGCAGAATTGCACGTAGTAAATACCGTCCACTCCAAAAGCCGTTAGGGCGTTAATCAGTGCTTGAGAAATAAAGCCAAACTGCTCCCGCTGGGCTTCCACCTCGTCCTTTTCCAGCAGGATGTTCGCGTGGGCTTCTATCGCCTCCATTTGCTTCATCCAGTAAACGTGTGCACCGCCTTTTACCTGCATCATATTAACCCTGGCCAACGTTCCCCTCAGCGAAGTCAGCAACGCTTCATCCGCCAGTTCCGTGGCCACCATCCGGTCCTTTAGGGGGAGGTAAGCTTCAACGACTTTGCCCAATTGTGTTCGAAACGCTTCTGGCGTATTCTCTCTGTAGTCAGGGATGGGTTCCTCACCGGCCGAGGCTGGCGGCAGCCCTGACTCGGCCGGTGAAGAATTCATTCCGCGCACCAGGACATCCCGGTTCATCATACTCGCTTTATTATTGAGCTGTGCCGAAGCATCAATTTGAAAAGCCCCGTTGACGACCACCCGGTCACCGGCAATCAGTCCCGCTGTAATTCGGTACCCCTCCCCGACTCGCTCCCCAACGGTGACCTCCCGAAACTCGTAGGTTGGTACTTCCATGTTCGGCAACTCCACGTAGGCCACCGACCGCTCCCCCGTCCAAAGCACAGCGCTGCGCGGGACGATGAAACTTCCGCCACCTATTGCGTCGCCCCTCTCCCGATAAGAAGCTCCGGAAGAAAGGGCAACCGTACCCTCGATAAACATTTCCGGCTTTAGCCTGCCCCGGCGGTTATTTACCTCAGCTCGTACAGCGGCCGTTCGTGTTTTCGGATCAATGACCCGATCGATAAAGCTCACCCGGGCGGTATATTCCTCGTCTGGCCGCGCGAGCACCGTGAAGGTAACTTTATCTCCCACACTGATCTTCGCTACATCCTGCTCGTAGGCGTCAAACAAAGCCCATACCTTACTCAGGTCAGTAAAAGTATAAAGTGCACCACCGGCTTTGACGTACTCACCAACTTCGGCCTTAGTCGCCAGAATGGTTGCACGGTGGTCCGCGTAAATTGGAAAATCACGAATGACCTCGCCGGTTTTTTCGAGCTCCGCAATTTGCTCATCGGTCACTTTCAGGTTGCGCAGCTTTGTACGAGCCGCCGCAACTAGGCCCGGATTGACGTCGGCAAATTTTATGGCCTGCAACAACTCCTCCTGGGCAACCACCAGATCAGGAGAATATACCGTCGCAATCCGTTGACCGGCGCGTACTTGCTCTCCGGCAAAGGAGACGAATAAACGCTCCACCCGGCCACCAAATTCCGATACCTCGACAGCGGCAGTCCGCTCATCCGGGGCAAGGCGACCGGTTAATTTCAACCCTGCTATTTTACCGGTCTTCGCACCTGCGGCCGCGCCCAAAACCTTCTCCCCCGAGGAGAGGAAAGACGTTGGAGTAGCACCGACAACAATTGTTCGTACCCGCGCCATCGCCACCGCAGCTTCCGTCATCGTCAGTATCGCCGGATCGGTAGAGTTTCCGGTGTGCAACGGAATGAGGTCCATACCGCACAGCGGGCAATCGCCCGGGCCATCCTGCCGGATCTGCGGGTGCATCGAGCAGGTCCAAACCGGTGCTTCCGCTCCGCTGTCCTCCATGGCTTCATGGTCATGGTCGGCGTGTCCGTCCGTTACTTCGACCTCGCCACCAAATAGAAAATAGCCGGCCAGTAAGCCCAGGGCCAATGCACCCACGAGGTAAATTATCGTTCGAGTATTCATCATTATTAATTTATGAGGTAGCGATCAATCATCGCTCGTTGTACAAGAATGGTCGTTTGCGCCATCACCGCTTTGATGCGGTACCCGATCAGCTGGTTTTCCAGCCGTAGTAGTTCATCAAAGGCACGTGCGCCGTTAGCGAATTCACTCCTGGCAATCGACACCGTAGCGTCAATCACCCGCACTTGCTCGCCGAGAAAATACAGCTCGTTGGCTGCGTTATCAATTGTATTCAGCGCGCGCCTTATTTCGGCTCGGAACTCGTTTTCGGTAGCTTCCCGCCGGGCATCCAGCGCCAGTATCCGGACTTCTTCTTCCTGCCGCTTTGCGGAAAATTTGCCTTTACTCAAAGGGATTCTTACCATCGCTCGGGGCAGAATCACGTCGCGGCCGTTCCGGAGAGGGTTCATATCGTCGCGGCGGCCGGTGGCGATGTAGTCGACGCCGGCGCCGAAATCTGGCCGCTGGTCGAGCTTCGTTAGTTCAATGGCCGCGCGGTTCGTCTCCTGCTGCAGGCCGTAAATACGAAGGCCGGGATGCTTACTCAGGTCGGGATCATCGTTGGCAAGGTCTGGTGCAAAATCAAGGGTTTCCACAACCCGTCCGTCAATATCCAAACGGGCATCCACCTGCGTATCGGCCGGGCGGTTTAGTAGTTCGTTGATCGTTACCATTTCCTGAGACGCGAGGTAGCGCATCTCCGCCAGTTGGCGCTCGACTTGCTGTTGTTCTAATTGAATCCGGTAGACGTCCACCGAACTCCCTTTACCACTTTCTACCCTGCTCAGTGCCAGGCGATCGAGGCTCTCGTAAAGCTCGAGACTCTCCCGCAGCACGGCCGCGCGGGCCTCCAGGCCGGCCAGGCTAAAGTAGGCCTTCTCCAACCGAAAGATTAGCATCAGTTGGCGGGCGGCTACTTTTTCCAGTAGTGGCTTGGCGCGGGCGTCCGCCACGCCAGCCATTGCCGCAAGCTTCCCCGGCCAGGGCAACATTTGAGTGGCTCCTATCCGAAACTGCTGCGGCCCGGTACGGGTTTCGACGGGCAGGACGAATACGCCGCCACCAATCTCCAAATCGGGTAACTGGTTCTGCTGGGCGCCGATCTTCATCGCGGCTTCGTAATCCAGCGACAAGGCCCGTAGTTCGGAGTTTTCACGCCGCAGCTCCACCTTCAGGCTGTCCAGGCTTTGGGCGCTGACGCAGGTGCAGAGTAAGGTTAACAGAAGCAAGGTTATTATTGACTTCCTCATGAGTTGCTAAATTTCTGGTTCCACTTCAATTTGATTTCCTCCCGCATACACCAAAGTACCGGCACCGTAAACATGGTCACCACCTGTAGCACCATCCCGCCGAAGCTGGGGATCGCCATCGGCAGCATGATGTCCGCTCCCCGGCCGGTAGCGGTAAGTACTGGTAGGAGGGCCAGGATCGTCGTCGCCGTCGTCATCATCGCGGGTCTTACCCGTCGCAAACCTCCTTCGATCACCGCTGCCCTGATCTCCTTCACGGTATCCGGCGTATTCCGCGCAAAGCTATCCCGCAGGAAGGTCGCCACCAGTACCCCGTCGTCCGTCGCAATACCGAACAGGGCCAGAAAACCAACCCAGACCGCTACGCTCAGGTTGATTGTCCGCATCTGGAACAAGTCCCGCAGGTTTACGCCAAAAAAGTTAACGTTCATAAAGTCAGGGTCGGCATACCCACCCAGTAGCAAAAACCCACCGGAGAAGGCCACAAATACCCCGCTGAATACCATCAGTGCCGTTGTTACCGACTTGAACTGGAAGTACAGAATTAGGAAGATCAGCCCTAGCGCAATCGGTACGACCAGGCTCAGCCGCTCGTTGGCACGGACCTGCTGCTCGTAGTTGCCCGCAAAACGGTAACTAACCCCAGCAGGAATATCCAACGTACCCCGTTCCTGTAGGCCGTCGAGGTAAGCCGTGGCGTTCTCGACGACCTCTCCTTCGGAAAACCCAGCCAGCCGGTCAAACAGCACGTATCCGACAAGAAACCCGTCTTCGGACTTTATCGACTGTGGCCCCTGCTCGTACCTGATGTCGATCAATTCCCCCAAGCGAATCTGCCCACTGCGGGTCGGCACCAGAATATTCTTGATGGCCTCCGGATCATCCCGCAGCTCGCGTGGATAGCGCAGCCGGACGGCGTAGCGTTCGCGGCCTTCTACCGTTGTGGTCATCTTCACCCCCCCAACAGTGGCCCTGATTTGTTGCTGAACGTCGAGGACACTCAAGCCGTAACGGGCAATCACGTCGCGCTTCACATCCAGCAATAAGTAGGGCTTACCAACGATCCGGTCGGCAAATACTGCTGCATCTTTTACGCCGTCCACGTTCTTCAGCTCGCGCTCCAGCTCCAGGCCGACAGCCTCGATGGTCTTCAGGTCTGGCCCGCGCACCTTGATGCCCATTGGGGCCCGCATCCCCGTTTGCAGCATCACCAGTCGGGTTTCGATGGGTTGTAGCTTGGGGGCAGAGGTGACGCCCGGGAGTTGGGCGGCGGCGATGATCTTTTCCCAGATGTCGTCTGGGGATTTGATGTGGTCGCGCCATTGACGGAAGTACAGGCCGTTTTCGTCAGGAGTGAGGTCTTCTACCGAAGCTTGCGATCTCTGGCTCGCCGGCTGAGTAGCTCCATTCTTAAGCACAAACTCCCCATGCTCATCTACCTTAAACCGCAGCCGGTGCCCATTCTCATCCGTTGCATATTCCGTCTTGTACAAAATCATATTCTCGTACATCGACAGCGGTGCGGGATCCAGCGGGCTGTTCACCCTGCCGGCTTTACCGACCACCATCTCCACCTCCGGAATGGTGGTTACCGCCATATCCAGCGTCCGTAGGTTGCGCAGGTTCTCTTCGACGCCCGCGTGAGGCATGCTTGTTGGCATAAGCAGAAAAGCACCCTCGCCGAGTGCTGGCATAAACTCCTCGCCGATGCTCCGAAATGACTGGAACCCGGCAAAGATCAGAAGCCCGATTAAGACCAAAAAGAGGATCTTCACCTTAAGCAAAAAGCCGAGGATCGTCGTATAAAAATGAATCACCAGCCAGAAGAACCCCAGTAGCGTACCGGATACTACCGCCACGAAAAGGAAGTTGATTGCCTGACTTTGGTTCACTCCGAGCGGGAGCCAGTAACCAGCCAGAAGCCAGGCGAGCACCAGCGCGATGGAGACATTGATCAGCGTCTGTAAACCTTGCTCCTTCCAACCCTTTGTTGCACCTGCGTCCGCGCCCTTCTTAAATAGTGCAGCTGTAACAATACCCAGTACGCCAGCCAGCACCGTCACCACGCCCAGCCACCAGGCCACGAAGACCCAGGCAGCGATGCCAACGAGAATCAAAATTCCGTTGCCAAAAATTTTCACCTGCTTGCTGTCCCGGTCCCAACCCAGAACCACGTGTGCCAGCGCGGGAATGAAGGCTAACGCAACAATGATCGCGGAGATCAGCGCAAAGGTCTTCGTAAAGGCCAGTGGCCGGAACAGTTTGCCCTCCGCAGCCTCCATCGTAAAGACGGGCAAGAAACTAATGATCGTTGTGGCTACCGCCGTCAGCACCGCCGAACCAACCTCGACGGTCGCTTCGTAAATACTCTCTAACCTACTCTCCCCATCCGGCGGATCATTCAGCCGGTACACCATACTCTCCGTCAGCACAATCCCCATATCCACCATCGTACCGATCGCAATAGCGATACCGGAAAGTGCCACGATGTTAGCGTCTACCCCAAAGTACCGCATCGCGATGAAGCACATCAGCACCGCTACGGGCAACGTGCCGGCCACCAGTAATGAGGACTTGAGGTTGAACAGCAGGAGGATCACCACGATAGCGGTTATCAGAATTTCTAGGGTCAGCGCTTCTTCTAAAGTTCCGATGGTTTCCCGAATCAGCTCTGAACGATCATAAAATGGAAGAATCGTAACCTGGCTCATGACACTATCCGCACCGTTCCCTATCACACCTCCAGCGTCATCCTCGTTTTCTGGAGATGAGGCCCTAGCAATAAACGGGGAGAGGGCAACCATCCGCTTAGGCAAGCCAGGTGCCAACTCTGCTATTTTCGCCTTAACATTATTAATGACCTCCAGCGGGTTGGCGCCGTACCGCGCGACCACTACCCCACCGACAGCCTCTGCACCAGACTTGTCCAGAATCCCGCGCCGGGCGGCCGGACCAACCGTGACCCGCGCCACATCGCGCAGGTAAACGGGAACGTTGTTTTTCTCACTAACGACGGCCAGCTCCAGATCATCGAGGTTCTGCAAATAGCCCAAACCACGAACGAAGTACTCCGCCAGGTTGATCTCCAGCGTAGCCGCGCCAACGTCTAGGTTAGACTCCTTTACCGCCTTCATCACCTGCCCCAGTGTAATGCCGTACACCCGCATTTTTTCTGGGTCCACATCCACCTGGTACTCCTTCACATAACCACCGATACTGGCCACTTCGCTCACGCCCCCGGCCGCGCTTAATCCGTAGCGGACGTAAAAGTCCTGAACGCTCCGCAGCTCATCCAGGTCCCAGCCACCAACGGGAGTACCGTCAGCCGTACGGCCTTCCAACGTATACCAAAACACCTGACCCAGCGCCGTAGCATCCGGACCAAGCGTAGGGGTCGCATTCTCCGGTAGCAAGCCCGCCGGCAAGGAGTTCAATTTCTCCAGTATCCGGCTACGTGACCAGTAAAACTCCACGTCCTCCTCGAAGATCAGGTAGATGCTCGAAAAGCCGAACATGGAGTTGGAGCGAACCGACTTTACGCCCGGAATACCAAGTAAAGAGGAAGTCAGCGGGTAGGTAATCTGGTCCTCCACATCCTGCGGCGACTGCCCGGCCCACTGGGTAAAAACAATCTGCTGGTTCTCCCCGATGTCCGGAATGGCGTCTACTGCGACAGGGTCCCGCGGAAGACCGGGGATGTCAAATTCAAAAGGGGCAGTAGCGAGGCCCCACCCCACAAACAGGATGAGGAGCAGCCAAACTACGAGCTTATTCTCAAGGAAGAAGCGTACGAATGCATTAATCATAAAACAAGAGTTAGTGCGCGTTCGGCTTTCTGACCGATTGCTGACAAGTATTGTTCTGACCGATAAGCGAGAAACTTGCATAGCCGCAGCTATGGAAGTTTTGAGCGAAGAAGGGCAGGACGATACTTGGCGCAAGTAGGCCGAAATATTGAACCCGCACTAACTCTATAACTTGACGGAAATCACGAAAGCCCCGGTCAGCGGTAGCTGGCGGGGGGAAAGAAATCGTCAAGTCGTTAAATGCGGAATACTTGAAACTCGCGGATAGCGTCCGGTATCAGCGGAGGCGGGCGGTAATGCTCAAGGTTTGTGTTTTTGCGCGGACGCGGGTGCGGGGCGAGGTAGTTTAAGAGTAGCGGTGGAAAACCGGGAAGTACCGCAACGATCGTCGGTAAGGCATCAACTACCGTCTGCTCCTGGTCGTCGATCTGTACCAACTCGTACTCGTCGTCACAACAGCCCTTTTTCTTTCCTTCCACCTCTTCCTTCGGAGCCGGATGGAAAGGGCACTGCTTTTCAGCCTGGTCTTTATGACACTTCTCCGCCTCTCCAAAAATGGCGACGGACTTCAACTCCCCCATACAGAAGTGCCGGTTCACCGGGAGGCCAACCGAACCGATCAGGACCATAGTGGCCAGGAAGATGTTGAAGAAACGTAGTAGCATGCGCTAGTTGTAACATCTAAGGTACGCGAAAACTCGTGGCAGTGATGCATCGAGCCTAATGACGTAAGTGAACGTCATCAAGCCGCAAGCATCAAATCGGGGGTACGAATGTTTTTTCTTGTTTAGAAAGCGGCGGTAGCCAGCTTTCTAAACAAGAAAAAACATTCGTGTAATTACCGGTTGATGACGTTCTTGAAGCGTGGGCGCTTAGGCGTAACGTTGCCCAACCGTTCCTTCTTAGCTGCTTCATACTGAGAGTAATTACCCTCAAAAAGTTGAATCTCTCCTTCATCCTCAAAGCTCAGGATGTGCGTAGCCAGGCGGTCGATGAACCAGCGATCGTGAGAGATTACGAGGACACAGCCGGCGAAGTTGTCCAGCGCATCCTCGAGCGCGCGCAGGGTGTTGATATCGATATCGTTGGTCGGCTCATCGAGAAGAAGGACGTTGCCGCCTTCGCGCAGCGTCATGGCCAGTTGGAGGCGGTTACGCTCTCCACCGGAGAGCATCCCGATCTTTTTCTGCTGGTCTCCACCTGCAAAGTTGAAGCGGCTCAGATAAGCCCGGGCGTTGACCTGTGCGGTACCCACCTCGATCATATCGTGGCCCTGGCTCACTACGTCGTAGATCGTCTGTTCCTTATTCGCCAATTGCTCATGGCTCTGGTCCACGTAGCTAATTTTGACCGTTTCACCGATCTTGACGGTGCCACCGTCGGGTTGATGCTCGTTGGTCAGTAGGCGGAAGAAGGTAGATTTACCCACGCCGTTCGGGCCGAGAATACCGACGATGGCGTTCTTCGGGATGTTGAAGGTTGCGTTGTCGAAGAGAACACGCTCGCCGAAGCCTTTCGTCAGGTTCTCAACTTCGATCACTACATCACCGAGGCGAGGGCCCTGGGGAATGAAGATTTCCATGTTCTGTTCGCGGTCCTTGCCTTCATCGTTGGCCATTTTGTCGTAGGCAGCCAGACGGGCTTTTCCTTTAGACTGACGGGCTTTCGGCGCCATCCGAATCCACTCCAGCTCTCGCTTAAGGGTTTTCCGGCGCTTGCTCTCGGTCTTTTCTTCCTGCGCAAGGCGGTCGGACTTCTGCTCCAGCCAGCTGGAATAGTTGCCTTCCCACGGGATACCTTCGCCACGGTCCAGTTCGAGGATCCATCCGGCTACGTTATCGAGGAAGTAACGGTCGTGCGTTACGGCGATGACGGTACCCTTGAAACTCTGAAGGTACTGCTCCAGCCAGTGTACGGATTCTGCGTCGAGGTGGTTCGTAGGCTCGTCAAGCAGGAGAATATCCGGATTGGAGAGCAGCAGACGGGCCAGGGCGACACGGCGGCGCTCACCACCGGAGAGGACGCTCACTTTGGCGTCGTCGGGCGGGCAACGGAGGGATTCGAGGGCGGTATTCAGCTTATTGTCGAGGTCATAACCATTACAGTTTTCAATTTCCTCCATCAGCTCTCCCTGCTTGACGATGAGGTCATTCATCTCGTCGTCGCTCATCGGTTCGGAGAACTTCAGGTTGACGGCGTCGTACTCTTTCATCAGGTCCACCGTATCCTGAACGGCTTCTTCCACGATTTCGCGGACGGTTTTCTCTTCGTCTAGTTCGGGTTCCTGGGCGAGGTAGCCGATTTTATAGTCGGCATTGAACACCACATTGCCCTGGAAATTTTTATCGATACCGGCGATGATCTTCAGCAGGGTCGACTTACCGGAACCGTTGAGGCCCAGCACACCAATTTTGGCACCGTAGTAGAAACTTAGCCAGATGTTACTCAGTACTTTCTTGGGGGCTCCGGGGAAGGTCTTGGAGACGCGTTCCATGGAGAAGATTATCTTGTGTTCGGCCATTTTAGTGGGTAGTGAGTAGGAGTTAGTAGGTAGTACCGTCGTTGGAGGCGAGACGGGTGATGCCCGGTATTTTGCGAAAGTACGGAATGATTAGTACACCTCGAATTAATCAGCGGCTAGCTTACATAAATTAGAAATCAGCGCTCAGGCTAAGTGCTGAACGCTGATTTCTAAACACTAGGTGCTGCCTATTCCCCCATCTTAATCCAACCATCCTTATCCACCCAGCTTTCCAGATCGGCGATAAGTTGGGCCAGTTGCTTCGGCGCGTCGTAGTAGACTTCCACTTTGCGCTCTTCTCCGTAAACGTCGGCGTAGCGGAGGACGGTAGCCTGAACGTCGGCGGGGATCATTTTTGCGTCGCTCGGATAGAGGGCTGCGAGTTCAGCGGGTTCGGAGGCCTCCAGCGCGCGCTGCAGGGCGCGGTACTCCCTTGCGGAGAGCACGCGGGTGTACAGGCCCTTACGGTCCATGTTGTTCTTAGCGTCCAGGATGAGGCGACGGTCGTTGGTTAGTTCGAGGCTGAACTGACGGCAGTTGCCGTAGCAGGCCGTTTTACTCATCGTGAAGAGGGTACGGTCGTAGTCGAGTGCGGGCATGTTCTCCTTTCCGGAAGCGGGGATGGAGGCTAGTTTCGCTGCGCGATTACCGAAGGCGGTGTTACCGGCGGTCACGGTTTCGCCGTTGCTACTGGTTGCTGGCGGGGCGGATAGTCGGCCCGGCCCCATGCGCTTGGCGGCGGCGCGGTCTTCCGGAGTAAGTTTAACGATATCTTCGCTTCCGTCGCTAACGCGTTTCTGTTCCGGCATGCCTTCACGAGAAAAATTCCTTTCGTCTACCGCTTTTCGTTTAGGCAAATCAGGCGCGGTCGCAGGTGCAAGGAAAGAATCATTGCCTGAGCTCGCACCCGCAGTGTCTTTATTACAGCCGGAGCCGAGGACTACCAGAAGGCTGAGGCAGAGCAGTGTTGAGGTGAGGTTGTGCATTGGTTGGTTTCTTTTGGTTTGAAGCTTATTGATGCTTAAACGGTGGGAAATGCATAGAGGCTGAAGTAGAGTTCGTCGGCGAGCGAGCTATTCTACCCTGCTCTTCTGAAAGCGGCTTGCTTTGCACCCTGCGGCAGCGCCCCATTATTCAGACCTTTAGTTCGTTAGCTCTTCAGGCTGGCAGCACAATGCACCAACGGCCTAAAGAGCTAACGAACCAACGGTCTATTTCTTCTTCCCGTCCTTACCCTGCTGCGCCTGCTGCTCCTTAAGCGCATCCTGAAGGCGCTGGCTGAAGCCGCCCTTCTTTTTGGGTTTCTTCTTGTTCGCATCCATCTTCGCCTTGAGCTTATCGTGGTCGATCAGGAAGTTCTTCGTGATGATCGTCTGAGCGATATTGAAGGTGTTAGAGAACAGGAGGTAAGCGGTAAGGCCAGACGCGAAGCTGTTGAAGAAGCCAAGGAAAAGGATTGGCATCACGTACTGGAAGTACTTCATCATCGGCTGGGCGCTGTAGTCCATGTGCATACTGTTGTAGTAGGCATAGATGACTGTAGTAAGGGCCCAGAGGATGGCAAAAAGGCTAAGGTGACCGTCGAGGAAGGGAATCCAATCGGGAATTGTCGTGAGCACATCGTAAGTACTCAGGTCATCGGCCCAAAGGAAATCTTTCTGTCTGAACGCAATCGAAGCCGGGAAGAAGCGGTAAAGCGCGAACCAGATCGGCATTTGTAATACCATTGGCAAACAGCCTCCTAGCGGGCTTGCCCCGTACTCTTGGTACATTTTCATCTGCTGTACCTGCTGCGCCTGGGAATCATCTTTGTGCTTCGCCTTCATCTTTTCTAACTCCGGCTTGAGGACTTGCATCTTCACGTTAGAGACGAGCATCTTGTAAGTCAGCGGGAAGACCGTAAATTTCACGATCAGCGTCAGCACCAGAATTGCAACACCCATATTGCCGATAAAGCTGGAGAGGAAGTCGAACAGCGGTCGGATGATCCAGCGGTTGATCGTACCGAAGAAGGACCAACCGAAGCTAATTACGTCGGACATTTCATAACCGATGGCCCGCAGCCGGTCGAATTCGTTCGGGCCAACGTAAAGTTGCATGCCCACGATCTCAGAATTGGAACCACCAACGGGGATGCTTAAGGAGGCAGACACTTTCTTAAGGTCTTCGCTCGTGTCCAGATCGTAAGCTTCGGTACTCAGGGTAGCGCCCGGTGCGAAGCCGTCATCTGCTATTAATGCTGAGGTAAAGAACTGCTGGGAGCCAGCCACCCACTTGAGGCGGGCTTCTGCGTCGAGTTCTTCCGTATCCGAACTGGTACAGGAGCAGTAATCGGTCCCCTCGTCCATCTCGTGGAAGTACATCGTTGAGAGGGTAGATTCGTAATTGGAATTTTTTTCGATCTTATCAAGGTAGGTATCCCACTGTAGTGCGATGGGTGCACCATTGTTGGCCAGTACGGAGTTGAGTCCTTCGAAACGGAGGTCGTAGTCCATCAGGTAGGTACTATCCTCCAGGGTATAGCGCTGTTCGAAGTAGCCACCATTTCCAGTAGCGGCACGCATAATGAGGGTCTGGCCTTCAATAGTAGGCGTAAAGTAAAGATTGGACGATTTGAGGCCCTCTCCACTGACGCCGTTGACCGGCAGGGTGTACTCAAAGCGGTTCTTCTCATCTTCAAGTAGGACCAACGGAAGCTTGTTCTTGCTACCGTCTTCATTTTCGGTCACCTTAAAGTAGGTCTTGAGCTCCACCTGTTTGATAAAACCGCCCTTGGTATCGAAGGTGGCCTTCATCAGGTCGTTTTCCAGTACAACGTCTTTTTGCTCACCAGCGGCGGCGGCAGAAAATTCGCCGAAGTTGCCATTGAAGCGTGCTTGACGGGCGGAATCAGTTAAGCCGGACAGATCAACCGGAGCTGCCCTTGGCGCTTCGTCGATTTCCTCCATACGGAGTTGTTCGACCCGGTTGAGGGAGTCCGTAATTTGCTCCTGGCGAGCGAGGTCTTCAGTGCTTGGGGCAAATCCTACCTGCCAAACCGTAAATATTACCATTATCAGTACGAGACCGATGATGGTGTTTTTGTCCATCTCCATAGGATAGTTCTTTCTACTTTATCTTGCAACGCATCAGACGGTTAAAAGTACCGTCCGATCAACGCCTCATTCGGGGCGCAAAGGTACATAAGCAAAAACTATGCCGCACGGTTCATCCGACCAGAAAAAGCCATATTTCGACGAAGAGCTGCATACGGCCTACCTCACCACGAAATATACATGCGACCAGTACGTCCTAAAGGTAGGCAGGTCCCATCCGGATTTCGACGATTTCCTAGTGCGGGAAGACTTCTCTACCTATGTGTTCATCACCGCCTGGAATCCGCGATCAAAGGTGTTATCAGAAGCAGAAAACTTGGCTCGGGGGCAAAAATTACAGCTTCGTTTGGAAGAGCTGGGCCTGGTTTTCATGCCGGCTGCGGCGCATGACCCTTCGGAGAAATGGGCGGTAGAAAGGGGCGTCTTTATTTTCAACGCGGGTACAGAAGTGGTTTTAAAGTTGGCCACTATCTGGGAACAAAATGCAGTGGTAATTGGGGTTCGGGGTGGGGCTCCTGGGCTTCTTTGGGCGTGAGGAGAATTATTTCCGCGCCGGCGCTTCGCAGCGCGGACCAAAATATTTCGTCGTTACGTTACCCGGGACTGCGCTACCGCTTCGTCCCGGGCTACTATGGTTGCATCCCTACAGGATGCTTCCCGAGAGGGCATAAAAATGCCCCGAACTTTTGGCGGAAAGTCCGAGGCGGTTGAGCCTTGGTTCGAAAACCTCGGCTCTTCTTTGATCCACGCGAGGTGGATCTGATTTTGCCAGGAAGAACCTTTGAAAAAGATTCTTCCTGGGCTTAAGTGGAGGCGGCGAGAGTCGCATCTCTCATGTTTTAGTTACCTTGTATTGCTATCTTACTTGTCATGAACATACAATACATCTCTGGTTTCTTTGACGCTGATGGCTCTATAACCATGTCACGATCTAGGAAAACAGCTAAGTACCGAACTATCAAAATCGACTTCTCTAATACAATGAAGTCGAATCTTTTAGTTATTCAATCTTGGCTAACAGACAATGATATTACATCATCAATGTCTACTAAACCAGCAAGAAAAGATACACATAGCACATCTTACACACTAAGCATCAATACAAATCAGAACTGTTTGAAATTGTGTAGACTATTAAGATCATTCCATCCTAAAAAACTACACCGTATCAATACAGTCTTGAAATACCATGATACTGTAACTGTAAGAAATGGTAAATACAACGGTAAACAAAAACAAAGAAAACTAGCCTACGAGAGGCTCTTTTTCTTTCCTACCTTTCGATAGGGATTGGACTATATCATCACCTGTTCTAGGTGTTGCTCGCTGTGGGCTATCCGTAGATTCCCTAGTCTCTGAACGTTCTCACTTCTTCCAGTGAGCTTCGCTGCTGATTGGCATATGCACGTTTGCACTTAGCGTTCCAGCAATTCAAGCAATTCTAACTATACATCCCTGTATAGCCGGTCCGATTTAAACTCGCGTCCAGCGAAAGCGTAATACAGCTTTCTACACGCTTATCGACCAGTTCAAATTTTCGAGTCCGGGGAGAGATTGGTCGCCCTCTCGTGTCCGGACCTTAAATCCTAAATTTCGCCTCATGACTCGGATTAGGGTCGGAGGCTAGTCCCAGGGGGGGGTGAAGGCGGCGTGATGTGTATGGAACCTCAACCATGCGGCCTATGATACTATGGTTCTAATCAGAGATTAGGCTGCCATAGCGTAGCTGGGAGTGCCAACTAGAATTGTAATCGTTATTTTTTACGGAGTAACCAATCATGCTCCGGCGTGCTTACTGCAAAACTTACTTCCCTGTCGATTCCGGTACGCCCCCGTTAGGGCTCCGCGGTGGGTATATGCGGCCTTCGTTAGACTAAACCATCTGGAATGAAGCTTGGTTGCATCAGAGGGGATGTTTTTTAACTGGTCATTCTTTTGCAGCGTTCAAGTTGCTGGAGTTGAAAGGCTTACCTTGACATCTTCCTTTAGTTGCGCAGGGCAACACTACATTACTAAACTACCACATTACTAAATTACTACCCATGGAACCCCACTACATAAACCGCAGCGCCTGGCTAAGGGCAGCAGTACTCGGTGCTAACGACGGCATCCTCTCCACGGCAAGCGTAGCCATTGGTGTCGCCGCCGCTAGTGCGACTAGGGAGCCTGTCATTCTGGTTTCCGTTGCAGCGCTGGTGGCCGGTGCGCTGTCCATGGCCGCTGGTGAGTACGTTTCCGTCAGTTCTCAGTCCGACATCGAAGCGAGTGACCTACTTCGGGAAGCAGAAGAACTTAGGGATACACCCGAGGAAGAGCTCATCGAGCTCGCTGAAATTTACGAAGGCCGTGGGCTAAAACCCGATACTGCCTTAGAAGTAGCCCGACAATTGACCGAACACGACGCCCTACTCGCCCACGCCCGGGACGAGCTTGGCATCAGTGACCTGACCCAGGCCAACCCGCTGGAGGCGGCGCTGGCTTCCGCCGCCGCGTTTCTTGTGGGCGGTGCCTTGCCGGTTTTGGTATCCTTATTTTTTCCTTTTGTTTACATGGTTCCGGGACAGTACGTCTTTGCTATTATTGCCCTCGGCCTTTTGGGATATACCGCTGCATATGTCGGTGGAACTTCCGTTTGGCGGCCGGTTGCACGCATTACTTTCTGGGGCACGGCGGCTATGGGGCTTACTGCTATAGTGGGGTATTTGTTTGGGGTTAATATTTAAGGGCGCGATTTTACAACTCCGATGAACTTCTCAAACTGGGCTATCGCCCGTTTGAGAAGTTCATCGGAGTTGTAAAATCGTACAGCAGCCACGAGGTGAAACCACGGGGACGCCGTAGACACCGCTACACATACCGACACCTCGGCTCCGCTCGGCGACCGTTGCTGGTAGGGGGCTTTTCGTCCTACCTGAGGCAGGATGGAAAGACAACACGAGGCTGCCAATCTCCGAGCGGAGCCAAAGTCATCTTGTTTTGAGCCAGTACTGCGTCACAACAACCTACTTATGCCCGCCGCTGTTACCCATTCCACTATGGCCGACCAACTAAGCATTCAACAGGTACACCAGTACTTCCCGGACTTTGTAGAACCTCAACTACAAGAAGAAATAGCACAATTTGGCAAGCTTCACAGCTTCCTCGACGGCGACGTTATTCTGGATTACGGCGGTCACGTACGCATGCTGCCACTCATCATCTCTGGTAATCTGAAGATCACCCGGCGGGGGCCCGATGGTTCAGAGTTGTTCCTCTATTACCTTACCCGGGGAGAAAGTTGCACCATGACTTTTACCTGCTGCATGTCGGACAAAACCAGTGAGATCCGCGCCGTCGCTGAAGCTCCCACCATAATTTTGGGCTTACCTCAACAAAAGCTCGATGAATGGATGATGAAGTATAAGAGCTGGAAGAATTTTGTCCTCAAGGCCTACGATAGCCGCCTGATGGAGATGATGGACACCCTCGATCAAATTTCCTTCAGCCGCTTGGACCAACGCCTGATGCAGTACCTCCACCGCAGCTCGGTGATCAACGACGAAGCCGTCGTCTACGCCACCCACCAGCATATTGCCGACGATTTGAACGTGAGCCGGGAAGCCATCTCCCGTCTCCTCAAATCGATGGAAAAACAAGGGTATGTCAGCCTTGGCCGAAACCGCATCAACATTGTAAAAACCTTAGTGTGATCTTCATCACCGTCTCAGGGGCGTAGGGGCCTGACTTTTGCGGAAAAGTAATCTATCCCGATGCAAAAGAATTTCTCTTCCCTTTTACCCGACTGGCTTACGGACTACCAACCAGAGTGGCTAAAAGGTGACATTTCAGCAGGTATCACCGTCGGCATCATGCTCATTCCCCAGGGAATGGCCTACGCCATGTTGGCCGGCTTGCCGCCTATTCACGGATTGTATGCCGCTACCCTACCCCTCATTGCTTACGCGATTCTGGGTACTTCCCGGCAATTGGCCGTCGGGCCGGTCGCGATGGATTCATTACTGACTGCCGCCAGCCTGGGAGCCATCACCGTCGTCGGTACCGATAACTATATAGTCTTGGCTGCGCTACTCGCCCTGATGGTGGGTGCGGTTCAATTGGTTGCTGGGCTCATGCGGCTGGGTTTTCTCGTCGATCTCCTCTCGCGGCCCATCATCAGTGGGTTCACTTCGGCGGCAGCCATCATCATCGGGGCCAGCCAGTTGAAACACCTGCTAGGCATCGAGACGGCGCGGAGCAGCTACGTCCATGACATTATGTGGTCTGTGTTCGAAAACATCAGCCAGGTTAACCTCCCAACTTTATTGATCGGGCTAGGTGGCATGGCCATCATCATTGGAGTTAAAAAGGCGAGTAAAATTATACCTGGCCCGCTTGTGGCCGTGGTAGCAGGTATCTTGATCGTGATGGGTTTGGGACTTACTGAGCAGGGCGTTAAGATCGTCGGTGCCATCCCCGCCGGGTTCCCTCCTCTATCGTTTCCGAGCTTTGAGTGGCCGATGGTTTCTCAGCTTGGCTCTGCAGCCCTGACGATCGCGCTGGTCGGCTTTATGGAAAGCATTGCCGTAGCCAAGGCCGTACGCAACCGACACCGTGATTACGAGCTCGACGCCAACCGGGAGCTCCTGGCGCTGGGCGCGGCCAATGTTGCTGCCGGTGTTGTGGCCGGCTACCCCGTCACTGGTGGTTTTTCCCGAACGGCCGTCAATGATCAGGCTGGGGCTAAAACTCCCCTGGCCGGTGTCATTAGTGCTGTGCTTATCGGTCTCACACTACTGTTTCTCACGCCACTGTTTTACTACCTGCCGCAAGCCATTCTTGCGTCCCTCATCATGGTTGCGGTCTTTAAGTTGATCGACCTAGGCGAGGCGCGAAAGCTTTGGTTTTTGGACAGGGCCGACTTTTGGCTGCTTACCATCACCTTCCTGGGCACCCTATTCCTTGGCATCCAGCTCGGCATCGGGTTGGGCGTAGCATTATCGTTGGGTGTCCATGTTTACCGCAGTATGCGGCCGCACCTGGCTGTCCTGGGTCGCATCCCTGGAACCAATGTTTTCCGCAATAAAGACCGTTTCGGGGAGGGCGTCCAGGAAGTTCCGGGCATCCTCATCATCCGCTTTGATGGTGCGCTGTATTTCGGTAATCTGACCTACTTCCAACAACAAATTCGGTCAATAATCGAGGCCCGTCAAGACCGGGTTGAAGTGCTCATCCTCAAGGCTGAAGGCATCCACACAATCGATAGTACCGCCCTGTTCGACCTCGGTATTTTCCTTGAGGACCTGGAGCGGGATGGCATTGAGGTCCGGTTCGCGGGCTTCATCGGTCCGGCCCGTGACGCCCTTCAGCGGAGCGGTCTCAGGAAGCAGATCGGAGACCATAAGTTTTACCTCGACGTTGCCGCTGCTGTAGGTGCTCAAACTCCGGCACCGCAGGCGCTGCAGACTAACGCTGGCTCCTTTGCTCCTTAAACTTCCCCTGCACCTGCGACCGCGCCCAGATCATCAATAATGGTAAATGGGCGCGGCCGCAGGTGCAAAAAAAGTTATAAACGCAGGGCTTAAGTGATCTGGATCACCGTTGCGACTACGCCCCTACCCCGACCTTTGCAGTATCAAAAATTATCAGACCATGAAAGTCGAACAAATTTATACCGGTTGTCTCGCCCAGGGCGCTTACTACATCGAAAGCGCCGGTGAGGCCGTCATTATTGACCCCCTGCGGGAAACAAAGCCATACCTGGAGAAGCTGGTCCAAACTGGCGCGAAGTTGAAATACATCTTCGAAACCCACTTCCACGCCGATTTTGTTTCCGGTCACCTGGACCTGGCGAAGGCCACCGGAGCCACCATCGTTTACGGGCCGCTTGCCGAAACCTCCTACGAGATCCACTCGGCTAAAGACGGCGAAGTCTTGCAGGTGGGCGAGGTTGCGTTTACCGTTCTGCACACCCCCGGCCATACTATGGAGAGCAGTACTTTCCTACTCAAGGATGAAAAAGGAAAAGATTACGCCCTCTTCACCGGAGACACCCTCTTCCTTGGCGACGTTGGCCGCCCCGATCTGGCCATCAAGCAAGGAGAAGTTACCAAAGAAGACCTAGCAGGCTACCTCTTCGACAGCCTGCGCAACAAGATCATGCCCCTGGCCGACGACGTGGTCGTCTACCCAGCCCACGGCGCTGGCTCTGCCTGCGGCAAAAACCTCAGCAAAGAAACCTTTGGCTTCCTCGGCGAGCAGAAAGAATCCAACTACGCCCTGCGCATAGATATGACCCGTGGAGAATTCGTTAAAGAAGTAACCGCCGGCCTAACCCCCGCACCCCAGTATTTCGCGAAGAACGCGATGATGAATAAAAGCGGCTACGAAAGCTTCGAAGAAGTGCTCAGCCACGGCGACCGCGCCCTTACGCCCGAGGAATTCGAAGCCATCGCCGAAGGCCAAGAAGCCCTCGTCCTTGACGTCCGCGACCGCCACGATTTCGCCAAAGCGCACATCCCCAACAGCATTTATATCGGTATCGACGGAGGCTTCGCGCCCTGGGTTGGGGCCCTCATCATCGACATCAAGCAGCCCATCCTGATCGTCGCCCCCGAAGGACGAGACGAAGAAGTAGTGACCCGCCTCGCCCGCGTCGGCTACGACAATACCATGGGCTACCTCGACGGAGGGCTCGCCGCCTGGACCAAGTCTGGCCGCGAGACGGACAGCATTGAGGACATCACTGCCGCGGACTTTGCCAGCCGAATTGAACAAGGTAAAGCCAAGCACGTTCTCGATACCCGTACCCCGTCCGAATTCCTCTCGGAGCACCTTGAAGCAGCCATCAATTTCCCGCTGGACTACATCAACAGCAACTTCAGCAAACTGGACCGGAACGAAACGTACTACCTGCACTGTGGCAGTGGTTACCGTTCACTGATCGCAGCCTCCATTCTGCGCGCCCGGGGGTTTCAAAACCTCGTCAACGTTCAGGGTGGCTGGGGCGAAGTGAAGGAAACCAATCTGCCAAAATCTGAATTCCTCTGCCCGACAAAAATGTCTCAGGAGGTGATTGACGCGGCCGTTGCAGCCGCCGTTTAAGACAGTAACAATAACAATATTTTCAGCGGTGGGCGTCCTTGGGCATCCCGCCGCTTTTTTTATATTTTCAACTTATTCCTATGTACGATTTAATTGCCGGACCGTGGCACTGGTCCGTCAGCGGGCTCTTGATTGCCCTGACGATGTTCGCCCTGCTCTACGCCGGTAAGGCTTTCGGCTTCTCCTCCAACCTGCGCACCATGTGCAGCATTGCCGGAGCCGGAAAACGGGTCAAGTTCTTTGATTTTGACTGGAAGGCCCAGCGCTGGAACCTGGTCTTTGCTGGCGGTGCCATCCTTGGTGGCTTCATCGCTTACTACCTCATTCCCAATCCGGAGCCGGTGCAGCTTTCTGCAGCGACCTTAAACTACCTGGACGAGGCTGGCGTTAGTCGCCCCGGATCCACGCCCGGTTTTTCCTCCTTCGCTCCTGCGGAGTTGTTCGGGATCGACAGCCTTCTTTCCCTGAAGGGCCTGATCGTGATCATTATTGGTGGTTTCCTGATCGGTTTTGGCACCCGCTGGGCTGGTGGCTGTACTAGTGGCCATGCTATTAGTGGGCTTTCTAACCTTCAGCTTCCTTCTTTGATTGCCGTTGTTGGCTTTTTCATTGGTGGGCTTACTATGAGTTGGTTGGTTCTTCCTTTTATTCTACAGCTCTAAATACGAGGGATTCCGCGGTAGGCTAACGCCTACTCGCTCCACCTCTCGTTACACTAAGCAGCCCTCCTGGGCTAAAAAAAACATTATGCGTTATCTAACTTATCTTTTCCTCGGCACCTTTTTTGGTGTCGTGATGACTAAATCAGAAGCCATCTCCTGGTACCGAATTCAGGAGATGTTTCGCTTCGAGAGCATTCACATGTACGGCATTATCGGTACGGCCGTGGTGGTCGGAGCGATCGGGGTTGCTTTATCAAAACAGTTCGGTTGGCGAACTTCCGAGGGCAAGGAATGGAACCTAAAACCTAAAGATTTCAGCGTTCCCCGCTACCTGTTTGGTGGCATCATCTTTGGCCTAGGCTGGGCGATGACCGGGGCTTGCCCTGGGCCTATGTTTACGCTGCTGGGCCAGGGGATCTGGTCAATTGGGCTGTTGATTCTTAGTGCTACTTTTGGTACTTATGTTTATGGGGTGCTGCGGGATCGGTTGCCGCACTAGGAAGATGAACACTTAGAAAGTGGTATCCGTTCAAAAAGTAATGGGTTTAATTGTCCTGATAAGCCTCGGCGACACATTGGGCGAGTGATGGCATAAGTAATTGTCCGCTGAGTCTGTCT
>Ga0306864_1000247_pt1 | contig 25844 bp, 22 predicted proteins | sample AntRauTorckE5430_FD_190448 | JGI IMG/M metagenome (GOLD analysis project Ga0306864, IMG submission 190448) | Saline lake microbial communities from Rauer Islands, Antarctica - Metagenome Torckler E5 #430 (v2) (version 2) | ecosystem: Environmental > Aquatic > Non-marine Saline and Alkaline >...
ATACATATCGAAGAATGAGGCACACAACCATGCGACCACTTGCTGCTATATAACATATATGTGCTTGAGCTAACCACTATCATTTAATGTGGTGCCCTCCTTCTCTTCCTCTGAATGATAAGAAAGGAACCCTACATTACGTGCGTTGGAAGTATCTTTAGTGCGTCTTTGCATCCTTTGTGGTGTCATCGTACTTCTTCAACGCCACTTTGCACGAAGGTCTATTACAAATGAGACCACGTGGAGTCTCCCAAGCAATCCCATCTAATTTCATTTCTTTCGAATAGCACATGGGTACTACAGCCACAGGCTGATGCACCTTCCATCACAATATAGGCTGTCGCCTTTCGTGTTACCAAAATAGAGTGTACACGAATAGTAGCGGCGTGTGTGTGTTCTTGGCGAGTTGAGCTACAGTGAATACAAGATATCTATTGTACGCCTTGCCTCGAGGTGGCCATTTGTGGACTTTGCGTAATACGTTTGGACTTCTCGACATATTTCCACGATCTCGCCATTCGATAATATTATCGTGCTGCTTGGTCTCCTTTACGAAATTCGGGATCGAATCTATGCAAAAATTTAAAACATGGAGATTGGAAACACAATGCTCGGCTTTGTTTAGTTTGTTGAAACCTTTTTGAGGTGGCTTCGCTAATTATAACAGTTTTTCCCAATAGATATCACGGTACCATTCCCATGGTCTATTTATAGAGGTCATTCCCAACTCTGAAATTTGAGTTAGCTTTTCTCATAATGCTAATCCTTCCCTGTTAATGTCACGCTTCCCTTCCTACAGTCTATAAAGATCATTCCCAACTCTAAATTTTGATTACTCTGGTATCGAGATGAAAGGTCGAATTATCTCTCACTATTATTTGCAATGGTCTCTTTTGAAAAGAGGATAGGGTTTCTTTAAGCTGCCGAAGCTAAAAAACAATAAGATAGTGGTAGTCATACTGCAGATAATACATATTCGAAATCGTTGAGCTTGAAGGATCTATATGCTGGAGACGATTCTTATTACTAAAGGAGAATATTTATGTCCGACAATAGATACTTCCAGGCAGCTCAGCACATAATTTTTACGTGTTTCATCGTAATGTCTTGAGGTATACTGCACGAAATAAGCGATATGCACCTTTCATCAATTGAAAGGCAAAGAATATCCGTGTACATCAGAGACAAAGCTTAGATTGTTTAGTAGGCAGTTGTTGAAGACTCGCGATGGCTTGCAGAAAGTCGATTTGCACAGCAGAGTCTTGAGCGAATTGATCATTTGGTATGGCAGGTCGAGCACGATGAAACATCTCATGCTTCTTGTTGGAAATAGTTAATGAAGAATAAGACCTTACAATCGCGTATGTCACAAGTAAACAAAAGTTTCCTTCATGATATACTATGTGTCGCAGTAGTGCAATAAATTCCGTGGCTTATTTTTAATGAGGATTGATTTACCTTGCTTGTTCATCTTGTTGTGGGGCAGAATTAAGAGATCGGAATATTCAAAGTGTGCACATTAGAAGTGTGTGCACCAATAAAATGATCTTCAAATTCATCCTCAAGAGTTCAAGCAATCGAGGCTGTGGATAGAATGTACTTATGTATCCTGCGGTTCCTAATATCATGATCAAGATGATAAAGAGACCTCAGATCTGGTATACATGACCCAAAGTCGATGTGATATTGATATTGATGATATGCATGGTGTCCCTAGTTTGACCTTTCGTGTCCATCCCTGTCGCAATCCCTCAAATAAGTGAGTCTCAACAAGAATCTTCACAGTTTGCCTTGCACTTGAACTTGTTCTTTCTACGAAAGGGCTAAAATTAAAAGTTTTACGAAAAGTTGAGTTACCATTATGTCTGTGATTCGCAACCTTTGTAAGGCAGTCCACTTTTCCAGCTCAGCCTTAGGAAAAGTGCTCTTATCTCCATATATTTGTATATGTATTCTCTTCCGCAGCAAAATTGACGCACTCCTCCTTCACATAAGACCATCTTTGGATGACAGACAGAAGTAGTGCCACTCGAACCAGATTGAAACAAAGACCGAACTAGAAATAATTCGCTAATGACTAAAGACTGAGCCTACTTCCAATCTTATATCTTTTGTGTGCGATGCATGATCCTTCATTGATAAATAGAACTCATGTTAGTAGTAAAAGGCACTCCTTCCTCAAACGACCAAGTCGCTTCCAGCAATTTGCCCCTCCCTAGATACGAAAGAGACTTCTCGACAGTATGAAACCCGATGCCGAGGGCTATGACAGCTACAGGAACGTCCTCTTGAAAGAGTGGGAAGCAAAAGTGAGCCGCTGTCATCTCAATATCTAAGCAAGTGTAAGCTCAACGAAAGAAATTGTTTAAGGCGTCAGGATTTCATGGCTCGGCAAGAGTATCGAGAAACCTTCGGTCCCACTGAGGGACCTTTTGTACATTGCAGTGAGGAGTTGCGTTTAAGGATAGTCGTCAATTTAACCAATGTCCATAGCTCGCTCTTAAAATTCTTTCATATTACTAAAGTGGTGATTTAGTATGATATTCGACATCTTCCCCTGCCGTTGCACTAGGGTTGGAAACGGGGGTGAAATAATTCCATTGGAGGCAGAATGGAATTAAAAGAAAAAATAGCTGGGTAGCAGGAAAACCCCTTCGAAACGCTGCATGGAGCCGAACGTGTTGACACATTGTCCCTTGACCGGTGACTCTCAAGAAGCTCAAGAATATAGAGAAGCGTTGCGCAAAGGATAGAGTTGACTTAAGTTGTCAGGCTACGTATGGATTTTGTGACAGCAATGCTCGCAGTTTTTCGACTTAATTCACGCCATTTGCAGTACGTATGGTCACCGTCAGTAGGTAGTGTAAAACTGAAATTATTTCAATGTTCAATCACATGTAATTTAAAAGTGAGTATTGTAACTCTTTAGCTGTATGATTACTTTGGAAGGCGTAGTAAATTTAAAATGAATAATGTGTTCAATGATATTTCTATTGCAAAAGTTGACTTGTTTTCTGCTGTAGACTTATGGAATTAAACTATTCACAGCCTCGTACCCATCAACAATTGAGCCAGTATCTGGCGTGATGATGATGATGTGTCGCTGTCGTCACTAGATATTCGACCTATGAAGACTTCAATCGAATCCATGGCCTTTTTGTGTTACTTAGAAGCTTGTTGTAACAATGGTCCTGCTTCCAAGTGGCTGTGGTCTGAAGGAAGGAGAGATTTCAGCCTCTCCAGCGCTCCGTTGGAATTAAGTCTGGATTCACTTGACTCCTTTGAAGACTACAGTATTGCAAGTGTAGCAGTCAATTGTACCACATGACCAAGCTTGGAAGTCTACTTTCAAAAGCCTCTTTGGATCTGGCAAACTCTGCCCCAATGACCGGACACATACATTGCCTGCAGTGAATCCTTGAATAAACCTTACACTACCGAGCAATACCGTCATCGATTCCTGCAGAGTCAAAGGAGGTGATATTTAGAAGTACATCATAACAGCTGAAATTTTGTGAGTGTTTTACAGGAACAACATCACTGTTTCTGCAATGAACTGACAGATAGCAGAAGAGGATTCAGTGTCAAAAATCCCTGTGCCAGCAAAGCCTGATAATGGCATCATAATGTGGTTGCGATTATGTTGCAAACCCCAACTTAGACCTGCTGCATACATTTGATAATGAAATATCACTAGGACGCCATTTCCAAGTAGAGTCGAAAAGTTGTGACCAGTATCCGAAGTATTGATGCTACAAACTGCCTTGACAGAGTTATTCGAAACCCTTCTTTTCCTGAGATGTTATTCGCAGGCCAAATACCAATTTTTGAGCATTCAATCGTAGATGTCACAGACCTACTGGAGACACCTCTAAATTTGGAAGTCCATCCTTTTTCTGATCCACCACGCTGATAATGTCTAAACAAGAAGCAACCATTTCAATAGATGTGTATTTTACATGTGTTTTGATGAGGTTCTCTGTTGTACCGATGATTAGATGTAATTTATCGCGAGGTCGGGTTGTATCATTTTGGCCAGGGCATGAAGTAGATTTAGTTGCGTTCTCGTTAAATATGAATGTAGGCTATGGATTGAATAGGGAAGCCCATCGATCCTTTCCAGTTGACTTTTTGTTGTCTCTCAACTGCTGTGAACTCGATAATATCACCTTCGTCGAAGTCTACGGCTATCGATAATTTAGATTTTTGGTTCCGAAGAGTAGTTTTATTGACCATCACAGCTTCCCATATCTCGGATTGAAATAGCCGTCGCAGATGTTTTCCCAGAATTGAATAACTGCATATGATTGATTTACAATTGAGATAGCTCTCCACCTTCGTGCACACCATTTCTTTTTTGCAGCATATAAGATTCGTAAATGTGAACTCCTCCATCTTGTGTCAAGATTGCGATACTACCTAAAAGACCAGTAATCTGCAAATTCGAGACTCTTCGCAAACACATATATCTACAATAGAAAGCTGGAATTGGTTGAGATCTCGCCGCGATAAATTTTATTTTGGTCCCCCAGACGAAATGGTCCTATAGCCAGAATTGGCAAAACTGATTGTTTCTCTTGTTTGCAAGATTTTTGTAAAATGATTAATTCTTATTTATTGCATGTCTATTCAGTTCGGCTTCCTGAACCAAGATTTCTGCAGGAAGAAAATCTACGATTTGATATACCAATACTCTGAAATCACTCGTTGGCACAAGCAAATACTCTTGAAGTGCAATCTTTGTGTCGAGCCCAGCGGATTCGATGGAAGTGCAAAGGCTGCCGTTGGGCGACTTGTGGAGATGGAGTTATTGCTTTGATGTATTTGTGATGATGTGAGACTGCTTGTGCTAGATAAGAATCTATTTCGTTTTAGAGAAGGAGAAGTTGCCGTGTCTCCAGTTGAGGCTGTGTGGTTCGTCATATGATTGCCGATAGACTGCACAGACTGCCGAGAGTTTCCCAGGCTCATACTACCGATAGATCTATTTCCTTTGTGCAAGTTTTGACGCATGAAACCTATTTCAAAACTGAAGGGTGTAAATTCGTATTCAATGTTATCGTAGCACGATACTGCTTTTGATGATGGAATTGGTGTAGTACAAAGTATCAGGCTACAAACTAGCCGAGGTATCTTAGAATATTCATTGACATCGCAATTGTTCCCTCCATCTAAAGTACTGCCTCTTTCCATGATTGTTGACACCCGTTTTGGTAAAGATTTGCCTACAATGTATGCAATCCATCCAAAGTATTGGAAAATATGATGGTAGCACACATAGACCAGCAAAAGTAATCCAAATCGACAAGATAGAGACAGATCTTTTAACAGTTGTTAAACTCGTCTTTGTTCATGCGAGTGATAATACCGTTGAGCCCCCCCAATGAAACTTCTACAAAGATATTGTTATCCTATTGACATCACACCTTGGCTGGCAACTTCTGGACCTGTGATCAAGTCGCTGTTCAAACTTCGCAGTATTGTTTTGGCTGACACGCATCAATTCACTGTTTGTGAACTAAGTTTTGGCACGATAGACTAATATAAAAGATTCATAATTATAGATTGATCACAAAGATTCAATGCGACTTTTAACTGGAATCCTTGTCTCTCTCTTTGCTCTTGCAGCATCCGCGAAACAAGAACACTACAGTCAAAGCAAAACCTCATATGTACCTGGATGTGATCTCTTTGATGTTAAAGGTTTCTTTACTGATGGAAACAGTCCAACTCGAATCGAGGTCCGATATAGCTGCGACAAAGAACCAATCGGATTTGTGAAAACAATGCACAAGAAAGAGGAACACCTTTTTCTATGGCGTGGTCAAGGAGATTCAGAGGATGAAAATATTGACATTCGCATTGAAACGATAAAAGGAAGGAGCAAAATCTCAGGGTAAGTTCAACAGTCGTCAAGTCTTCATTTGATAAAACAACTTTCTCGTTGGTCACGCTTTTTAACGTCCTCTAATCTTCTTTGTAGCGCGCTCCGTATTGGCAACTTGAAGCTCAAACTTTACACCAGCTGGGATGAATCCGTTAAAGTCTTCGATTACGGCCCAGATGCCGTCAATCCATCAAATCTCGATTCCAGGAAGAAACGTAAGGACAATTCGTTTACGAAAGGAGTCAAATCAGAGAAGAGCACGGAACTTTCGTGGAAGAAGAGTGTTAAGTCAAAGGATAATCCGTCTAAGAAAGGAGTCAAATCAAATAAAATGGAAAAGAAATTAAATTTGGAAGAGGACAAACCAAAGAAAAATGAGGATTGGGTATTTAGGGAAGACAGTTTGGAGCTTAATGTAAAGCACCTTCGATCAGAGTTGGAAAGGTCTCATGATGAGATTCGTAAGCTCCGTAAAGAATTATTCAAATGTGAAAAGAGTACTCTGAAGAAAAAGAAGCAAGGCAGATCGACAAAAGCACCAAATAGTGTCTTTCCGCAGAAAAAGAAACGGAACTACCTCAGAGAAGATTATCGAGAGAAGAAGGATGACAGCCAAAAAAAGTTTGTCCACCAGTTGATGGTATTCCTATTTAGTAGGACAAAGGATGCTCACGAGTAGTTGACAAACATCTAATGAAATCTACTTCACTTTTTTTAAACTTTGGTTTTGTGACAATGTGGTCGGCTTTTGATATTCATATACCGATTCTGTCATATGCTCATACCAATGCAACAACCTTAGCAGCAGCATCATCAAGGTCATCTGCCAGCACGACCTTGATCCCACTATCTGCAATCAATTGTTGTCCCTTTTCAACATTTGTTCCCTCAAGTCTGACAACCAATGGCTTGTCCAATCCAATATTTTTAGCTGCTGAGATAATTCCAGCTGCAATAATGTCGCACTTCATGATTCCTCCAAAAATATTGACCAAGATAGCCTTCACATTATCATCAGAATTCAAAATCTCAAAGGCCTTGGTAACTTGCTCCTCAGTTGCTCCACCTCCTACATCCAAGAAATTTGCTGGACTGCTGCCTTTCAATGAAATGATGTCCATGGTAGACATGGCAAGACCAGCCCCATTCACCATGCATCCGATGCTTCCGTCAAGACCAATATAATTGAGGTCGTACTGAGCAGCATTTACCTCACGGGGATCTTCCTGAGTGGTATCGCGCATTGCGTGAATATCCTTGTTTCTAAACTCTGCGTTATCATCAAAGTTAACCTTTGCATCACAAACAACGATGCTCCCATCATTAGTCTTGGCAAGCGGGTTGATCTCTATCTGTGTACAATCGGTCTTGATAAACATGGAATAAAGATTTGCCATGAGCTCAGATGCCTTTGCATGCGCATCAGATCCCATTTCAAGGCCGAGATTAGTAGCCATACGATCACGGGCTTCCGCAGTCAATCCCTCCATAATATCGATATTTTCCGTGAAGATTAATTCTGGATTGCTCGCTGCCACATCCTCGATGCTGGTTCCACCACTGGGACTTCCCACCAAGACGGGACCTCCGCTCGCTCTGTCCATGAGAAGAGATAGATACATTTCATTCTTGATATCCATCTTCTCCATCAGGTAAACGCGGTTGCAAACAATTCCTGCTGGGTTCTGTTTGGTGACGAGTTCCTGGCCGAGCATTTGGGAGGCGTAGGAAGCTGCATCGGAAGCGGATTTAATCATGTGAACTCCACCCTTGAAACCATTCTTGAAAGTTCCTAGACCGCGTCCTCCCGAAAGAACTTGGGCCTTGATGACGAGTTCATCAGCTGGATGACGAGATGGAGTAAGTATGACAGTTTCAACAATGTGTATATGTATCCATCTATATAAATATATATAAATAATAAACGAATGCAATACAAATCAAGCAGTCGAGTGTCGAAAAAACACCATCAACGGAAACATATGTCACGCTCAGAAAATGATTGACCACTGCTAATTCCTTTCCAATGAATGAATATTGAGAACTTACGATTTCCTAAAGATTTGTAGGCTGCTTCAGCTTCTTCAGGAGTGAATGCAACGATTCCTGCAGGTGTTGTAATACCGTTATCGTTAAAGAGCTCCATACTAATGTGCTCGTGAACATTGAGATTCCTGACTGCTCCGATTACACCGGGAGTCCTGCATACTTTGGAACGAAGAGGTTGGGAGCGGAGAAGTGTAGATGCTGCTTTATGAAACATTTTGTTGCGCTGATGGTTTTGCTATTGGATATGGATATGATACGAGTCGTCGGACGTGATAGTGATAGTTGTTGGATTTTAGAGCATTATTTGTTATTTGAAGTTTGGGTGGCTTTGTTCTTCCCGCAGCAAGATCTTTGCCAATCGCGTCGGCGATGTTAGAGTTCTCATGTTTATATCTCATAACCAGGTAGAGTTGGTGATTAACTATTAACAATGCTGCCTACTGCTCAGAAAATGATTGACCACTGCTATTTCGCGGCGTTTTAGCATCCTTTCTTTAACAGACCATTTTAGATACAACACTTTGCTTGCTCCAGTGGGAGGTTCGCCTAAACTTTTACGTCCAGTTTTCTGAGATTGAAAATAAATTCTGTGTTCTCCTGCTTGTTTCTTCGTCGAATAGTATACACCCTCATACCAGCAGTCACCATCGCCGTACACATGACTGTCGCAGATATGCGCTTTCTTAATGGTTTGACTGGGCTTGGCCATTGGATCTCGAAGAAACTCGGTATCGTAGATTTCTTTTTTACCTATCATGGATCTGTGTTTCGTCGTGATGAAGAAAGTTTGAAAGGTATTTATGGGCATTTAAATTTAGAACATGTGAAGAATGAAGAAGTTGACAGGATGAAAGTAGGACAATTTACTCACTGCGATTGTTTGAGTATTATGATCTGATTCTTTATCACGTTTCTAATTATTATGATGATTCTATGAATGCATGATCATTGTTCCGGTAAATTATTATTTTGACACTATCTAAATAAAACTGTCCTCCTAACTGCCAGCGAGTAACTGCCAGGCCAGGGTAGGTGTTCACTTTGCGTTCAAGAAATAATTTCAGTGAAGACAGCGCGTCCGTTTAGGTTTAATGCGAATTAGATTAAATTTAGACTATTGTTTGAATCGTATTATTTTAGTCATACGGAACATGTTTATTATCAATAACTTTGAGCAGCATCATAATATTGTAATCTCACACTATCCATCTTATCATTCTTGTCCCGGAAAGGTTTATCGAAAGTTATTACATTTCATTATTCGAAGTATTGACGCATAATGATTGATATCTCCGCTCCTAAAGTGGTTTCCATGCGCAATCAATCTACAGTCTCTACGCTGTCATATGATGAAGCGAAAGTGATTGAAAAGGAAGAAGGAACAAATGCGAAAAAGCATGACATTAAAGAAAGATTGCAGGTCGTTCATGAGAAATATTCTCGGCCAGAAGCGAGTGGAGAGGAGGAGGAAACGACAGAAATTAGCAGTAGTGGTATAGACTCCAGCCAGTATGCAGAACCAAATGTTGCCGATGATGGTGATGGTGACAACGACAATGCTAACGATGAGACATACCCCCGAGCTGAAGTGAAAGAGGAGGTTGCCGCTGAAGAAGATCGTTGTAGCCTAGATGCAAAACCAAACGATAACAGTGATAGCGATTATCTGGAGAATGATGACCAAACTATCCATCAAGAAGATGACGATGCATCGAATTCTGATGGCGAGTATGATGACTTTACACTTCTTAAAGTTACAACGTTGTACTTGTCGAGAGCAACAGAGCCAACAATTCTTTGTACCTCTAAGGAGGATATGTGTCCTCGCGAGAATCCTGACACGACCTCTGAACATCTTAGCTCTACTTCTGCTCCAAGGTCTGGCTCTGTGAAAAGCGATAGATACGACGATGTGGCGGTGAAAGATGCAGCAGTCGATGACGGGTCATTAGAATTATCGCCTGAGCAAAATTCAGGTTTGGAAGAAGGAGACGAAAGCGGAGACACTTCTCGAGGTGAAACTGGCACTAGATCTCCAGCTTCCATTCTGAAGAAATGTTCTTTCACTACCACAGAACAAGAACAAAAACAAAAGCAACAACAAGGCAAGGATAGCGACTCTACTCCAGTTCAAACCGAGTCCGGAATGTTTATGTCTTTCTTGAAAAGAGTAACATCACTGCCAAACACTGCAGGAAAGACCATTCACCGCTCTGTCGCTCTCAAGAAACATAGAAGTGCTCATCCAAAATCTCCCAAGTCGCTACATCAGCAGCAATCAGCGAAGCAAAGGGGAAGAATCTTGCCAAGACCCACATCGTTCAAGGAAGAAAATAGAACGATCACCAAACCAGAGCCAATTCTTAGGAGTGCCTCCACAGGAACTCCCAGGAATACGGTGCCCAAGGCTACGTCTAAATTTCCGTCCACTACAGGCCCTTCGAAATTCTATGGTAGAAAGTCACCTTCTCCTGAATGGGAAAGACGTAATGTTGGAGTAATCCCTCTTTCGTCAGAAAAAGAGGAGACGAAGAAGACTGAAAGTGAGAAACTAGTTCTAGGTACTAGGCCTAGCAGCTCTTTTCGCGAGCTTAGGAACATGGTTGATAGACCTATTTTGCTTGCAAAAGCTCGAACCACACATTCCCAAACTATAAACACTGTTGCATGGAAGTACCCCATGGAAACAAAAAGTGGACTACACCCAATGAAGACACTCTCAGAATTGGATTCAAGGCTTACTCAAACCGAAACCGAGTTGAAAAAAGAAGCACCGAGAGCTATACAAATACAGAAAGAGGAATCAGCGTCTGCAGATACAATTGTCCTCAAGGAAGCCAAGTCCAATCCGGCACTAGTAAGGAAGTATACTAAGGAAGAGGATTGTATGGATAACCACCAGCCTAGAGACTCTATTACAATTCATAGTATTGAGAGCAGAGGATCTGCAGTTTCAGAGATCACGAGGGAAACTGATGCAACTGCTAAGGTCGTCAATCGCTCAGTTCGCACTTTTCACCCTTTTCGAGGTGTGCAGAGGTTTGATAGTGCTGAAAGCGAGAAAGACAAATCTCAGTCAAGTTCACCTAACGAAATAAGAAAAAAAAAGAACAAGAAGGTGTACAAGATGACGCAAGGGCTTGGCCAGGGTACGAAAGAAAGTGATAAGAAAAACAAGGCTTTCCTTGAGATAAAAAGAGATAGCAGCCGTAGAACCGTTAAGAAACCAACATCCATTGAGACATCGAAGGAGTGGAAGAGAAGATTTACACTCAAGATGTGGTAAAGGTGTGGATCATCAGGGAAATCACACTTTCAGCACTCACTATTTACATAACAAAACTGAATGTCGCGCCAGCAATAACATTTGGAGAACTAGTTGGATATTTAATATTTAACTTATTTAAAATACATTTTTGATAACCTGGAAAGAAATAGCTTTATTTGCTTAAAATAAACGTTTGTTGAAAGGTTGCAATAGACACCTCATAATACTTTTATAGTTGATAGCAATCGCCCACAGGGCTAAATATTTCTAATTTAACGCCAATTCTTCTTCTACCCCAATCTAAACAAACAAACTCAACGATTTACGAACAACCATCCTTCTTTCACCCAATCTAAACAAACAAACTCAACGATTTACGAACAACCCCGACGGGACCCAGGACAATCATCCATCATTCTTCCTTCCTTTCACAGTTCATAATTATAAATATGGGTAACGTTGATTCGATAATTTTCAGGCCACCTGTGCCAACTCCTTTGCATCCATCTTGCCGATTCTTCCTTACAACGTCTCAAGGGAATAGAATTCCTGCATGCTACTTTAAAAGGGCGGGCTCTCAAATAACACTGTTATATTCGCATGCGAATGCAGAAGACTTGGGTCTCATGTTTGGTTGGCTCAAATGCCTCTCGAGGAGATTAAATGTGAACATACTGGCATATGACTACACGGGATATGGCGAGAGTGAAGGTGACCCCAGCGAAGAAGCATGCTACTCCGATATCGAGGCTGCGTATGAACATTTGATCAATTATAGAAAGCTGGACCCTCGGCAAATCGTGCTGTACGGGAGGTCTGTAGGATCAGGTCCAGCAACATATCTGGCATCGAAATTATCTATAGAAGAAGTGCCTATTGGTGGGCTTATTCTGGAGTGTCCCTTCAAGAGTGTTTTTAGAATAATAGCTGATTTTGGCTGCACAGTCCTCGGTGACAAGTTTCCAAACATTGATCGCATATCGTCCGTCAAGTAAGTAACTGGTCGACATGACACAGTATTATAATGAAGATTTTTGGATATGATTCTAACCTTCCTTTGCCAAACAAGGTGCCCAACATTTATTATTCATGGAACAGATGATAAAGTAATTCCATTGTCGCATGGGATCGGACTTTATGACGCCCTTACTGAGAACATCAAGGCCAAACCCTATTGGGCGATCGGAAAAGGTCACAATAATATCGATTACAATTTTGGTCCGTTGGTGAGTAGTCTAAATGAATTCTTGGATCAGTATCTTGGGCAGTACACGCGAAAGAGGGTTTCCATGAGTAATCTTATTTCAACACCATCATCGAGCGCGCGAAAGTTGCGTGTAGACGCCATGAAATTGATTATTGCTGGCAATTGTGAGACGTAAACGCAGCATGTATTGCTTTTGACGAAGGTTGGCGCACAAGTACAATTACTGTCTTCTATCTCATACGTGCATTCATAGTAATATGTAAAAGAATTCAATTTGAAAGAATCCCTTTTGCTAAAGAATATTACACGGGCAGTATAAAAGCATGAATCAAAAACTCTAATTAGTTTATAGAAACAGATTCTTCTCTCAATAGAACAGAACAGTAGTTAATATCATTCACAATGCGCAGTGATTGACTATCAATCATTATGCACCTATCCTGTAACTTTCTTTCATCTCAAATGATTCATGTGAATTGTATTGAACATTATTCACCACCTAACTTGGTTTAAGACTGGAAGTTGATGATACGTGCGAACTTGGTGCTATCAAGAGAAGCACCTCCCACAAGAGCTCCATCAATGTCAGGCATTGCCATCAAACTGTCTACAGAATCAGGAGCAACAGATCCTCCATAGAGAATACGCACAGAATCTGCAGTCTCTTGATCGTACATGACTTCCAAAATAGAACGACAAGTTTTATGTACAGACTGTGCCACCTCTGGTGTGGCAACCTTTCCAGTTCCAATTGCCCAAATGGGCTCGTAAGCGATGACGACACGATCCATATCCTTCTTGGAAATACCTGCCAATCCCTTCTTTAGTTGTACCGCACATACGGCTCCAGCGAGGTTAGCATCGTATTCAGATTCGGACTCTCCGATACAGAGCATGACGGACATTCCCTGTTCTATGAGCTTGAGACATTGACCATTAATGTATTCATCAGTTTCTCCGTAGATGACACGACGTTCGGAATGTCCTGCGAGTGCCCATTTGACTCCAACAGAATCGAGCATGGATGTGGATACTGCTCCAGTGAATGCTCCATTAATTTCAGGACAGACTCCCTACGAAAGTAAGAAGCAAAGGTGTTTTATTTGTGTGATGTGTGTGTAGGTGAGAAGAATGGCTTCTGGCAATAACATATCTTATTAGGGTTACATAATATAACATATTGACTCACCTCGGCACCGATCATGAGCTTATTTCCTACCACTCCCATGGCAGCTTCGATGAATACATAAGGAACGAAAAGGGCAACATCAGCATCGGGAGAAGCATTAGTTACAGAATCAGCAATTTCTCTAGCAAGGACGAGAGCCTCTTCCTTGGTCCTGCGAGGAGACACGAAAAGGAAAATGGGGAAAAGTTAGTTTGGCAGTAGATGGATGAAATACATGTCCCACTTCGAAGGAATCAACATTATTTTGTTATTTTGTTACATATATTTCCACAAAAACGTACTGAGGGTTAAGCTTCCAGTTTCCAGAGATGAATGGCTTACGAGCATCAAGCTGGGAGCCTGATCTTACTCCAATTGGAGAAGGCGCGAACGCAGCCGCAGTGGCAAGAGTGGCGATGAGGGTTGCAACAGATAGCTTCATGTTCTATAATTAATTCCTGTCTTGATCTGGATTAGTGATTGATGTCTGATGTCTGATGGTTGATGATGTCTGATGTCTGATGGTTGATCGATGATTGCCTCGTTGGTCGTTGGTGGTGCTGAGTGGCGCTGAGTGGATTTTTTTTCTTTTGGATCGGCGGTATTTTGATTTCATCGATGCGCACATTGAAAGGACATACGTTTTATCTTGCGCGCCACAATACCAACCACCAGATTTGTTGGGTTGGGTCCTACAAATGAAGGTATTTTGTATTTTCCTGTTTTACTTGTATTTTGTATTGCCAATTGCCAGGTATTGCTGCTGTTTTCTGTTTGTTGTGCATTGGCTTGGTTGTGCATCAAGATCTTATTTGGTATTGCTGCTCCTGCAGATATATAATTAGTATCATACATTACTATTGCATGCCTTGCTCTGATAATATAAAATCCACAACCACAACTATAACTACAACCACAACCAAAACCACAAACACAAACATGAAATTCATCGCAACCACTTCCATCATACTCTGCCTCGCTAGCCAAGCTGCAGCATTTACATCAACCACCACAAACTATGCGTTCACAACTTCCCTCCCAATGGCATCCTCAGATGAAATACGCGTAATGGTAAATGGAATGCCTGGACCCATGGCCACCGCTGCTGCAGAAGCATGCCTCCGAAAAGGTCTATCCCTCTCACCATTCGCCATGACAGGACCAGACGTTCAATCATCCTCCATCACCGTCGTCGATGATGTCACTGGAACACAGGCGAACATCCGTCTCATTCCCTCCACGGAAAAGGACGAAATCCTTTCCTCGTTGAAAGAAACGAGAGAAACATTTGGACAGGACGCCATTCTAGCCATTGATTATACCCACCCATCCGCTGTCAATTCGAACGCCATGTTCTACGCAGAAAATAAAATTCCCTTCGTCATGGGGACCACCGGGGGAGATCGTGATCAGCTCATGAAGGATATGGAAGCTTCCAACGCATCCGCTGTCATCGCGCCTAATATGGGAAAACAGATTGTGGCACTTCAGGCTGGATTGGAAGATCTGGCAGTTAAATTCCCATCGGCGTTCGGGGATTATAAGCTTCATGTCAGGGAATCGCATCAGAAGACCAAGGCGGATACCAGTGGAACTGCCAAGGCTGTGGTGGACAGTTTAAAGGAATTGGCGGGAGATGGTGCTTACACGTATGATGATATTGAAATGATTAGGGATGAGGAGGAGAGTAAGGAGTTTGGAGTCAAGGAAGAATATGTTAATGGGGGACATGCCTTCCATACGTATACTCTGACCAGTCCTGATGGTACTGTTGAATTTCAATTGAAGCATAATGTTAGTGGAAGAACTGTGTACGCAGAGGGAACTGCTGATGCTGTCAAGTTCTTGGCGAAAAAGATTGATCAGGGCGAAGGTAATAAAATTTACAGCATGATTAACGTGTTGGAAGAAGGCGCCATGGAGTAAAGTTAACTTAAAATGAATCCTTTTAGAAGAATGCTGGCAGATATTGCCTTTACTTGCGAGGCAAGGTAACGTTTGAATACTTGAATAAACACGACAGTCAGCCAACATGGCAATTATAGAGTATAGAAAAGGGCGTGTTTATGGTTAATGAACACTGCGATAAAAGAATTATCCAGTTATGTAATACAGCAGCGTTCGTGAGTGTTTCCTCCTTCTTTCTTATGATAATCTCTGGATCACAGACTCTTCATCATCGGTTGCCTCGTGCAACGGAATTTGGTACATGGAATTCGTGTTGGATGCCTCACTGGGTCGAGCAGAAATTCTATTCAATGTTGTCAACCTCATGATCCCGAGAGGATTTCGAGATGCAGTGCTATCAACAGAGATATCAGCAGGACTGCCACCGCCTCTCTTCACAGGTGTGATGGCATACGCACTTTCGTCACAGTCTACATCTACATTCCTTCTAGCGCCGAGCTTGCCAGGACTATTTCCTGGACTATCATTGCCTGCTGTCTCCATCGTGTTACTTGGTTTAATGCCGTGCATTTGTTCATCCTCTCTTTTGCGACGGCAGCAACGAGTGGAACTGACGAGGAGCACAAATGACGTCAATACCAATACACTTACGACAGCAATCAAGGACATGAAGAGAACAGTGTTATCAGTTGTTGTTGAGATAAGCACGGAGTCAGCGTTTTCAAATTTCACTGATGATGACGAAGAGCTTGGACCAAAGTGACCATTCACCATCAAGCTTTCAAGAAGCGTTCCAGCTTCCTTGTTGTTCACCAAGTCAGAAATTGATATAGCAAAGTCATTTTTCTTTGTCCCAGCGTAAAGGATGGAGATTTCTGCCTCGATGGTGGTCTTCATATCGGCTTCAATCACCTCTTGACCTTTCGCAGAAAAGGTTGTCATGTAGATATCTTGATTTCCAAAGGTAGGCGATGACATGAATTTGTTGTTGAAAAAGATGGCTGAAGTTTCTTCCAACTCGAACATTTCTGCAGCAGAAAATGTTCTAGGGGTGTCGGTGTACACCAACCAAGTCATTGAAGCTGTAGCTTTAAATACCTGGAGAGGGTAACATTGAATAACATGGAATATGATGTTGCAAAGTTGTGAGAGCCTGTTGCATGAAGTATAGAATACAAGTAGGGACAACGATCAATCTATCCCATAAACCATCACATACCTTCGCAAAAGTGCAGGGTAAGATCATTGCGAAGAAGACCAGTGCATTTCCAAAAGATTTCATTTTGATTGTTGGCGGCTTCCTTCTTTAGATCGAAAATTCGTTATGGAATTTTGAATTGTAATTTGTAATGTTACTCATAAAAGGTGTTTCTTCTTGGTGAGAAGAGGAGTAATTGTTCCTGTCTTGGCACAGAGCTAGAATTGGCATAGATTTATTTGAAAAGTAAAACGCCAGTCGGCTGTCCGTATTAAAAAGGGGTTAAGAAAGATAGCAATAGCAAACAATCCACATGGAAAAGCATGTAGAATAGGTTCCGACCCTCAAAATCATACCTCGAAGAATCCGTTTCCTCGCGACACCACTCACTCCTCCAACAACCTCCAACAATCCTTATCACGGCATGTCGCATGCAGGCATGCAGCATGTACTTATGTATGTACCTACCACAATTCATGTTTAATTTTACCTTAAGACAATTATTCATATTGGTGCCGAGAATGACAGGATTTTGACGCAAGGAAAAATGACTTGTGGTAGAAAGGTTTTTAAGAATGAGCTGAGACTTCTGATGATCCAGGATGATCAGGTTGCCGAATGAGACCCTTTTACAGACCAGTATCCCATATCTGTTCTTTCTGGCTGCTACACGGATCCACCAATGATACATCTGTAGTGTAATAGTTGGTGTCAAGGGATTCACCATTGATTGCACGGTATCCGAAGAAGGGCAATAAGGAAATCGCAAGAGCTGAAAGTAAAAAGAGGAAGGAAATAAAAGAAGAAAAGTTCGCATGAATACTTGAAGAAAGTTCCACTACCTAGAAGATTACGAAAACATTTAGGGTTGTCAATCGCAACTTCGGCAAAAACAACACTACTTCAACTTGGCATCGACCTTGATGGAAAAGCATTGGCAAATCTAAAGCAGGAAGTAAAATGTTCGAATAGAGGAAAAGTAATCCCCAACGACTTCTTAATTGTGTTTCCATTTCCCACTCGTTCTTCAACGATCATTTTGATGACGTAAGCTTTGATCATCACCTCTCTAAACAAAAAAGGAATTTAATCATACCCTGATATAGTATACAATACAACTCAATCATTTACTAATTAGGAACTACGGTGAGTATAAAGAGTCGCCAGATACAAGAGTATCTTATTCATCGTTGTTAAATGTTAAAGTACAGCGGGCGTATCTGCAATACATTTACACTTTATACACGTCGTCTCCTGTTGTATGAATATACATTTTCAAATTGAGCAACGCATCGTCAGTACTAACTTGTACATTCTTCGCAAAGGTAATAAAAGATAAAGAACCTTCAGATCTCTTTGACCAAACACGTTTGAATAAGTCAGTGGTCGATTATATCGCTGCACAAACACGTTTGAATAATATTTGGCGGTTGTAGGAATCATATTTATTAGGAATTATAATTGAAATTCGCTCTGTCAAGTTTAACTTTAATCGGCATAATAGGAATTACTGTAATCAAACACGTCAAAATATATCTGGCAGTCGTAGGAATCATATGTAAGAATCATAATTCACAAAGGCAATTAGTACATATACCGACAGTTCTCAATAAATTAAGCTCATCAAAGCTACAGCAGCTCTTTGCTAAACGGATCCGGCAGTACAAAAACAGCTGTAGAATCTAAGATGGCGCCAGCAGCTTTCACCATTGACAGTGATAAGCAAGACCCTACGTTAACCGAGTTTGAGAGTCTGACGAAGGAACTTATTCGTCCTCTCGTCGAGCTAAATGATCACATCAATAATCTTACCTCCAAAGAAAACAAAATCAACTCAACAAGAATCGTAGTTACAGGAGATCAAAGTCATGGCAAGACATCATTACTGGAGGCCCTTAGTGGCATTGACTTGCCACGTGGTGAGGGCATACAAACTCGCGTCCCATTGATACTGCAGCTTCGAGCTGCTGCATCAGGTAATGAATATGCGACGATCAGATTAGAGTCATCTTCTTCTGAAGACGAAGCCGAACGCATATCATTTTGTGACATTGGCAGCAAAGTAAGAGAATATACGCAGAAGGCTGCTGGTGATGGCAAGGATATCAGGGATGAGCCTATAGAGCTCAAGATCTATCGAATTGATCAAGATGATTTGACCTTGGTAGATTTACCAGGTATCACTCGTGTCGCCCTCAACGATCAAGCCGGTGGTGATGGTCGCAAGCTTGAGAAAATGATTCTTGATATGTGCAAGAAGTACATGGCTCCAGAGCAGTCGATTCTGTTGAATGTTGTGAGTGCGATGGTTGACTTTTCAACGAGTGCGTCGCTTCAGCTATCGCGGGAACTGGATCCTACGGGAGATAGGACCATGATATGCGTCACCAAGGTCGATCAACACAAGGAAGACGGACTAAGTGATAAGATACACTCTGCGATTGATATGATGAAGCTGGATCCTGAGCATGTATTCGCTGTGAGGAATAGATCACAACAAGAGAATAATGATCAGGTGCCGCTCAAGGAAGTACGAGACCTGGAGAAACGGATACTACACAAGATATGTCAGGATTGCGATGTTGGGTATGGGCTCGGGGTAGGATCTTTGTCGAAACAACTGGTGAAGATTCAATACGAGCAGATTGTCCATACCTTGCCAAGGACGCGAGCTGCGATTCGTGAGCAAATTGAAGAGCTCGAGAGCAGTATGGATAAGCTTGGTGAGCCTGTAGGTGATGCTAGAGCTTGTCGATCGAAGGTAATGCATTGTATTGAGTCGTCGATAAGTGAGCTACAGGACGAAGTCTTGGGCCGCACATCGTCGGCGCCGGTTTCTGACGGGATAACAGGGGCGTCATTTGAGTTTGAACTGACAATTGAGGATTTAGAAGCCGAAAGGAAGAAGTCCTTGACGCACAGTTATATTAAGTCCATTCAAGATGTGTGTGGATTTAAGTTCACTCTAATGATTGATCCAAACAGAAAGAAGAAAGCGGAAGATGCCAATGGTTCAGTGGGAGCTTACTTGAGTGTGGAATTTCCTGAGGACAACATCGTAGCTTCTATGGCTCTGTCATATGAATTCACAGTGTCGTCAGGAGAGAAGTACTTCTCACGTAAATTGGAAGAAGAATTTGTTGAATCACATAAAGGAAGGGGCTCTCATGAATTCATAAGTGCAGCAGATGCCGACAATATCAAAGGATCTACCACATTCCAAGTAAACGTATTCGTCGAGAAGCTAGTACTCAAGAAATATGAAAACAATACTGATGATTACCAATCAATCATGCTCTGTGCTCAACTCAATAAGCTACAAGACGACTTTGTATCTTCCTTGGACAAGCTATACTCACACCATTACTTCTTCTCTTCCAATTTTTGTAAGAAACTGCAACATGAAGTGTCTGCCTGTCGTGGTGGTACTGGTCTTCCTGGAGCTGTCGGTCCTCACGTACCTGTGAACATTCTCAAAACACTTCGTCAGAAGCTACCAATTGTTGTTACAGTATATCGAGATGGGGTCCAGAAAGCGGTGCTGCAGAAAGTTGATAAGCTCGTCGATAGGCACTTTGAGTCCAAGCTATACCCAAAGCTGAACGTCCTAATTATCGATAGTTGCAAATCTCTCGTCACTCAACAAGCATCGATACTTGTGAAACAGCATGGATTGATCCTTGAGTGGGAGGAGTCGGTATGCAGCAGTAATCACTATTTTATGGACACTGTCCAGAGCATCAGGTCGATAATCGCAGATACCGAGAACGATAGGCCTTCCTACCTCAAACATCTATCTGAAGCATCAATCAAGCTCATGAGCAACGAGGATCAGAGGATTGTGGATATGCAGATTGAGATATTTGCGTATTGGAAGCTAATGAAAAAGCGTGTTGCTGACTATATGATAATGTCAACCCATTCCGTAATGGTGCATAAGCCTATCAATATCATGCTGAAACCAGCCTTACTCGAGGCAACGATGTCGCATGGTGACACTGAGATAGTGAGACTCCTGTCTCCCGATAGTACCATCGTCCGAAGGCGAAATGATATATCTAGACGTCTTGATCGTCTGTTGAAGGCGAGATCATCGCTGGAGGAATGGGACGAGAAGGCGCAACTCTTATAATGTGGTGTGATGTACCTTGGCAAGGAGGAAGAGTTGTTGAATATGAACACATTCAAGGCTTCCCACCTGTGATACTCAGTATTGAGCTGGACTAAGTCTATGCTTCTTGCCATGACGATAGCTCTATGGCATCTAATCATTTCTTATTTCTCAAATAAATGTGACGCTTTTGATTGTATTACTCAAGGTATCACTGACTGAATCTTATTCACTCGGCTCAAACAGAACTTAGAGTACCCATTAAAAAATCTTACAACAATGATGTCTTTTGTAACGAATGAAAAAGCACTTTCTTATGAATAGAAATCATTGCGTACAAGCATTTTGATTTCTACAGAAATAATATCCTCTCGGAACTATAGATTTTGTTCAATCAAATTGCATCATTGTGTTCCCTCTTCAAATTCGTGATACTAGAAGAGTGACCTTCCACCTGAATGCGAAGGTGACGCAATTCCTTGACTAGCAACCGACACTTGGAATCAAACTGCATGATAGCAAATGGTGTTCCTGAAATATCACATTTGCCTTACCATGATAGTTGCGAAGGATTCGACGTGTTCTTCCTATACATATCGATGCGACGACAACTCATACCAAGCGAATAGTCCAAGAAATGCAGAGATGGGGTTTCCCTTTTGTTGCTCCCCACATGAGCTCCATTTGCGAGATCCTCTTTATTACTGTTGGTATGAGATAGGCTCAGCCAAGAAAGGGAGTAGAATGAATGTAATAGATCTGAGTAGTAGGATCCATCTCTCAATTTGCTGAATCCTCACATATCAGTTTGATAATCCATAATAAATGCCCTCAACAACTGCTGGTCCAACAAATGATCGCAATTTAGAATCGTGAGTGTACCGCCTATTCAATAAAAGTAACAAGCATCTTCCAACTTGTTTGGTCTTCCTTGTAGTCGTCCGATCTGTTTAGAGACACGCCATGTTACTAAATCATTTCTCCAGCTGAAGGTGTCATCATCGTCCAGAACTCGCTTCAATCTCCCCATGAGCTTCAAGGATGCAATACCACAAAATGTCGAGCGAGCCGCCATGGCTCTCTTGTCCTGGTATAAGTGATATCGCACCATCCCATGCTCGACATGATCGAATATATTTCACAGCTTCATCTATATCGACACCATTCCAATCCTTAATAATATGAGATATTGCACAAGCACAATATATAAATCGCAAATCATTCTCACTTCCCAGATGCACACTCGAGAAGCTACAGAATACGAGAGTATTAATAATATGACCAGAACTCCATTTTGAGATTGGCATTGGAGCATTCTTACCTTCCTCCTTCTCTCTGTGGATACTGCAGTCCCTTTACAATGCCCTTCTTATCGACTCTTTCTAAATCATCTCCCAAAGTAATCAATGTACACAGAGCAGAGTATGTCATTGCCAAATGCCCTTGATTGTGATAAAGGCATTCATCTTTATTCATGTTGCTGAGGAAGGTCCCTACCTTGAAACCGGCGATTCCAGGTTCCTGTGCATGAGAATGAGTTTGAAGACTATAGATCCATGCGATTATTTCATGTTTATCAATGGAGTATTGAGTGAGATTCTGTGGAGAGTCAAAGGAGCCGAGCATTTCTAGGGACTGAATTGCAAAGTGTACCTTGAGCAATCAGCAATCAGACAATCAAATTATGGAACATGGGCGACGAAGAAGGTAGGATTGCAAGCAGACAGATAATCTAGTCCTGCGATGAGCTATTTGCTGCTCTGCTTGGTTATTTTGCTATTCCAATTCCAATTCCAATTCCAATTCCAATTCCAATTCCAATTCCAATTCCAATTCTTAGTCACTACAAAATAGTCTAATTAATAATTCTTTTGTGAAAACAAACATATCAAGGCCAGTTACATAAAAGAAGAGGATATTTATATGCAAAACGACGTGAACATGGAATCGAATAGAAACATGATTTTTAAAGAATAATGAAAGAGGGTTGTAGAGATATTGCGAACTTTATCGAAAGGGTGTGAGCGTGCATCATAAAGCAGCTTCCAAAACTATCCAAACAAGATAGTTTCCAAAGAGGCTCGAGCACTGAAAGGGATCACATATGGAGAAAGATGAAAGGAATTCGAATACTGAGAGTGTCGTGCCAGTAGTTGCAAGTTTGCTTGATACTTTCGAACTTTTATACGAACATAACAAAAACAAAGCTGTCATTCGTTGCATCACATATGTTTCAACTCTATTTTCAATTCTAGCAACTTTGATCAATACTACCTACAAGTAGTCTAGTACAACAATCTGTGATTTTGAAAGTGACCAAGATAATGAACGTTAAACCATGCAAAAGACAGTTATTACCAGCACTTTTCCCACTTTTCTACAATCCAACTGAATCCAATCAAACCATGGATAGTATTGCAATACCACGAACAAGTGGTAAAGTAGTGGTTGATATAAGGATCAAAAGAAAGAACTAAATAAACCATGCAATCCTCATGTTTCAGTTTTGGTCAATCTACAGCCGCTGCTGCACCTCCTGCTGTCAACTTTAGCTTTGGTAATGATAAACCAGGATCTACCCCTAGGTTATCTCTCGGTCTCGGACCACAAGCACCAATTCCACCCCCTGCATCTAAAACTATCACTCAATCCAATGCTTCAACTGAGTTTGAGAGTCTGACGAAGGAGCTTATTCGTCCTCTCGTCGAGCTAAATGATCACATTAATAATCTTACCTCCAAAGAAAACAAAATCAACTCCACAAGAATCGTAGTTGCAGGAGATCAAAGTCATGGCAAGACATCATTACTGGAGGCCCTTAGTGGCATTGACTTGCCACGTGGCGAGGGCATACAAACTCGCGTCCCATTGATACTGCAGCTTCGAGCTGCTGCATCTGGCGATGAATATGCGACGATCAGATTAGAGTCATCTTCTTCTGAAGACGAAGCCGAACGCATATCATTTTGTGACATTGGCAGCAAAGTAAGAGAATATACACAGAAGGCTGCTGGTGATGGCAAGGATATCAGGGATGAGCCCATTGAGCTCAAGATCTATCGAATTGATCAAGATGATTTGACCTTGGTAGATTTACCAGGTATCACTCGTGTCGCCCTGAACGATCAAGCCGGTGGTGATGGTCGCAAGCTTGAGAAAATGATTCTTGATATGTGCAAGAAGTACATGGCTCCAGAGCAGTCGATTCTGTTGAATGTTGTGAGTGCGATGGTTGACTTTTCAACGAGTGCATCGCTTCAGCTATCACGGGAACTGGATCCTACGGGAGATAGGACTATGATATGCGTCACCAAGGTCGATCAACACAAGGAAGACGGACTAAGTGATAAGATCCACTCTGCGATTGATATGATGAAGCTGGATCCTGAGCATGTATTCGCTGTGAGGAATAGATCACAACAAGAGAATAATGATCAGGTGCCGCTCAATGAAGTACGAGACCTGGAGAAACGTATGCTAGACAAGATATCTCAGGATGGCGATGTTGGGTATGGGCTCGGGGTAGGATCTTTGTCGAAACAACTGGTGAAGATTCAATACGAGCAGATTGTCCATACCTTGCCAAGGACACGAACTGCGATTCGTGAGCAAATTGAAGAGCTCAAGAGCAGGATGGATGAGCTTGGTGAGCCTGTAGGTGATGCTAGAGCTTGTCGATCGAAGGTAATGCATTGTATTGAGTCGTCGATAAGTGAGCTGCAGGACGAAGTCTTGGGCCGCACATCGTCGGCGCCGGTTTCTGACGGGATGACAGGGGCGTCATTTGAGATTGCATTGACAATTGAGGATTTTGAAGCCGAAAGGAAGAAGTCCTTGAAAACAATTAAGATTATGTCCATTCGAGATGTGGGTGGCTATGAATTCACTCTAATGATCCATCCAAATAGAAAGAAGAAAGCGGAAGATGCCAATGCTTCGATAGGGGCTTTCTTGAGAGTGGAATTTCCTAAGGACAACAGTGTAGCATCTATGGCTCTGTCATATGAATTCACAGTGTCGTCAGGAGAGAAGTACTTCTCGCACAAAGACGAACAAGAGTTTGTTGAACCAATCGATAATTGGGGTTCCTCGGACTTCATAAGTGCAGCAGATGCCGACAATATCAAAGGATCTATCACATTCCAAGTAAACGTATTCGTCGAGAAGCTAGTACTCAAGAAACAGGAAAAGAGTACTGATGATTACCAATCAATCATGCTCTGTGCTCAACTCAATAAGCTACAAGACGACTTTGTATCTTCCTTGGACAAGCTATACTCTAACCATTACTTCTTCTCTTCCAATTTTCGTAAGAAACTGCAACATGAAGTGTCTGCCTGTCGCGGCGGTGTTGGTCTACCTGGAGCTGTCGGTCCTCACGTACCTGTGAACATTCTCAAATCACTTCGTCAGAAGCTACCAATTGTTGTTGCAGTATATCGAGATGGGGTCAAGAAAGCGGTGCTGCAGAAAGTTGATAAGCTCGTCGATAGGCACTTTGCGTCCAAACTGTACCCAAAGCTGAACGTTCTGATTATCAATAGTTGCAAATCTCTCGTCGCTCAACAGGCATCGATACTTGTGAAACAGCATGGATTCATTCTTGAGTGGGAGGAGTCGGTATGCAGCAGTAATCACTATTTCATGGACACTGTCCAGAGCATCAGGTCGATAATCGCAGATACCAAGAACGACAGGCTTTCCTACCTCAAACATCTATCTGAAGCATCAATCAAGCTCATGAGCAATGAGGATCAGAGGATTGTGGATATGCAGATTGAGATATTTGCGTATTGGAAGCTAATGAAAAAGCGTGTTGCTGACTATATGATAATGTCAACCCATTCCGTAATGGTGAATAAGCCTATCAATATCATGCTGAAACCAGCCTTACTCGAGGCAACGATGTCGCATGGTGACACTGAGATAGTGCGACTCCTGTCTCCCGATAGCACCATCGTCCGAAGGCGAAATGATATATCTAGACGTCTTGATCGTCTGTTGAAGGCTAGATCATCGCTGGAGGAATGGGACGAGAAGGCGCAACT
>Ga0306864_1000248_pt1 | contig 25839 bp, 25 predicted proteins | sample AntRauTorckE5430_FD_190448 | JGI IMG/M metagenome (GOLD analysis project Ga0306864, IMG submission 190448) | Saline lake microbial communities from Rauer Islands, Antarctica - Metagenome Torckler E5 #430 (v2) (version 2) | ecosystem: Environmental > Aquatic > Non-marine Saline and Alkaline >...
GAGCAGCATTAGTATCAGGATTATATAGTATTATATTATGATCTTCTCCATCTTGTACAAGTTGTAATAATTACTAGAGCAGCATGAGTATCAGGTATAACTATAGTATTATATAGCATTATATAATGATCGTGTCCATCGTATTCACGTTGTACTAATTACTATTAGATCAATCAAAAGTGTAGCCCCCCTGTTTTGAATTCTTCATCTCTCCACGACCGATATTAGGATTGCTGCCTCCGCTTTCTCGCTTCACTGTCCGCTACCTTTTCCTTCGTTATTATCTTAATAACTTGAATACGGATTGGAAGCGGTTATTGCAACAATTTGATTGGGGTAAGTGACTTGCTGCTACGATTGCTGTTGTGATTGCTTGTTGATTATGGTTGGATGGTGTTGAAGGTAGTGTGCGATATTCTTGAGATTATTGACTACTCTGACTTACCACATGTAAATTAGGCGCATGCGGTTGAGTGGGTGTGTCTATGTCGGAAGAACTGGCATTGATAGTGCTCGAAATAGGTATATTAGAGTTCATGGTTTTAATGCTCTAGGTGGTGTCGTCGCAATTTTGATGTTTTGTGTTGGAAACTTGTAGTCAGGAGGTAGGGATATAAGAACCTCCGTTTCCCTCTTTTTTCCTTAAGTTAATATTTCAATCCCAGATACGAATCATGATACATTTAGCAAGACTGATTTTAATGCAGGTTTTTATGTACCCCTAGCACGGGGGTGCCATATCTCCACCCCCGTGCTAGGGGTACATAAAAACCTCCATTAAAATCAGTCTTGCTAAATGAATCATGATTCGTATCTGGGATTGAAATATTAACTTAAGGAAAAAAGAGGGAAACGGAGATAGAGACTCTAGGCACAGCCTAAATGTCTTTGGGCTATTTAGCCTGAGTCTTGGAAAAAATATGTTCCAAGAATAGGGAGAGTCTCAATCTACCCCTAGCACGGGGGTGCCATATCTCGTATTCGCTTGGGTCTTGTGATTTTGGGACTTGCGACGGGAGGGGGGGGGTAGAAATGGGAGGAACAATGAAGTGAAGTAGTGAAGTGAAGTTGAGAGCGCGCCATTTTAATTCAAATCGACTGATTGATGATTGATGATTGACGACGACCACATCATTCATTCCATTTTCCATTCCAAATGCATATTTATATGATACCTACCAAAAGTTATAATTCATCTATCAGCAGTACTGCATCGTGCATCGTCCATTGCAATCTGCATTATCGTAGTAGTTGTAACAATCTACAAACTTGTGTTCAGAATATCCTTTCCTAATGCCGCCGCAAAATGAGAAAGATTCCGCCACGTATGACAAAGTGAATGTCGCGACTCCTGCCGATAAATACATTGAAACGAGACCAAGGAACACCTTTGAAACTGCATCGTGGTTGTCAAAGCTTTTCTTTGCCTGGCCTCAGGATCTCTTGACTGAAGGCTTGATCCGACCTGTTGAAGAGAAGGATCTGCCAGGTAAGTTAGGTTGTGCATCAATTTACTCAATGTTTCAATCGTAACACGACTGTTTCTCATTTGTTCTTTTTCTCCCTACTGTAATTATGTTTCTTTGTCACTACAGCTATCATGACCGATGAGCAATCCAAACACAACCGTGCAAAGTTTGAAAAAGTCTGGCATGATGAAGTAACTCGAGTGGAAATATTGAAAAACGAGCTCCCTTTGAACTCGAAAAAAAGAGCGTCCTTACGGCCAAGTTTGCATAGAGCTTTGCTCAAGGATTTTATTATCACTACCTGGATAGTGCAACCGCTCATGTTTGCAAGTTCTACGGCTAGGATAGTCATGTCCATTTCATTAGGATACTTGATTCAGTCTTTCATTGACAAATCGAAAGAAGGCTATTGGTGGGCAGCTATTCTAGTCTTCTGTAACGCAGTTGTGCTGTTTGAGCACCATCATGTTTTTTTCTTTACGGTGAGTGCTGACTCCATTATGTTTTACCCATGTCTCCTCACCATTGACTCACCACTTATCACCATTCCAGTGGCGGAAAGGAATGCAGATTCGAATTGGAGCAGTCGCCTCAATATTTGCAAAATCTTTGAGACTCAACTCGGTTGGGGGCGGGGAAGTTGCTTCTACGGGTCAGATTTTAAACTTGGTCAGTAACGATGTAGAACGCTTCATGATGACAACGCTCTTCATATCCTACGTCATTTGGGCACCGCTCCAAGCTATCGCAATCCTTATCATAGGGATTTATCTCATCGGTCCGGCATTTGCAGTTGGTATTGGACTGCTGCTCTTTGTCTTTATCCCTCTTCAGCTCTACTTGAGCAAAAGATTTGCATCACTCAGATCCAAGGTTGCTTCAATCACCGATCAACGCATGACACTTGTTTCCCAAGCTATTGAAGGTGTGCGTGTTATGAAAATGAGTGGATGGGAGAACGAATTGCAAAAGCGAATTGATGCTGCGAGAGCTTTAGAAATAAGCCAGATCCATAAAGCAAATAAACTCAAGGCTCTCAATGAAGCACTGTTCTTTTCAGTCAACGTCGTGATCTCCATTGCCATCTTTGTCTCCCATATATTCATCTTTGAAGGATCATTGACTACAAGAAATGTGTTCACTATTCTGAGTCTCATGAATGTGCTACAGATTGAGTTGACAAAGCATTTGTCTCTTGGAGTAATGGCTGGGTCGGAGTGTTGGGTATCAGTTCGGCGCATCCAAAAGTTCCTCGAGTCGCCAGAGCTAGTCGTCGACAATATGAGTGATAATAAAACTTCATTCTCTACAGATGTTACTTGTGCCATCAAATTGACTAATGTGACATGTTGCTGGGATGAAGCTAGAGACTCCGAGAACAGTGAAGAAGCAGACCCTGGTCGGACTGTTGCTTTATCGAACATCAATCTTTCGTTGCAGAAACATGGGGATCTTCTTTGTATTATAGGTGCCGTTGGAAGCGGGAAGAGTGCTCTTTTGTACGCCCTTGCTGGGGAACTTGCACCATCAAATGGGACAATTCAGCGTTCATATAATTCTCTTGCGTATGCACCTCAATCCCCATGGATAATGAATGGTACAATTCGATCCAATATCCTGATGGGGAGAAATTGTGATCACAACTTTTATGAGGAAGTTGTTGCGGCGTGTGGACTGGTACAGGATTTTGACCAGTTCGTAGATGGTGATGAAACAATCGTCGGCGATAGAGGTGTGCAATGTAGTGGTGGTCAAAAAGCCAGAATAGGATTGGCGAGAGCTCTTTACAGGGATGCGGAGGTTCTTTTGCTTGACGATCCTCTTTCTGCCGTGGACAGCAGAGTTGGAAAAATCATTTACTATTCCGCAATTCAGGATCTATCATTGAAAAGAGGGAAATGTGTTGTGTTGGGTAAGTTGTCACTGAGAGATATTTGTTATGTTCTTGGTCGTGGTTGCTGAATATCTCATTTTCCTGTATCGCTGTCCCATTTTAGTCACACATCAGCACCAGTATATTCACAATGTTAATACTCGCTGTGCGTTTTTATCCGATGGTGAATTAAAGCACGTTGGAACCTTTGAAGAATGTGTCGCAAAGTCTGAGGGCAAACTGCGTCTTGTTTCTCACAATATGGATGTGGTGGATGGTGCTGACTTGGTTGAAAAGGATGTCATACCTGATCGTATTGCCATTATGGAGGCCGAGAACAAGAGCTTAAAAGCTTCGAAGGATGTCGAGCTGAATGAAATGGTGGAACCCGATAATAATGAAAACAGCCAAAAAGAGAAAAAACACACCGGAGTTGTCACTAAAGCGACCTTTCTCCATTACGCCAGGTCTGCTGGAAGTGTGTGGCTTGCATTTTTGCTCTTAGTTATATTTCTCATCACCCAGGTTCTTCAATTGGGAGCCATTGCAATGCTTGGAAGATGGTCAGAATACTCTCCTGAACGTCAACGTTCTGCGTCTATTGTTGGTCCTGTCCTTGCTCTCGGAGGTGGGTTGTGCTTATTTTCGCTCTTGCGATCCGTAACAAGTTTTTCCCTCACACTGAGAGCTTCGAAGAAGTTGCACGATGCAATGTCGAGTGCAGTGCTCAGAGCAAAGATTGAATTCTTTGATACAAATCCTAGTGGACGTATTCTCAATCGCTTTAGTGCTGATGTTGGATCTAATGATGACCTCTTGCCGCATACTCTTTTTGACTTCTTCATGTGCGCGTTCCTAGTTGGTGGTTCTCTCGTCACGGCTGTCGCAGCCATTCCCGTTATACTAGTTATCATGCCTCCTTTGATTTGGTATTTCCTGCGGGTGAGAAACATGTTTGTGACAACAAGCAGAGAGTTAAAAAGGATTGAGGGTCTGGCAAGAAGCCCAATTTTTGCTATGCTTAATGAAAGTATTAGTGGCGTTGCAACCATTAGGTCCAATGATGCAATGGAATACATCAAGGAAAAGTTCCAAGACTGCCATGATATGCACTCTCGTGCTTTCTGGAGTTTCCTTGCCTCGTCTAGGTGGTTAGGATTCAGAATGGATTGTATTATGTTCTTGAATTGTTCAGTAGCATCCTTTCTTGCGGTCCTAGTCAGCGAACGTGATTGGTTTAAAGTCGATCCTGTTATATTTGGATTAGCTCTCTCGATGTTGATTCAACTAGGATCCATTTTCCAATGGTAAGACCTTACTTTATATCTCATGTTCTAGATTTATGTGCACTTTCCTGCGTTACTGATGTTTCAACCTTGGTTTCGAACAAACAACATGCAGGACTATAAGGCAGTCAGCCGAAGTTGTGAATCAAATGGTCAGTGTTGAACGAGTATCCGAGTACAGTCTCTTGGAACCAGAGGCGCCTCTAAAAAAAGAAATTGATGAGGATCATCCGATGTGGCCTACATGCGGGACCATTCAAGTTCATAATTTGTCTATTCGTTATCGCAAAGCATTACCCCTTTCGCTCAAAGGGGTAACATTTGATGTTCCCAGTGGAAAACGTATCGGTGTTGTTGGAAGAACTGGCAGTGGTGCGTGTGCGTGTTTCTATTTCAATTAAACAGCTTTACCATTCACTTACTCCCTCATTTTGATTCACCAAAAGGGAAAAGTACATTGGTTCAGGCGATGTTTAGAATACTCGAAGCTGAAGAGGGGAAGATCACTATTGACGGAGTTGATCTTGCGACTATGGGACTCCACAAATTGAGAAAGTGTATGTCTGTGATCAATCAAATTCCAGTATTGTTCAGCGGTACGATCAAGGAAAATCTGGATCCTTTTGAAAAATTCGACATAGCAAGCATACGCAATGCATTAGTTTCAGTCCAGATGATTGAGACGATAGACAAGTTAAATCTTGGAATCAATTCTCAAGTCGCTGAAAGCGGTAAGAATTTCTCTGTAGGAGAAAGGGTAAGTAGTCAATCCATCTTGATATCTTGACCAGCTACTGGTATTAAACGATTGTTACTAACTCTTTCTTATTAGCAACTGCTGTGTCTGGCGAGGGCGATACTTCAAAAAAGCAAGATACTTGTACTCGACGAGCCTACAGCAAATGTGGACAATCGTACTGATAAATTGCTTCAGGCAGCGGTGAATAAATCATTCGCTGGCGCAACAATCATTTCAGTTGCGCACAGATTGGAGACCGTTATTGAAAACGATTTGATTCTAGTTCTCGGCGGAGGAGAGATCCTTGAGTATGGTACTCCTTCTGAATTGATTTCTCTTGATGGACACTTTTCTAGTATGATTAATGACACAGGTGTTGAGATGGCAAAGGAATTGAAACACAGGGTACTTTCAACAACTAGAAACTAGATTTGACAGAATTAAATAACAAATAGAGAACTGTCAAGACCTTCATTATAAGCACTGCAGACATATACTTCAAGATTGACGAGCGGGCAAAGCTCCAAGAATAGTAGTAGTAGTGACAACAAATGAGAGTAAGCTGCTGTAGGGACTCTCTACTCGTAATTTTTTTTTAAATAAACCTTTTTAAAGCGTGAATCAATTGAAGAAAACACGGCTCTAGCTTCGTAGGAGGGATCTTTCTATTATAAAGATAAAAGAGCTTCACCCAAAATGATACACCAGCCTTCTTCTATCATAGCGAAGTATCAGGTGAGTGGGGAAGCTGTTGCAAAATTGCTGGCACATCCCACTGAGTTCCCGAAAATATGCACACCAAAGGCAAAGAATAAAATTATCAATCATCAAACACTTTTGAGAAAGAAGCTGTTGGAGATACAAGGACAGAAAGCAAAAAGTACAAAGGTAGAAAATGAAAAGAAGCTGAAGAGGTTGAAATATCGAAAGATGAAAAAGGACGAGCAATTTCATCTCGTAAAATCAAAAGTATTTGAAAAAAGAATGCCAGAATGCACTGAAGCAACACTGACCTCTTCAATAGAATCGTTATCTATATCTTCCTCAGATAATAGTAGACCTCCAACAAGTGGTACCATCGTGTGTCATAACAACTATGGGCGCGTCCCCAAGTACATTTTGAGACGTAAAATTGAAGAAGGTAGAGAAGCAAGTGAGGTAACCACTCCGATACCACCAGTGATAGAATACATAAGAAAAATCTCCGATGTAGCAAGGATACGAAACGAGTATGATAATAAAATCATAGCACTGAAAGACTCTCTACGGAGCCTACCCTTTGGTATACAAAGTAGTGGCTCAGTGAAGAGACGTGAAGATCTTGAGGGAGCATTGAGGCAATTACAACACGACAAGTCCTTTATTACGGTGAAACGCTTTTACAACGAGCAAAGAATAATACAATTAAATGCTAAACTATAAATGCAACGTTGAGATCGAAGGATGAATGGTTAGTGTGTTCAACGATTTTATCGTACTATATCATAAGCAAATTTGAACACTGATGTTGTCTAGTAGCCAACATTGTTTAGTATTCAACAGTTATTATCTTTCATATATGGAACGTGATGTTACAATATTTATGCCCTCTTGTTTTACCCATTTACAAGATATTATACAAACGGAGATCAAGAGTTGGCACACAAAGACTCACGCAATGGGCAAGGGAGGTTGAGGGATGGAGTTTCTACACAACGACATTATCATTTACTTGGAGGGACGCAAAAGGTAAAGTATTAGATGTTTTGTTCATGAGTTATCGATACTCCTTTCTTAAAAAGTGGGACCACAGAACATATTCTTCGGAGCAACTTGTGATAAACAAAAAGATATCGGTTGCCCTCAGATCAGAGCACGGATTCGTTAGAGAAAACAAAGAATAAAGTAAGTTATATGGATTCCTTTAAATTTGAGGGTACAACCAGACTTGCCCTTCTGCTTCTACTGTGCTTCAAAAGAGAGGCCTGGGCTTCTTTATTCTTCAATGCTAAGAAACGGGGATACGAATGCCTGCTCATCATCACATAAATCTCCTTTTGTACGCTGTCAAAGATTGGCCTTTCTATCCGACTTAGTTTCTCCATATCTTCTTCTACCTTCTTCCTTTGAGCCGCAGAGACATTGATTTGCATTTCAGATCCGACCCTGACATATTTTTCAAATATCGCTTCCGCAAATGCCATGATATCGGCCTCGTCGTGGTTGCTCTTGTCCTCACATGTAGGTGCTCGAAGGATGTCTACAGATCTATGAAAATCATTCACGACGCACCAGAAACGGATGTTCTCAACACTACAACAAGAAAATAGATAAGTTTTTAGAGAAGAAGAGGAGAAAGGAAGTTGACTCTCGCACCAAAAGATAATTTGAGCTAAAAATCGCTTCGCCACATACCTAAATTCTCGTGAACAATGTTCTGTGAACATTTTGATGCCTTCATCGCTTGATAGGAGGATGCATAAACCCGCATCAAGTGACATGGTCATCTCTCGTTCACGTTCCTTGTCAGCAAGAGTTACTCTCGATTTCACTCCGCCGATAATGCTGGGTCGTCCCGAATGCATGTTTGGGATGGGTCTACCATATCCAGGAATCGACGTCGTGTATCTCTGTCGGATTTGATTGAAGACTGAAGTACTAGAGGGAAAATAGCATGGCATGACAATCATTGAAAACGATAGCATCATTTGTTGTGCAACACCGATTAGTAACTCCAACTGAAATTTCTTGAAATACGAAGTAGCAAATGCTGCCATGTTGGAAATCAAGATAATGGCGATGTTCCTTATTATCTCTTGTCTGATTCCAAGCGCATCGCTGCAAGGCCGAACAAAAGTAACTGAAATCGTTGCTGCCAACATAAACAAGATTGTAAATGCCCGCCCAATATTAAGAATCATTTCGGATTCTGGAAAGCATTCACTAAAGTTTGCCTTTCGCCAGGCCTCCATGGCAGGCCTGGACACCATTACAGTAACGAAGACTAACGGAAAGCCAACAAGAAGAATCTTGACCGTTTTTACGATCAGCTTCATTCTCTTTCGGACTTGAATCGCCTTTTCCTTCGCACTCCCTGCACCTTCGTTGTTCACATTCCTTTTCGATACAGCAGCTTCTAAGTCATTTCTTGAAGATATTACTTCTTGGGAGACATCGAAAGTACTCTTCGATCGCACTACTTTAGATCTTCTCAAGTGTGCAGACTCTCCATGTTTTAACATAAACCTGTTATGCTCAAGCATGCCCCACAAAGTGATCCCTCTCAACAGTTGTGGCCCGACTGTAAGAGGAGGCAAGAGTATTATAGAAATGTGGTAAACTCCACAAGAGATGCCACCAAACAAACCGAATGTGAGGTTATAATAGGCCAACCAGGCAGCAATTGTGCCTATATGAATCATGGTTGTATTTCGTTTCCGCAGTGCAATGTCTGATTTATTTGTCCTCATTATTTGATAACAAGTGAGCTCAAAGATGGGAAATACTCCCATCAATATGAGCCCAATGATCTCCACCGCACCCATTTGATTTGGATTTGGTCCTTCCAAAGATTGCGAAGCTTCAAGCAGTGGAGAAAGTTCCAAAAATCATCGTACTGTGTACTGTTTCTTTCGACAAATTTCATGCCTCTGATTCACGAGCGTCAATGCACTTGGGGCTTGATTTCCGAAACTGCTCACCATTCTTCGTGCTGGTATCCTTTCAATATTTATTAACGTGTCATTCAAACCACACCACTATTGTATATTATCACTGAACATAATTGTCAATCAATATTGTTCCTATGCATCATGTTTTATTGCCCTCGTTTTAATTTGATTTAGAATCAGATCAACATTTCAACCAACGGATCTTATGCATTCTTAAGAATACGCGCTAGAAATGGTGCTCTAGCTATCACCAGTGGCAACTACTGTTGTATTCCGATCCAATCAAACTCAACAATGCAATATCTACCGTCAAGCTTTACACGAATTTTGACAATTTGTTCTTCTTACTTGATCATCAGGCATCCGCCGTTGAAGAGCGCTTTCCTCTCTCGTGCAATTTTCAAGTGGCCACAGGCATGTGTGCAGAATAACGATTTGCTTATGAACAGACAGTGGGAATCTTTCTAATTAAATCTAGCCTTTATCTATCATCTTCCATTATCCATCATCTTGTGCGAATAATGAGGCAATGACGCAATGACATCATTTTTTTCTTCTTCTCTTTTTTTTCTTTTCAAATCTCTCCGCTTTTCCTCTTTGTCACTTTTCAAACATACGGACACAACATTCGTACGACTTACTATTTATATTTACATCATCCTCAATGTTTCATGTTTTATGTATGTTCTAGAGAGAGGTAAGTATGTACCTACCTATATCCGAGCGAGAGCAGCAAACAATCGAGCAAGCACAAAAGAGACAACCATTGTAATCAATTCTGCTTTGTAATTTGGAACGTGCGGTCGAACTTACAAGGCTTAAATTTCCCCCAGCAATTCATGCACTGAGAATACCAAAATATGTCTTTAATTTCAACCCAAAAGATGGCAGAAAAGCAGAAATTCAATCGCTTTTTCTTTGCAGAACAAGAGAAAGAGATTCTTGCTAATTATCAGGAATCGCGAGGATGTTTCGGATGTGGTAAGCCAGGAGCAACACAGAAATGCAGTCAATGTGGTGTTGTCTTCTACTGCAACCGAAAATGGTAAGTATCTATGATTCTTTCATTCTGATTTAATACATGTATCTGTGACAGGAATTCTGATGACGATCAAACCCGGCACCCACATAGTCAAAAAGTAGATTGGAAAAAACACAACCACAAGGAGACGTGCAACAATTGGATTGTCAATACTGCTGGTGGACCAAGTGATCCAGAATCCAGCTGCATACCCGTATGCATGAAAGCATCCGGATGGATAGAGGAACCACAAGATTTTATGGATATGATGGCAATGCGTCAAATTCTTCTGTTCAACGAAGCGAAGCGCGTCATGAGACCAACACAAGGCCGACGTCTCTCTTTTACTCTGGCCGTGGTTAACTTGTTGGGCAATGGATGGAAAGTATTGAGATTAAATGCTTTTGTTGAATTTGAGGATATGACCGGGCAATGTCATACCATCAATCATGTTCTTCTCGAATGTGTTGTTGAAGGAGAAGAAGCATATAACATGTTATACCCCCCAGATGGATCATCTGGGGACTTATCCGAGAAATCGAAGGAGCGCGTCATCACTAAACTGGTTTACTTTGTTGAGACGCTGCAAATGCAAGGTTTTTGCGTCGAAAAAATGACGTACGGAAGAGGGCTAATGCGAACTTTAGACGATGATCAAGCGAGACACAGGATTGGAAAAGTAAACGGAGAATTTAATGGAAAAAAGCAAAAGATTCATTGGATCCCAGATATGATGTATTTGATGAAAGATACGCAGATGGGAATGTCTAAAGCATTTATCTCTAGCCTCACGCCGATGTTTCAAGGCAGCAATAGCGCATAGTTGCAATTGATGCAGAGAACCCACCCCCTTGCCACGGGTGAATAGAAAACCAGATAGTAAATTTTGTTAATTGTTACGTCATGTGGCGTTTATAAATGTAAGTCCCATATCGTTTTGTGTTTACGCGATGACAGAAACGAGGCTATTATACAGTGGCTATTAATAGGCTATACTTTTGTTATATAATATCTTTATCACCCGTGGCAAGGGGGTGCAGAGAACCTTATCAATATTACATATTTTATATCAATTTTGATAATCATGATGATTATGTTAGGTTATGAGATCCACAAGGTCAAAAGAGCGAAGGAAAGAAAGCTAAAAAGCTCGCAACTCTCAACGTACGATACATAATAGAACTAATAACTCGCAACTCGTCGCTCGCAACTCGCAATGCAAGTCAACAGTCAACATGCAGAACAGTATCACCGTTTGTTACACCACACAGCAGCCTAAGCCACAACGCCAGCATAGCAGGCCAGCATAAAGAATTGTCGGTCCTATTCTATTCATACATAGTCTGCTCTAAAATCTGCTTCAAAAATTTAATCGCTCTATAGCTCAATTCAGTTGCGAATAACATGCCATCTACCGTAGAATCACTGACCTGCCGTCAAGTATGGGAAGAAATGAACACATTGCTGTCCAAAGAAAAATTCATTCGTAATTATTCTCGTTGCATTCAAATGGGTCAGCATCGTGGTACCGAAGCATGTGACGATAAAACGACAAAGGGATATATCATTGAAACAGACTTGTTCCCACTGGAAGCTTTAAAGGTATATTCTGCCCATAATCTGGGAGACAACATCAAGGAAGTAGACCGAGCCAAATATTTTTCTGCGCACCGAGGAGGATCCCAGGGAGACTACCGAGAAGAAATGAAAAGAAAAGTTGCAAATGTGGTTGATTGCTTGTCTAAATATCCCGAAAGCAAACGTGCAGTCATTACAGTTCCTAATACATCATTGCCATCACATACCTCTGACGATGATGCAAAATGTATGCGTGAAATCCACTTTTACTTGGATGGAGAAATTCTCAATGCAACAGTATGGATGAGAGCTCAAGCGGCCGAAATATTTCCTAAGAACATTCATTTTGTAGGAACATTGATGGATTGCGTTGCCACAAGCTTGACCAACAACGACAAGACTATTAAAATTGGCCAGTTATTCTACCTTGCCACTACTATTGTGTCAGTACGCGAAGATTAGATGTACAAGACCTGAGTTTAGATACTCGAACAACAACTGAGAAGAAATGGATGTGTAATATTTACAAATTAATTTACACTCAATAAATAATCATAAAATCACAAGAAAATAAATTCTTTGTCCACAATTAATATCCTGCAAAAGAATGATGGTTTTCGATTCTAATCGAAATCTCTTCGATACTCGAATGGACGATGCATAAATGTCTTTCCAATTCAAGTCGCCTCTTTTTCAGCAGAATAAGCACCATCTATCGTTACCTCGTCGCTAGATTCTTGTTCTACCCTTTGAATAGAGCTAGTAGGATCAATGTCCAATTATTAACCAGGCATATGGTCACGCTTGAATAGAGCCTAAATAATTTCCTTTACGACTTCTCTTGATTTCACTTCGCTGTTTTCGTAAAGCTTCAGGACTACGATAGTCCAAGGCGAAGAATAGCTAGAAGGAGAAAGTTCTGAAATTCCTTACTCTGGATAATATCTGCTCCTAATTTTCACTTCCTACTTTTCAATGGTGGTAGGTACTTCCTCGTTCTTTGTTTTTTTGTTCTTCACGTAATTAACGTCCATATTTAGTTCGCGATCTAATTTTCGTTTTATAAAGAGGAAAAGATGCTGTCATATCCCGATTGAATATCCTATCAAAGACATGATGAGCTCATGTTGCTAACTTTATGTTTCATAAAGGTTCAAGTTGCACTAGGTACTGTTGCACCTTGTTGCACTCATCATTGTATTATGATTTTGATTGGTGATTAGTGATTATTGGTCATTCAAAAGTCACAATATTATAACGCCACCCCCCCCCTTGCAGAAAGAGGGCGAAATATTCAACCAAGACATCGTTTGTAACCGTCTGTACGCCTCTAATAATTCCAACGCTTCTGCATTCTCCATTCTGCAACAACAGCAGCACATAGAAATAGTAATCGTACAGCAAAACTACTGATAGTTCACTGAAATAGACAAAGATGGTGTTTGCAAGATCACGGCCAGTCATGGCACGCTCCGATGTTTCCTCACACATGGTAAAGTGGTGGAAGGGCCACAAGGCTACCGATGGAATGGTACGTTGAGAGCATCTCTCTATCTTTGCAGTGACTGTCTACGCTTTCGCCGAAAGTGCCCCAATTGAGTAATTTATAAATGTATGCATTGTTCGCACTAGGCTAGAAGGCAGACAATCTGGATTGAAAAACTGGCGTCATAAGTTGATAAATGCTCTGTTTGGCGTTCGAATATCATACTTTTCTTCTTTCAAATCTCACTTCTTTTTCTTCTTCCGCACGGCAGATAACTCGCTCCTTATCTCCTTACGAACAACAGGCTGTTATGCCATGGGTCAAGACCTTTCCTAAGAGAGTAAGTTTTCTTCAATCATTAGGTTGTTCAGCTGGCTCCACGGCAAAAATCTCTAACCTTTTAAACCATCCCCTCCAAACTTTCAGGCATACGACAAGTTCATGGACTCCTTCGTCTATTGGGGAGCATGTGGAGTTCTTACTGTTGGTACTGTTGTAGGCGCTGAAGCAGCTGATGCTGCACAGGATCGTTCTCATCGTTACTAAGTGTTCGGATATAAATAGGGTTTTATCATTTGGCGGATAGTTTTACCGTTCGAAACATATGTAGGAGATTGATGGATGAAGTATGGAGGCTCTGTACTTTGAATCATCATTAATTACTAGTATCACAGGAGGCATAAACGATCAAAATGACAAAACAAAAATTAGATACCATGGCTTTTCTTTGTAAAATGTATAATACATCATCAGATACCCATGTTTTGAACAAGAAGCAATGCAATATTCATTATTCTTGTTATCGACCAATAATGCCGGGAAGAGAGTCAGGATTTCAAGTGCATTTTAAGCTCTGAGGGGGAGAGATCTAGCTAGATGTATTAAATGTTCTTTTAGACATCCTAGAAAACAGATCTCATGATGGCATAATCGTCTGGTTTCTGGTTTCTTCCTTTTGAATAAACATTAATTGGAGACTATCTATCCTCATCTCTCTTTCGCGTCCTCCTTCCCTTCACTTTTCCCCAATTTTGATGACGGTTCATAATGACGATGTGACGTCATCAGACTCAATAGGAATGGCCTAGAAGTCAGACAGGGTTTCAGCATAAAAATAATTGATAATAGGCTATTATCGTCGTCACCCCAAGGCATGCAGAGACAGGGTGCCAGGTGCATGAGGCATGAAGCAAGCGATAATAGATGAAGCATCGAAGCATTTGAGTACAAAAATCAAAAGTAAAAGTGATATCACAAATCACAAGCACAGCTTTGTCGGCATCGTTCAAAATACTGTACGAATACTACTGTACCACCACGCTTACAAAGAAGCCCAAAGATCATTGGGAAGATAGAGATCAGCATCAGTAGCGCAAAAGTATCGTGACGGTAAGTGAATCTTTGCTTTGTCACTGTTTGTTGCCTTTCAGACAAACGAGCAGCAACTCTTGCGACAGCGCACTCGGAACTTCGAGGAACCTAGTAACGGCTCTGCTCACTATATATTTCAATGCAACTGAAGATCTTTGCGGCATTTTTGGCGACCACAGATATTTGCTGAAACTTACAATTTAATTTTTGTTCCCATCTTTCGTTTTCAGACCAAGAGTTGCACATACTATCTACTATCTACTATACTATACGTCATTCCTCCAGCTAGTAGATCATGAATGCTGCACCACATGCACAGCACACATTTACCGTCATTGAAGGAGAAGGTCCCGCCCATAGACCACTAGATTTCCCTCCACCAGAAGTCCGAAGAGGTGTGAAAGTAAATGCACTAGTAGTTCACCCAGCCACTGGTCAACGAGATATTTTACCAGGTGTAATCCACCGAGAAAGCTACATCAACGAAAGCAGGACACAAAGTGGAGATCAAGACAAGTCACACACTAATGGTTCTAGTAAGACATCTGGAAGCTCTTCAAATAATAATAATAATAGTAGGACATCGGCTGGCACTGATTCTGTACCACCCGCGGCCCAATCACGAAGAAAGCAAAGCGGAGTCTCAAGCTCAAAGGACAAGTCGTCTGATTCGTCGAAAAGCAAATCGAGACAAAAAGAATATACTGCTTATTTTCCCCAGAGACGACTGCAAGATGCAATTTATGGTTCGGTGTGGGCATGCCTTGTGCTGAAACGACATTATGGACCAGCTGCTGCTGATGCGGCTAGAGCTGCTGGTATGGAACCCGGTGATCCTGCAGCTCCTATTGTATGGGAAATTGCTGGGAGACACGTTGCAATTAAGATGGTTGAATGGAGTAGAGTGCATCAAGCTAGGGGTAGGTTACTAGAAGATCCTGTGAAGGAGGTTGCTGCCATGCAATTGATTGGGACCGAACATCCGAATGTACTGGGGAGTGAAGAGGTGTTACAAGATGATGACTTTTTATACAGTATCATGCCTTATGCGAATGGTGGTGATTTGTTTGGATATGTTGTAAGAGATGCAGAGTTGAGAGGAGGCGAAGGAGGTATGAGCGAACCAGTGGCTAGGTATTGGTTCAGGCAAATTTTATCTGTGAGTAATCAACGATTGCTTCGGTCTTGCTATATCGTGCAGATCGCTCGCTGACGTTTTGAATCTAACCAATGTGTCGCCTTACATTTCATTTCAGGGTTTGCACTTTTTGCAAAGCAAAGGAATCTGTCATCGAGATTTATCTTTAGAAAATATTCTAGTGGACGATGACAACTCTCTCATCATTGATTTCGGAATGTGTTTACGAGTGCCTTACTCAGACAAAGACGATAGGTCAGCATCCGTCACCGACGTTCGACATGGAGGAATCCGTCGACTTATCAAACCAATGGGCACTTGCGGCAAACACAACTACATGTCACCAGAAATTTATCAAAACACTAGTCATTTTGATGGTTTCGCAGTGGATCTTTGGGCAGCTGGTGTCATTCTTTACATCATGCTTACAGGGTTTCCTCCATATGACCATGCAACCCGTTCCGATCAGCGATTTGAGATCATTGTGGAGGGAATGCTTGTAAGACAATTGAGTGAGTGGGATATCGGATTGAGCACTGAGGCAGGGAATCTGCTGCAAAATATGTTAAAGGAAAGCCCGAGGGAACGTTTAACTCTGGCCCAAGTAATGGATCATCCATGGGTGACGGATCCAGATGTTGCGCCACCCCCGCCTCCTGACGCTTTCTACGGTTAGAGAAACATTGCATTTGTAGCAACAACAAATAAAATTAGATCAAATCAGAGCACAAAAGTCAGATATTGAGAAATTAGACTACAATATTGTGGATTGTGGTATCGATAGGTACTATGATGAGGGTGATATATTGACTCTTTTGTTCGTGCCATATAAATTGCTATTATCGCCTATTTCGAGTAATCGCCTCTCAATCTGTCAGTTCCCAATAACAATAATGATGCGTCACAGTCACAGTGTTCAAAACGCAATGGGCATACTCGGATCTATCATCACATCTTCCCCGAAGAACCCCAGGTAGATAAAATAAATGCTCATTCCCAGAATAACTGTACTGGTAAATACTGGCAACCCCGCATCAGGCATACTCCCATCACTGTCAAGTTCACGAACTTTTGGTTCCAATCCAAAAAAAGTTGTGGGTTGCTGATTCAGTGATTCCAATTCGATTGGCTTATTGGGTACAAAACCATCATCTGAATCATCTGGTCCAATAGCATTTTCATCTTCTGTTTCATATTCCTTTTCAATCCCCGTATTTGAATAGCATGTACCATACATCGGTCCAGCATCCTGCGGATTAAGAGATGGTAAATCAATCGGTTTGTTTGGCTTGAAATCATCTTCCTCAATGTTGTTTTCTCCTTTGCCCCACATGGAAAGAGGTTCATTCCAATGTTTGATATTTCTTAGCGATAATGTGGGCGAGAATGCATCAGACATTCGCACATCGAGATTGATGCATAGGACCAGAAGAATTGTCGAGAACATATTGAATTTTGTAGAGAAAGGGAAAGTAAAATATATAATATATTTCGGTGGAATGGTTTATGGTTTGACGAAGCCACGATTTGATTGTGTTGATGGATATTCTGTTGATTGGATTGGATTTTAGATTGGATGATGATGATTGGTGATCTTTGGTGATTGGTGATTGGCCAGTCACTTTTTGCAGAAAACCTACGTACAATAATCTACAAGATAGTATGAACAAAAGACCTCTTAACCTATATAAGCCTACTATCCTTGTTGGAAATGCTGTTGTTTACAAAAATAGTCCTTTTGGCTCCAAATTCAAATCTTGGAGACTTTTCCTCACCAACCGCCAAATTCCAACCTCCGTCATCTGCTCCACTTTACTGCCGTTACTGCTGATGTTAATGATTACACCAGAGGAGTCGCTGTTCCTGTCTGTCGTTGTTACTATCTGTTGCTGTTGCTATTTCCCACCCATCTTCTATCCGCCGTTGAGAATGCAGTGAAACGAATCAGCTGCATCAATTCCTTATTTTCATTTCACGTTCCGGCTTTTGATCAATCAATTATCAATCAATTATCAATCAATTATCAATTGCATTCATTTATTCGTCAAACCAGAAAAATTGAAGCTATTGCAATGAACACCAGCCCTTCCTCATTTCCGAGTAGAAACGACAATGATAGCACTGACGTCAACAATCAAAGTCAATGGACATCCAATAGCAATACATCCAACAATATTGCAAACCTTCTCGATAGTGCTGAAACTTCATTCGAAGGCATGAAGAAGAAACATACGAACTTACGGAGATCGACAAGGAGGAGAACCCTTGCTAAAATCGATACCAGTCAATTCAACGTTGCTATCAATGACCATCATGCTGATGATGATCATGGTACTCATGCTGATGATGATGATAACAAAAGAGATACTGCAATACCTTCTTCGTCAGCAGGCAAACGGATCAGGTATGAATCATCATCATCACAATCAATTTTCAAAGACGACAAAGAAGTTCTTCCAAACTCAATTCCCATGAATTCAGACATGAATATGATGTGCAGTACACCACCAAAACAAAATAAGAAACAACAACGGAGGAGATCTCTCGCTGTGCAAGATGGGCATTTGTTACTTGGACCAACATCACTCTCAAGTGGCTCATCTTTTGCACAGACCATGTCCTCGATTTCAGATGTGTCCAACAGTGGAATTTCTCCTTTTTCGGCTGTGGAGGTTGAGCCTGGCGAAGGTGGTGATAGGATTGCAATATCATCGTCTCTCAGCAATAGTGACAGGAATGGGTATGAAGACAAATATAAATTACTATTTGAGAGAATGGAAGATTGCGATGATGATTCTGTAATGACAGACAAGACGGGAAAAGGTAGCGAGGGGATCTCTTCTAACATCGCCAGGATTTGCGATGGGGTCGCAACGATGATGGACTCACATGATGAATCTTTCACAAAGAGTGCTCCGAAAATGAAAAAGCCAAGGAAGAAAAGGCTGTCTACAAAGAAGACTTTACATACAGCATTCGCACACACACCTACGAGACGCTCAGCCAGGATTAGAAAAAAAACGTTAGTTCCAAAGGTAACGCAGAATTCACTAGATGCTCATACTGCCAACATTGCACAAGATGAGCAATGCAACGATATACAAGGGACTGTTGTCATATTTCAGTTGTCTACTTTATCGCCAATGGAAGGCAAAACCAATATCAAGACTCGCGCTACTAAAGTGGAAACTATGCAACCAAAGGTTCACTTGGAAGGTACTGTTACCAATGCTGCTGATCATGCGGTATCTAAAGATCGACCATTATTAAAAAGCATCATGAAACCGAAACGAGGACGTCACGGTATTCTAAGCTTGCATGGTAGCGGGTTGGACAGGGAAGCCACGCAAACGGAGCCTGGTGTAAGGACGCGTCAGCCCATCAGAGTTTTGCTATCTCCTCAGACTATCGAGATCGACAGTAACACTCGTGACGTCGATTTGCAAGCGAATAACGAATATGTGAACGCAACTGAAAAGAGCACCTTGAAGGATAAGAATGTGGAGATAACCATGGAACACTCTCTTCATGACTCAAAACAAAAGGTTGCCGATGAGACAGTTTCATCCCCGTGCAGTATTATTTGTTCCGAGGGAGAATCAGCTCCGTTTCAAGTGAGCGCGGAAGCGATCCAGGCAACGATGAAGGAAATATTCATGGAATTGGATATTGATAGCAAGGTATGTGCTTGTACACTCGTATCTAAATTTTCAATCGACATTATTGATATATTTTACTTTTCCGTCGCACTCACATTGAACAAATATCACTTCAGCCATGTGTAACTCCACGGCTGTTCACTTGTGTTATTCTTTTCTTAAAGCATGAAGGGCACACCAAAGAACAATTATCGCCCGTATTTTCCCTCCTTCGATCATTTGTTTCCGCAGAAAGAGCATCCTTGACAGATTTAGACAATACAAAAAATGAAGGCCGACGAAAAAAATTGCATTTTTGTAGTTTTGATTTCTCATCCACAATAAATCCCGTCGATACAGCTGTAGATTCCAATACCATTATCGAGTCTTGCATATCTAAATTGCATGGAATCATTGAAGAGATTGAGAAGCTATCATTGAAAACTGACCATGTTCGGATTATCGGAGCCTTTGTTAATGCTTTGGTATGTTTTGAGAACGAAGATCAGGCATCGTCGTATGCACAATGTTCCAAGGTAAGTGCATGTCATGTTTTTGCATTGTCTAGTTATCGGGCCATTCGTCTCTCAACTCACGGAACCAAAATCATCATGCATAGGCTATGCCCTTTCCGTGGCCCAAAGAGAGATTTCGCAAAGCTTCAATTCAATATCGGGAAGAGTTATCGTTCGTCATTGAACAGATTAGACCTTCCAACAATACTTTGCATATTTCTTTTGTTCGGAATGCACTTGGAGATTTTATTGGGAGAGCAATAAAATTTCATCTTCGCCGTTTCTTCAATCCAGTCCCTTTGGCACTGTATTCCGATAGTGACGATCTTCCCGACTACTCAACTTCGCGCTCCCGTATCCACAAGATTTTAGAAATGAAAGTTGTTGACGATGACTGTCGTGATACAGCTACAGCCGATGGCTCAATATCAGCAGTCGTCGGAATTGCACTACAACGCATGCTTGCATTCTTTGAATTGAATTGCGAATTAAAGTCACGAGAAGGTTATACAAGTACCAGTGGCTACTGCGATTCCTTTTGCAAGCGTCCTGCATCGGTGAGAGGCATTGTAGAGCGTAAACGTGTCATTAAGCTTACACAAGACGACATTGACGAAATTATGCTCGACATCAAGGAAGGTCATACCATTCTTGCTGGAGTGCGAGCATGCCGTTTTACCAAGTCACTGTTCACTTGGCCTGGCGTATCTGACGCCATCTCAGACGTGGGCGGGTGGGGGAAGATTGAATCGCTCGCAAAAATATTTCGGATCTGCCATTTGGCACAAGAAATGCCTTCCGAAGACCACTTCACACTCCTATCGGATGTCAACTCTCTTGTAAAGAAAATCGAACACGACACAAGCGTGCTCAATGCTATCGAGATGGAATGTGAAGACAGCTGTAGAAAGCTTTGGAAAAAATTCCGCTGCGGCTCCAGTAAGAAAGACTTCCTGGAGTTCAATCCATGCATAAAAGTTTTTAAAGAAGAGCTCACAAAGCAGGGGAAGAAAAGCATTCTCCCATTTATTGTCAAGGCCAATCCTTGGGATTAAACTACATGTAATCAGTAAACATTCAAATAGTTTCTACTTTACATCGTTATAGTTTCTACTGTTACATCGTTATTCTTAGCAAATTCATTCACACGCCATCCATTCCTTTCTGAAGAAGTCTGGTGAAACAAGAGTTATCCCAGCAGCTGACAGCTGCAAGTTAAGCAGTTTTTGATGAAGTATCCTTCCGTGATGAGCATCTCGGAAGAGAGAATCGATAGATAATTGTGGTTTCCACTGGACAGTCTCAGCCTTGATATCACAAAGGACGTGAGTTACTTCCCTCCGAAGATATGGCGTGGTCCTAGCACCTACCGCCTTTACCAGGAGTAGACAAGATGCAATCTCGCTGAACGATAGTTCTGGGGGCACATCTTTCCATTTATTTGCCTCATTCAGATCCGTTCTGGCAGCAGATTTTAATGTTGAATCATCTTTAGAACATTCAAGATCAAAGATATCAGGATATATCAACATAGGATGAAGCTGCATAACTATCTTCTGAAGAGGGGTCTGCAATATGCCCTTGATAAGTGCACAAAGGGTCAATTGCTGATTTAGTCTTGCAGTAATCGGGATGAGTCAAATATCATTATAGCAGTGTGGTCTTACCATTTCCTCTGTACTCAGTACGCCGTTGAACCCACTAATCCCCACTTTGAGAGCAGGCTCCATCTTTTGGCGCTTGTTCTTCCATTCCTTAGCTTCACGTCTTTTCACCTCCATCATGGCTCTTTTGAAGTCAACGATATTTGCGTCTTCAAGTAAATGCAAGCCAAAATCGTCTTCGTTCTGAAACAAATTTTCCTCAGCAAATTTAGATATGATCATAAAATCATGGCGCCTGGGCACAATCTCGCTTGTATCAGAACCAGAATGAAGGCGCTCAACAGTCGCATAGAGAAATGTCCACTTAATCAAACCACCAATTTGATGGATTTTTCGCAAATGTTGGCCTTTCTTCGCTTTCCCCAGGAGCATATCAGCAGTTGTGCCTTCGATTGACTTCCGGAAGGCTTCGACCCGAGGATCTCTTGAGATGCCAGCGATGATAAAATCCGTCTCTTGATTTGCAGTGAGGTGACAGTTTCCTCCATGCTTAAGGATAAAATCAACCACATGCTGTTGACTACGTACTGATTTCGCTAAGTCAAACCAACCTTCAGTTTTCGCTTCTTGTCCATCCAATCCATCTACATCAAGTCTATAGGTACCATCAAGAACCGTAAAGTTTTTGTCCTTAAAAATATCACTCTGAAAAGGAACAGTTTCGCTAATTGTAGGTGCTCTCACCTTTAAATTGCATTTAATTGTCCGTTTCTTTGCAGTGAGACCATTTTTTGAGTGTTGATCTACGGTATGGAATACACTTTGATGATCCAGAACACTTTGGCTATTTTGAGAAACTTGCAGTTCTCTTTCAGCTTCCTCTTGCTGTGCTCTCCGTGTATAGTAGAGATCATGCAAAGCTGATACAGTCTCTATCTCGCTGGCTGCTTTTGGATCGCCGTCAAATCTGAAAAATCTAAAATAAGTATACGAGATGGTTGCTTTTTTGCAGTGTGAATTAAGCAGACCAACTTACCCTTCCTTACGAATCGCAGAAATTCTAGGAAAGCGCAATGATACACCAGATGAAAAATGCCTTTGTAAAACGTAAAACAATGAAAAGGATTTCAAAATGATGAGGAATTAACAGGAACCAAAACAAGGCTAAATATCTGCTATATTCACACATACCTTGTTGACACAATTTCACCAGAAAATGTTGTTAGTACAAATGAGTCCTCGGGATTGATCCAGAGATCAGGACAAGTTTTTTTTTCTGGTTTCCAACCACCTGTGGTTGCAGTAGTAGAAAATTGAAATGTTCGTCTTGAAAGAAAAAGAGGATTATCTGATGATCTAAACCAGCTGCCGTATTCGATCTCACCCGTAATGTCGTCAACCTTGTATCCTGTTGACTCTAGCAACTTTTTAAGGGTCTCATCTCCAACGGTATTACCATTGCACGTTCCTACCGTCATATACTTAGTTTCTTGACCAGATTCACTTCCATCGTCAGCACATGCAATGAGAAATGAATTCAGGTACTTTGTATTTCTCGTACCACCAGCAAAGGAAGCTCCAACAACAACAACATCAATATCAGCCGCATGTCCGCTCCTACTGTAATCATCCTTCAGCTTGTACCAATAAGCCAATTTTCGATACTTAGCTCCAAAGCAGTAGGGGGATGCAAGATCTTTGAAAATGAGACCTTCTAGATTCCTCTTTGTCACAATGTCGGCATACAATCTATCTAGGGCGGTTGCCCTCTGTTGGTCAATGGTTCTGTCTGTTTTGCCTTCGCGCCTCTTTGTGTCGATGTCGTTGATATTGCTTACTACCCCATCTAGAGTGGATACAATTGAGTCTAGAAGCAAAGGTGAATAACCATGTTCAAACTGCTCAGGAGGCGAGGAAAAGTATTTACGGCCTTCTGTTGCTGTGCCATCTGTCCGGATCACCAGCGTTTCAACGGGTTCTATCATATTATCTTGGGAATGATTAATCAGCGTGTGTAGTATTCTTTTCCTCTTCATAAGATCAAGGTGGAGTATCGAGCCTGTGATTTTCGGTCTATGCTCTTCCGGCATGAAATCGAATGCTTGCTGCATCACTTGCTTGGCATCTGCACCCCCAAGGTAAAGAACTAGAAAGGATATTACGTTAATGCCTTTTAGACAAAAGTGATTAAGACAAGGAAAAGGGACAAAGGTTAAACAATTCATGAACTTACTGTCGAAAACTACGTATTTCATCCACACGTCACTTCACCGCAAGATTTTTTACGACAGTGAGATCAATTTGATGAGTAAAAGAAGAAACGTTTGATGCGTACATACCTCCCTGCATTTGGTCTCTTCTCAAATTCAAACCTATCCTTGTCGCTATGAAAGAATGTAGTGTCTGACATAACATTCACATCCATCTCTCCTGCATGAAGATTCAGGTCCTTTGGATCAAGCTTGCCATTTCTCTTCAACCAATCCTTTCGAACTTTTGCAACTCGACGATTCCATCCGAACGGCAGTGTAACTTTTTCTTTGTCGTCCCAAACTACTACCTTACAGAAGGGGGCAACGTTAGATTGTAAGTTGGCAGCAGCATTAGACGATATGATTTACTCACCTCTCCATCAATGATGATATCAACGTTAAAGCTGCCTACAGCTTCGCGAATGAAAGGGCCAATTACCGGCGAATAGAGCTGACTGTACCAGATTCCTCTTCTTGTCTATGAGATTAACGTGCAGACATCGCAAACATAAGACCAACGAAATTATATGAACCATAAAACATTGCAAAATCTTACCTGCACCTTCACGACTCCTTTTGTCATATGAGCAAGTAGCCTTTCTCCGTCCATCTTCACTTCACACGTAAATGCTGGGAATTTTAGTGCCAGACAAGAACGGAGCGGGTCTCCCTTCTCGAGCAACTCTGCGAAAGCCTTGTGCCGCTTCTGCAGATCTGACAGAATTGTCTCGAAGGATGTTCTCATTGATAACATTGGGCTAATTGTATGATTTAACGCTGCCGGTTGGTTATTTCTGGGCAAATGGCGAGCACTGCAGAAGGGGATAAAGACGATCGATTGAGAGAATGCTTATGAAACCATAAAATGTGGCAAAATGAAATCAACATTGCCTCATCTCACCGATTGACATCATCGACTGCATTAATTTCCTCCTGTATCTGCCGCCTTCTATTCTTTATATATTCTTTATCACACAACGTAGAGCAAAGCGTCTTGAGGTTCTTATTTGCAGCATAAATATCCTGTGCCATCGGGTGGTAGTAATTAATTATGCTATCAGATCCGACACCGAAATCCATCTTTTCAAGTATCATCCGAACGATCCACTTGTGTTCCATAGGCTATATCGGTATTGCAACAAAATGTTTTCTCGCTGAGCAGAATGATGCTGAAAGTAGAAAGCAAACAAAGCTATGAACTTACGCTAAATTTCTTGCTAATAAGCTTTCTCACCCACGCATCACGCTTCTTCTGAGCACCTCGAGCATTTCCTGTTATATTCATCGATAATTCTCCTTCCTCCCCTTTCTTACGAATACCAGCAAGATCATTGAAGAGTTCATTCATTTCGCCAACGGTGACACCTCCAGACTTCTTATTATCAAATTCTGGAAATCGCTTCTTCACAACTTCGTACACACACATGCTTATATCTCCTGTCGCAATCAAACCAGCTGCAGTGGGATCATTATAATGAGTCAACTTCTTGTAATCTGATCCTTTGTTCGGAATCCCAATTGCCTCTGCCCATGTCTTACCAATCATCGCCTCTTTCATCCAAAGATTTGGTCTTGTGGTATCTTTGTCAGGACACATTAATCGCAAAACTGGGAAGATGGATTCTTGTTTCTGTGCATCATTGCCAACGCCCTCCCCTATTCCTGTATCTTTGCCGGTACTAATAAACTTTCGTAGATTCTGCGGGAGAAGATAGTCCAACATCTCCTCTTTCGTAGGTTTCTTCTTTTTCGATTTTTGTTTCCATAATGCATCGAAGCGGTTACACAGCTGACGGAATTTGAGACTATTGGATTTTTCATAACTCGGGTCTGGCGGCCTATAGAAATCATCATCATCATCGTCATCATCATCATTGTTATCTACGTCTCTTCCTCGCGAATCTTGGTTGTTGGTGCCGTATTCTTCGTCGTCTAGTAGCTGTTCGTTTTTGACAATCGTTGTGTCATTGTCATCATCATCATCATCATCTACTTTAAACTGTCTAGACTCCATATCTCCCTGCAGAACTTTGATGTTGGGTGTGTTTAGAAAGTATGTGTGAGCTGTCTGAAACTGGAAGCAAGATGCAAGCCAGCGGGTGTGAAGTAAAAGTAGACAATAGATTATAGATTATATTATTGGAAATGGAAAATAGAAAGAATTGAAAAGCTGAAAGTTGTGGCCGACGGCTGGAGGGTTGGGGGGGGGGGGGGGTTCA
>Ga0306864_1000250_pt1 | contig 25742 bp, 23 predicted proteins | sample AntRauTorckE5430_FD_190448 | JGI IMG/M metagenome (GOLD analysis project Ga0306864, IMG submission 190448) | Saline lake microbial communities from Rauer Islands, Antarctica - Metagenome Torckler E5 #430 (v2) (version 2) | ecosystem: Environmental > Aquatic > Non-marine Saline and Alkaline >...
TTATAAATTTATGTATAAATAGCACTTTGGAAGTACTGAAAATAGCGAGTTAGTGAGCAGGTGACTTTAAGTCACCTGCTCACTTTTGCAGAAATTGTCAGAGAACCTTAAATATTAACCAATTACTGCGAATTGACGATTGTCAAATGCGAACTGCGAACTTTTAATTCCTTCTAACTTGTTTTGATGGCTTTAATATCTTTTTTGTAAAACTTGTGTTGTACAGCACGAATTATCGAACTTTTTAGAATTTGCTACCAAACTTAATTGATTGCTCAAAATCTCTTTTTTAAATCTAAAATCTCTATCCTTAATAATTCATTTTTAAAGCCGATTCAATAAACTTTATTATTGTGTAAATTTCCTTTCGATAAGTAATTTTTTGTAAGTAATTTTTGTTTAAAAAGTTGAAAATCATCATCTTAAATCGCTTAAAGCTAATTTGATAAGTTTTTCTACTGATTCAATTTGTGGTTGAGATTGTAATATTTTATTAAGTGTCTTCTGTGCTTGGATTTTCACATAACCTAACGCTACCAAAGCAGATAACGCTTCCTGTCTTAGCGTATTACTTGCGGGCGATCCCATACTAATCCCCTCTTCGCCAGATTCTTTAAGTAACTTATCTTTTAAGTCCAAAATCAACCTTTTCGCTGTTTTTGGGCCAATTCCCTTTACTTTTTTGAATGCCGCATCATTTTCACCAATAATCGCACTCCGCAATTCATCCGTGGACATTCCCGAAAGCATTAACCTCGCCGTACTCGGCCCAATTCCTGAAACCGAAATTAAATGAATAAATAGTTGTTTTTCCACATTATCCGCAAACCCGTATAAAGTCTGCTGATCTTCCTTAACGTAGAAATGCGTTAATAATTTGACTCGTTCTAACTTTTCTATTTGACTATACGTTTGCAAGCTAATATTAATATGATAACCAATCCCGCTTGCCTCCACCAATACGTAAGTTGGCGTTTTAAACGTAATTTCTCCTTTGATATATGCAATCATTTATATATTTATTTTTGTAATGTACAAAAGTAATAAAGATACTTGATGCTTGAATATGTTCCGCACTGGATACTTGATACTGAAGACTGAATATTGATAAGGCTTCAGTTGATTTTTAAGTATTGAAATCATACAACAAATCAATGCGGAACGCTCTAAAACCTAAAATCTACCTCAAATACACCTCCGTTGCTCCAAAACCATATTTCGGATGATGTTCATTGGTAAACATACGGACGTAAGCATTTTGAGAAAGTATTTTATGAATCTCTTTTCGCAAACGCCCTTTGCCCAAGCCATGAATAATGTAGATTTTTGGTAAGCCGAGGCGAATCGCTTGGTCGATATATTCCTCAAAAACCTGTACTTGTAAATGCAACATTTCCGCTGGTGACATTTTTTGAAAATTTGTCGTTAGCATCTGAACATGTAAATCAATTTCTTCGGGAAACTCTGCCCTGTCCTCGATTTGATTCACTTTATGTACCCGCACATAATTGTAAAATTTCTCCTCTTTCTCGGTTTTAATATTTCGTTTCGTATAAGTTTTTAAATCCTCTTCCTCTCTTTCCTTAAACTGTTTTAGAATCTCAAAAGTATAACATGGAATGGTTGTAAACGAATGATTTTTGACTTTACCAAAAAACTGTTTTGGTTTTATTTTAATTATTTTTTCAAATTTTTCACCAATTCCCTCCGTCGTAATTTGCGATAAATCCAAGAAAATACTTGGATTATCACTCAAATCATAATGCGATAATTCCCCAATCTTTTTCGCCGTAATTGGGTCAACCAACTCATTTTTTTCGGGCGTAAAATATTCTAAAACCTTGATTTTGAAGGTATAAATGACTTTATAAAACGTATCATTTACCAAATAAATATCAAAACGGCTAATATCACCTTCATTATCAAATATTGGCTCAAAAGCAACCATAAGCCCTTCATTTTTAGGCTTTTGTATCTTTTTTGGTTTTGTTCCAATCTCTTTTGATTCAACCGTTTTCTTAGCTTGAAAAGATGCAGCTTCGGCTTCGGCCTTCCAAATCACAATATTTTCAATATCGGTAGGAATCTCGTCGCCATCTAACAAAACCATCACCGTTTCTCTATCCAAAATCTCCAAGACTTCGCCAAAATCTCCCGTATGAATAAACTTTACCGTATCTCCTTCTTTAAATTTCATGGTATTGTTTTAATTTTAATTCAATGGTTTAATTTTAATTAATTACCAGTTTGTCGTAATATAATTGATACCTAATTTATAATCTTCGGACATTAAAGCCAATAATTTCTGATAGGTTGCATCATTACTCAAAAAATCCGCATTTTCTACATCAATAATCAAAATCGGCATGGACATTTCTGTTCTAAAAAAATCGAAATACGTATTTTGAATTTTTTTCAAATAATCGCCCGTAATATCTTTTTCGTATTCTCGTCCTCGCTTACTAATATTAGCCTGTAAATCTACCACTGGACGATGTAAATAAACCAGTAAATCTGGCTTCGGAAAAGACGCATTTAAGACCTTGAAAATTCTTGAAAACAAGCGGTGTTCTTCATCTGAAAGATTATTCTTTGCGAAAAGCAACGTTTTTAAAAAGAAATAATCTGCCATCGTTCCACGCTTAAAAAGTTCGGGTTTTAATAATCCTTGTTGCAATTGTTTGTGCCGTTCGGTCATGAAAAACAATTCTACAGGAAAAGCATATCGTTCAGGGTTTTGATAAAATTGTTGTAAAAACGGATTGTCTTCAAATGACTCTAATATAATTTGACAATTAAAATCATCTGCAATACGACTGCAAAACGATGTTTTTCCCGCCCCAATATTTCCCTCTACCGCTATAAAGTTATATTTTTTAAAAGGATTCAAAGTTATTAATTTATTAATTATTTGATTTGTTAATTAGCCTATCCCGAAGCCTCGGGATTAATTGGTGATTGCCAACTGCAGACGGCTGATTATAAACTTAATCATCCACCACAAGTACGTCCAAACTATCCTCTGATTGCCAATATAAATCTTCAATCGTTTCCTTCAAAGTTGGATGTACCAACATTCCTGCGATTTCCATTAACGGAATTAATACAAAATTTCGTTGGTGTAAATGAGGATGTGGAATAGTCAAATTTTCGGTTTCAATGACGACATCATCAAACAATAAAATATCAACGTCAATAATTCGAGCCATCCATTTTTCTTCTCGAATACGGTTAAAACATTCCGTTTCGATTTGTAAAATTTTTTCTAAAATCATTTGTGGAGTCAAAGCGGTTTCGACTTTTAATGCCTGATTGTAGAAATTTGGTTGGTCAGCTACGCCCCACGCTTCCGTTTCGTACAAACCTGATTTCGCAATGATTTTACCAATCAATTTGGTAATTAAATCATTAACTTTTGAGAGGTTTTCTTCTCGATTTCCGAGATTACTACCCGTATGTAAATAGACGATATGTTGATTTTTCATAAGATTACAAAGGTAGCTAATCAATAAATATTTTCATGCTTTATTATTATAAATTGATTTTGTTTAATTTTACGAAACTTTTAGATTCGTTGTGCGTTTTAAATAAGTTTAAAAAGTAATAGTATTACTATCAATAAAAATAGTTTAACTAATTTTATGGCAAGTTCAGTTACAATTAACAAGCTAACAGCAGTTCAGCGTTTTTTTAAAATGTTAACTGCGGATAAGCAAGATATTATCTATCTCTATGTTTATTCGATTTTTAGTGGTTTAATAAATCTCTCATTACCCCTTGGCATTCAGGCTATTATAGGCTTAATTATGGTCGGACAAAGTTCGACTTCATTGGGCATTTTGATAACTGCGGTGACGATAGGTGTGGCGGTTGTTGGAGGATTGAAAATCATGCAGTTGATTATTACGGAAAGTTTACAGCAACGGATTTTTGCTCGTTCGTCGTTCGAGTTTGCATATCGAATTCCTCGTTTTAAGACAGAAGCTATTTTTAAGGAATATCCACCAGAGTTGGTGAATCGCTTTTTTGACACTTTGACGGTTCAAAAAGGTTTACCAAAAATTTTGATGGATTTTTCAGAGGCTGCCCTACAAATTCTTTTTGGAATTATTTTAATCTCTTTTTATAATTCTGCTTTTTTAATTTTCGGTCTATGTTTAATTTTTATTCTTTTAGCCATTTTTTGGATAACAGGTCAGCGAGGCTTAGATACGAGTTTGAAAGAATCGAAATACAAGTATCAAGTCGCACATTGGCTCGAAGAAATTGCCCGAACGATGTATTCTTTTAAGTTAGCAGGAACGACTCAATTACATTTAGAAAAGGTAAATGATTTAACGGTCAATTACCTCACGGCAAGAAAAAAACACTTTAAAATTTTATTAGCACAATTTATCAGTATCCTTAGTTTTCGAACTATTATTACGGGCGGTTTATTGATATTAGGTAGTGTTTTGGTGATGGACGGAAGCATTAATATTGGGCAATTTGTAGCGGCCGAAATCGTAATTATTCAAGTCATGGGTGCTTCCGAAAAGTTGATTTTGAGCATGGATACAATTTATGATATGTTGACGGCTTTGGAAAAAATTGGTGCGGTCACGGACATCGAATTAGAAGACGATCACGGCATTCCTTTCGAAGAAATTAATAGCGTCGATAAAGGTATAAAAATCAAAGCGACCAACTTGAGTTATCAATTTCCTGATGCTTACGAACCACTTTTGAGAAACTTGAATTTTGAAATTCAAATGGGTGAAAAAATTTGTATTGCTGGGTATAATGCTTCGGGAAAATCAACACTTTTACGAATCATTTCAGGTTTGTACGAAAACTTTACGGGTGCGCTAACGTATAACGATATTCCTCGTGATAATTTGAATATTAATACGTTACGTTACCATATTGGTAATTATTCGCCACAAGATGATTTGTTTGACGGAACATTGTTAGAGAATGTTACAATGGGTGCAGCAAGTGTTTCGTTGAGTGACGTAACGGAGGCGATTAATAAGGTTGGTTTGCAAGAATTTATTAATAATTCGCCGAAAGGCTACAATACGATTATCGAACCAACGGGCGGAAGAATGTCTCAAACGGTGATTAAAAAAATCATTTTGGCGAGAGGTATTGTCCATCGTCCGAGATTGTTGGCAATGGAGGAATTATTAGCAAAATTCGAGCGATCAGAACGAGAAAATGTCATTGATTTATTGACGGATAAAAACCAAAAATGGACATTGGTCGTGGTTTCGAATGATCCTACTTTGGCGGCTAAATGTGATCGGGTTTTCGTGATGAAAGAAGGCGAAATTATTAGTCAAGGTCCTTATGATGAAGTTTCGAAACATACTTGTTTTCAGACTAATTTTTAGTAAAAAATATTATGAAAAATATATTATTAGTTTTATTTCTCTTTTTTTGTCATTTTGCTCAAGCTCAAGTAAATGTTGCTGGTGTGAATATTAATGATTTAGAAGATGTAAACTATGTCAGAGTTGAAGTATCCCCCCGATTGATTCTCAATCGAACTGACGTTTCTGTTGATTATGGACAAGAGCGGGGTAGCTTTTTTTTAAGGCAAGTGATCAGTGATAATAATGGAAATATTATAGAATTTCGTTCAAATGTTCAGGTTATTAATTTCATGGATAATAATGGTTGGGATTATGTGAATGAGCAGGTTATTCGTGCGGAAGAGAGTTACAATATTTATCACTATTTATTTAAAAAAGAAACTACCAATTAATTGAATAATCATTTCAAATGATTATTAAAATCAAACCAAATGCTCAACATTTCAAATATATCTATTACGGAGAATATCAACACAGATAATTTCTCTGCTTTCCAAACAGTCCGGCAGTTTCACTTTAGTCGAATTTTAGCATATTGGCTAATTGGAGGTATGATTTTGTTAATAGCGGTATTGTTTGTTCCATGGACGCAAAACGTTCAAGGCAAAGGAAAAGTTACGACTTTAAAGCCGGAACAACGTCCGCAAACGATTAATTCGACAATCGCAGGACGAGTCGAAAAATGGTATGTTCAAGAGGGACAGTTTGTCAAAAAAGGGGATACAATTGTGCATTTATCAGAAACAAAAGCAGATTATTTTGATCCGTTTTTGATAGAAAATGCAGATTTACAAGTAAAAGCAAAATCAGCAGCAGTCGAATCTTATGATCAGAAAATCGTGGCTTCGGACAATCAAATCTTGGCTTTGCGAGAAGTCTTAGAGCTAAAAACGAAACAATTAAATAATAAAATAAAACAATCTCAACTAAAAGTTATTTCGGATAGTTTGAATTTGGAAGCTGCAAAAACGGATTTTAATATCGCAACAGCACAATTTGGACGATACGTAAACTTGTTTAATCAAGATTTAATTTCTCAAACAGATTTAGAGAAAAGAAAACAAAAATTGCAGGAAACAAAATCAAAAGGTATTAATGCTGAAAATAAATTACTGGTCAGTTATAACGATATGCTCAATGCTCAAATTGAGTTAAAATCGGCTCAAAGTGATTATGCAAATAAAATCGCAAAGTCACAATCTGACCGCTTTTCCGCCTTGTCGAGTAGTTTAGATGCACAAGCAAGCACGAGCAAATTAGAAAGTCAATTTAACAGTTACGAAGTGCGTTCACAGTTTTATTACATCCTTGCACCACAAGATTGTTACATCGTCAAAGCTGCGGTTTCTGGTATCGGAGAAACGGTAAAAGAAGGTGAAAAAATCGTTAATATTATGCCTGCTGATTATCAATTAGCAGTCGAAATGTACGTGAATCCGATGGATTTCCCATTAATTGAGAAAGGACAAAGCGTCAATTTTATTTTTGATGGTTGGCCTGCTTTCGCTTTTTCTGGTTGGTCAGAATATAGCATCGGGACGTTTAGCGGTGAGATTGTAGCAATTGATAATGTTATTAGTAATAATGACAAATATCGGATTTTAGTCATACCGACCGATCCTGAAAAACAGTGGCCGAGTGCATTGCGAGTGGGTTCAGGAGCGCACGGAATGGCGCTGTTAAACGATGTGCCGCTTTGGTATGAACTATGGCGACAACTCAACGGTTTCCCACCAAATTTTTATGAAGATAATAAAGCGGATAAGGTGAAGTTAAAAGCACCGATTAAGTCTGTTAAGTAGTTGGTGATTTGGTGTTCGTGATTCGATATTTGGTATTCGGCAGACGTGCAGTAACGTATTTAGAAGTGGTAAAAAATTGTGTAGGAATTTCTTACCAAATCATTAGCACCGAATCACGAATCACGAATCATGAATACCAAATACCGAAAAAAACAAAAATGAAAAAAATAATATTTATATTTTTTTGTATTATATCAATATCGCTTTCCGCACAAGATACCGTTCAATATTTTGCTCAAAATCAATTTTTTGAATTGGTAAAATCAAATCATCCGATTGCTCAACAAGCTGGTTTATTGGACAATATGGCGATTGAAAACCTGAAGGTAGCAAAGGCTGGTTTTGATCCAAAAATCAAATCGGACTGGGAACGCAAACAGTTTAATGATAAGCAATATTATAACGTCTGGAAAAGTGGTGTAAACTTGCCGACCTGGTACGGTTTGGAAGTCGATGCGGGATATGATGTGGCGAGTGGTGAATTTTTAAATCCTGAAAATTATTTGCCGAAACAAGGCGTTGGTTATTTGGGTATTTCTGCTAATGTTCTACAAGGTCTGATTATAGACGAACGGCGTGCAAATTTGCAATTGGCAAATATCGAAATTAATGCGACAAACATTCAGCAGCAATTGATTATCAATGAGTTATTATATCAATCTGGCAAAGCGTATTGGGATTGGGTTTTTGCGAATAATCAATTAGTAACTTTTGAAAGAGCCTTAGATTTAGCTCGAACGAGGTTTCAAATTATTCAAGAAAATTATCAAATTGGAGAAGTCGCAGGGATTGATACATTGAAGGCTGTTTTGCAAGTACAAACGAGGGAAATTGAATATAGCGAAGCTCAAAATAATTTACAAAATGCGATTGCACATTTATCAAATTATTTGTGGCAAAATAATGAACCTTCGTTTCTACAATTAAATACAGCAGCACCGAATTTGAAACGACTTTTATTCAATGTTCCGAATACGAATTTTAACGAAAATCATCCTGAATTATTAAAGGTAGAATATAAGTTGGCTTCGTTAGAAGTAGATGGTAGGTTAAAAAGAGAAAAACTTAAACCAAAATTAAAATTAAAATATAATTTATTAGGACAAGAATTCGATATTTTACAAAATGGACAAAATGACGGCGTTGTAGTTGCCCAAAACTATAAAGCTGGCGTTCAGTTCGAGATTAATCCGATTTTGCGAAGCGAACGGGCAAATTTAGAAATGAACCGAATCAAGGTTGACCAAACAAACTTTGAAATTATTAATAAACGCCTAACGCTTCAAAATAAACTTAATGCGTATTTGAGCGATTGGAATAATAATCAACAACAAATCATTTTGACACGAAATATAGTCAAAAATTATGAAATGTTGTTGCAAGGTGAATTGGCGAAATTCAAAGTTGGCGAAAGCGATCTTTTTATTGTCAATACACGAGAAACGCAATTGATTGAAGCGGAAATTAAATTATTGAAATTATTGGCAAAACAGCAAAAAATTGGTTTGTCGTTGATTTGGGTGAATGGAGCGTTGAGATAAATTATACGGCTAACGGTGGACGGTAAATGGTTTCGCTAACATGAAATCCAACCGTGGCTGTCCTTCCAAAGTTGCCCGAACGATTCCCATAGTAATAACTATTCTCCAGCGTCTGGCAAGTCAGCAGGTGACTTAAAGTCACCTGTTGACTACGCCTAAAAATCTTCCCAAAGTGCCTCAAAATAATCAAATGCTTTCAACATTCGGCTACCGTACCACGAAAAGGCTTCGCCATCAACCAAAATAATTCTTGCATTTGGGCAAACAGCTTGAAACTCCTCAAAATGTTTTTCTTGAAAAGGGTAGGGTTCGGAAGATAAAAAAATAGTATCAATATCGTATTTTGCTAAATCTGCCAAATCAATTTCGGGATATCGCTCTTGATGCTCAAAAACATTTTCCGCACCAAAAATTCGCAACATTTCGTGAATATACGTGCCGTTTGCAGCCGTCATATATGGCTTTCGCCAAATAAAATATGCCACTTTTCGCCGCTTTTTATTCGTTATTTTCAACTCGAAATTTCGCTTTTTATTCAAAATATCTTGGATAATTGCACCCGCTTTTTCTGACTTATCGACGAGTTCGCCAATCATTTGCATCATTTCCAAAGCGTCTTCAAATGTAACAATATCACTCATCCAAACAGGGAAATTTCGTTGCAATTCCTCAATTTGTTCCCGCTGATTTTCTTCTTTATTACCAATAATTAAATCAGGGTTTAGTGCTGTAATAGTGTCAATTTTTAAATCTTTTGTACCGCCAATTCGGGTCTTATTCCGAAACCAATCATTGGGATAAATGCAAAATTTTGTGATGCCAACGACTTCCTTTTCCAATCCTAAGTCATGCAAAAATTCGGTTTGCGAAGGAACTGTAGAAATTATCCGCCCTAACGGAATATTATATTGAATTTCGTTACTTAACTGGTCTTTAATCTGTTTAAACATGATATAAAATTCTTTTTTAACTGTAATTATTTGATAATAAAAATTTTATAGTGTATTTTTGACACCATGAATCTAAGTGTAATTATCACACAAAGAGGAATACTAACCAAATTATTAGAAAATATGCAAAATTACAACACCTCGTCAATCGACCTTTGGGCTGCTTTTCAAACTGGTGAAGAACGTGCTTTTCATCATTTATATGCTACTTATTATAATGACTTATTCAATTATTGCTACGGTATTCTAAAAAATAGAACGGCAGCGGAAGATTGTTTGCAGGACTTTTTTGTCCATCTTTGGAAAAAACGGCAAAAAATTGCACCTAAAACAACGATAAAAGTCTTATTAATTGGTATGTTACGAAATTTTACTTTAGATTTTATTCGTAAAGATAAATGCAGAAATAAGCATAATAGCCAATTTTCGTTAGAAAACGAAACACCTACGCATTCTATCGAACAAGATATTATTCAAAGTGAAATCATGGCTTACAAACAGCAAGTCGTGGCGAATTTGATTAATACACTTTCTACGCAACAAAGAGAAGCTTTATTTTTGAGGTACTACGAAAATATGGATATTAGTGAAATCGCCGATACAATGGGACTTTCTTACGCTGCGACGGCCAAACACCTTTCGAGAGCGTCAAAAGCGTTAGAAGAGAAAGGGATTGTACAGATTTTTTGGATACGAAACGCTTGAATGTGTTCTACATTTGATATTAGAAGACTTTTTTTTGATAATATTTTTCAAAAAAGCATTGGAATTGTGAAAAAAGATAGTGCGTAATGCACACGTTTTCGCTCAATAAGTATCAAGCATTCCCTAAGTAAATCGCCAAAAAAATCGGTGTAAACTGGGGTTTTGCTTTCGCCTAATAAGCTAAAAAAAATCAATTTGAATCGTATCATCAATATTTAAACTGTGTAAAGAAGCTGCTTTACCGAGATTTACGGATATTTCTAAATATCCAGTTAAATTAAATAAGCAGAGCGTTTCTCCGACAGGAACATCGGAATAACGAAAACATATTTCTTTAATTGGGTCGTAACGTTTGAAATATAATTCAAAATTTCGACTATTCGCAACTTGTTCAAAAAGAACTTGTGGCACATTAACGATGACATTTTCGTAATTATCAATGTGAATCACCGAACCCCGAATTTGCGATTTGCTGACGACTGGTTGTAGCGTAATTCGTTCTTGAATATTCAAGGCTTTTGTTCCAATTTCCTCAAAAGGTTGTTCATTTGCAATGTGTCCGACCGCTTTTGCATAAACTTGCTTTAATGGAAATTTTGCTTCCGATTCAAAATCTAAATAATAAACCTCTTCGGGCAGTTGCTCAAAAATTAACGAAAATAAACCATTATCTGGTCCGATAAAATAATAATCCTTGTATTTAATCGCCAAATAGCCTTCTGGCGTATCAATAAAGTTATTAATACTAATAATGTGAATCGTTCCTTTCGGGAAACTTTTGTAGGCATTTTTAATAATAAAAGAAGCCTGAACGATATCATAAGTTTTGACGTTATGAGAGATATCAACGATATTTAGAGTAGGATTTTGACATAAAATCGCACCTTTTACTACGCCAACATAATAATCCGTCAAGCCAAAATCAGTTGTTAAAGTAACAATTGCCATAAAATTTTGATGCGTTTAATTGTTTGATTGTTCGTTTTATAAAATGATGATGTTATAAAACAGCATACAAAAATGTTAAAAGTCAAGGGATTAACCTACTTTAATTCGTAATATTATTGAAATATTTAATTTTTTATTATATTATATATTTTACACAAATCAATTTACCTAAAGTATTTTTACAAATAATCTTGTATTTTGCAAGGAAAATAAGCGTTGTTTTAAACGATAAATGATGAACGATAAACTATTTTCGTTTTAAACTATTTTTTATAAATGCTTTTAAAAAATTTTAAAAATTAGGACTGGAAAGCATTAAGATATACCAATTCTTTATTATGCTTGTCAGATTCGTAAAAGGTCGTTTTTTTTATCTAAAATCTAACGTCCAAAATCTAAAACTTTATTATTAAAAAAACTAAATATAAATTTTGAGCGAAATAGAACTAACTATAAACAGCGTCGATTTATTTGAATTATACGGTGATAAAGACGCAAAACTTAACTTGATTAGAAAGGCTTTTCCGAATTTAAAAATCACATCAAGAGGAGAAAAGTTAAAAATTGCTGGCGATAAAAAAGAGGTGCAACGTTGCAAGGATAAAATTGAAATGATGGTTCGTCGTTTGAAAAAAGAGGATTCTATCAGTATTCAAGATGTTCAAGAAATCGCAGATGGCAAAAATCCTTTTGAAAATCGGATTAGCTCTCGAAACAATGATAACGTTATCGTTTATCGTCGTGACGGAACACCTATAAAGGCGAAAACGCAAAATCAAAAATTGCTTTTTGAATCTACGGAAGCAAATGATGTGGTTTTTGCAATTGGGCCTGCGGGAACGGGGAAAACGTACACCGCCGTTGCAATTGCTGTAAGAGCATTAAAAAATAGATTGGTCAAGAAAATTATTTTGACTCGTCCTGCGGTCGAAGCTGGTGAAAATTTGGGTTTTTTGCCAGGAGATTTAAAAGATAAAGTTGATCCGTATTTGCGTCCGCTTTACGATGCTCTGGATGATATGATTCCAGTTGAAAAACTCAATCAATTTTTGGTAAACAGAACGATAGAAGTTGCACCGTTAGCTTTTATGCGTGGACGAACTTTGGATAATGCTTTTATCATTTTAGATGAAGCCCAAAACACGACACCGCAACAGTTAAAGATGTTTTTGACTCGTTTAGGTCCAAGTGCGAAAGCGGTTATCACGGGCGATATGACGCAAATTGATTTACCCCGTCATCAGCGTTCTGGTTTAGCACAAGGTTTGGATCGGTTGAGTGAAATTGACGGAATCGGTGTGGTAAAATTAACTTCTGCCGACGTGGTTCGTCACCGTTTGGTGAAAGATATTATTGAGGCTTATACGGAAATTGAAGCAAAAGAGGAAGATGTGAAGGAAAAACGAAAAGCACAAAAAGCAGCAGCAAGAGCGGAATTGAAAACGCAGGGATAAAAGTTGGCAGCCTGTCCTGAGAACTTGATGTTTCTCATTTGGCAGTATTTTAAAAATAAAAAAAACGTCTTGTCAATTTTTAAATATTTGAAAATCGATGGGACATTTTTTTTATTAATTTCACATTGTGAATATTTTAACAAAAAATAATACCATTGTGTAATTTTTATTAATTCTAAATTGCTATAAAATTCCAAAATAAGCAATACTTTTGAGGTAATAAGGTGTTAAGTTACTTGGCTGGTTGATTAATTAGTACAAATAAACAAATAAACTAAAAATATGGGTGTTTTATTAGAAAACGAAATGCACACGTTGCAAAGAGCGGCAAAGACTGATTTATTCCAAAATCACGATTATTATAATATTGATGAATTGTTAGACGAAGACCATATTCTGGCTCGTGATGCAGTCAGAGAATGGGTCAAACAAGAGGTGAGTCCGATTATTGAGGATTGTGCGGATAAGGCGGTTTTCCCGAAAGCAATGATGAAACAATTGGGCGAAATCGGTGCTTTTGCCCCAAGTTTGCCGACGGAATATGGCGGCGGCGGCATGGACGAAATCGCTTATGGAATCATCATGCAAGAGTTGGAAAGAGGGGATTCTGGCGTTCGTTCAGCGGCTTCGGTTCAAGGCTCTTTGGTCATGTATCCGATTTATAAATATGCTTCGGAAGCTCAAAAACGTAAATATTTACCAAAATTAGGAACTGGTGAATTTATCGGCTGTTTCGGTTTGACAGAGCCTGATCATGGTTCAAATCCGAGTGGCATGGTAACGAATATTCGAGCAGATGGTGATTCGTATATTTTGAACGGTGCAAAAATGTGGATTACGAATTCACCGATTGCAGATGTTGCCGTGGTTTGGGCGAAAGACGAAAGCGGTCAAATCCGTGGAATGGTCGTCGAACGAGGCATGAAAGGTTTTACAACCCCCGAAATTAAAGGAAAATGGTCGCTTCGTGCTTCGGTTACGGGCGAGTTGGTTTTTGAAGATGTGCGGATTCCGAAAGAAAATGTTTTTCCAGATATTCGTGGTTTGAAAGGGCCTTTGTCGTGTTTGTCAAAAGCTCGTTACGGTATTGCATGGGGAGCGATTGGTGCGGCTATGGATTGCTATGACTCGGCTCTGCGTTATACGATGCAGCGAGAACAATTTGGTAAACCGATTGCTGGTTTTCAATTAACACAGAAGAAATTGGCGGAAATGATTACCGAAATCACGAAAGCTCAATTGTTGGCTTGGCGATTAGGAACGTTGGCAAATAAAGGAAAGGCAACGTCTGCACAAATTTCGATGGCAAAACGGAACAACGTGGACATGGCGATTAATATCGCACGAGAAGCCCGTCAAATGCACGGCGGAATGGGCATCACAGGCGAATATCCGATGATGCGTCATGCGATGAATTTGGAATCGGTGATTACGTATGAAGGGACGCATGATATTCATTTGTTGATTACAGGAATGGATGTTACGGGAATTAATGCGTTTAAATAGATGGATAGTTAATTATAAAAAAAGCCGCTCGAAACGATTGTTTCGAGCGGCTTTTTAATTTGCAGTTATTTTTACTAAAAAATCTAAAAAACGTTGATATTTTCAAAATATCGACGTTTTTTTATTAAAAAAGCGGTCAAATTAAGACGAAAGTAACAATAGTAATCTTTCCTACGTTTTAAAATTTCGATACCTCGGTAGGTTTTTTGCGAATAGATGGATTATAAACGTATTGAATTATTGAAATTTAAGCCTAAAAATAAATTACTATGAAAAATATTGGATTAAGTAGATTACTGTTCTTCGTTTCACTGACATTTTTAATAACAAGCTGTAATGCGTTGCGAACAGCGAGTTCGGGAAGTAGTAGTACGACAAAAGTTGATGCGTTAACCGCAAAAAGAAACAATTTGGCGGAAAGCAGTAAAAAATACGTTGGCGTGAAATATAAATATGCTGGAAAAGATCCAAAAGGTTTTGATTGCTCTGGTTTTACGGGTTATGTGATGAAAACCGAAGGCATAGCGATTTCCTCCAGCTCAAAAGTACAAGCAACGGAAGGAAGACCAGTTCCTGTCAATAAAGTGAAACCTGGAGATTTGATTTTTTTTGGTAAAAGAGGCAAAGTGACGCACGTTGCGATGGTGATTTCTAATACTTCGGAAGGGATTACGGTCATTCACAGTACGAGTTCGAAGGGGGTGATGATTCAAAATATTTCGACTTCAACGTATTGGAAACCAAAGATTTTGTTTGCGAGAGATGTGTTAAGTTAAATAAAAACCTGTGGGGTTTTTAAAACCCCATAGGTTCGATAATCAACGTATTATAAAATATTTCCAATTTCTTTTTTAATGGCTAATAATGCCGTATCCATTGGTTGCTCCCCCATTTTTTCCAAATTATTGAATAATGCAAAACGGAAATCGCTTGCGGTTGCTTCCTCCGCTGCGTTTTCAAAAGTGGCATTCACAAAAGCAATCGTATTATTTCTTGCTGCTTCAATCACTTTCCACAAATCTTTGGATACATAAACTTGCTGAGAAAGATTATGCTCGAATTCTTGCTGAATCGTAATCAACATTGCCATCCGCATATCCGTTGCAGCGACGGAATTCGCTTCTAAACGCAAGACTAAATTCGGTACTTTAATTCGTTCGCAAAACAAAGCTAAACGCTCATAAGCCTGCATTCGCAACGGCAAAACCTCACTTCGTGCTTCTTTTCTATCTTGAATCAAAAAGATTTGACGCTGATTTTTTAAAAATTCTTTAAATAAAAAATAAACCGTTAAAAAAACGATTAAAGCAGGAATTGTCGCCTGTAAGATGTCTAATATTACTTCCCAAACTTTCATTGAATTGATATTAATTTGATTGTTGTAATTGTTTGATTTTTAAATTGTTAGGTGTTGATTTTTCAATCAATTTAAACAATTACGAGTAGATATTTTTTTTATTAAAAATAGAAACTCCGCAAAGATATGATTCTTAACGAAGTTTTGAAAAATAGTAACGAGCGAGTTTATGGGTTGGAGGTTTCGAGCGGCGAGCTTTTGTAATAACGTACCGTTTAAACGCAATTAAAAAAGTATTTTCTGTATCAATAATTTATATAAAAACGGTCAAACTCACCACCCGAAATCCGCAATCTGCCACCAAAAACTATTCCCCCGTTTTCAAAATTCGACCTTCCAAACAGTCTTCATTATGACAGAAACGATAAAAATAAACACCGCTTGTCAATTTTGAAATATTAATTTCCCGAATTTTATTGCCACCTTCAAAATTTATCATTTGGCTCAAAACCCGTTTGCCGTCAGCTGCAAATAATTCGAAATCTCCTATTGCATTAAAACCGATATATTGTATCGAAAAAATATCACTCGTTGGATTTGGATAAATATTAAAGCGAACTTTTTCCGTAATTTTTCCACTTGCCAAAACCTCCGTCACCGCTGCCAAAGCGTCCACCGTTCCAAAACCATAAACGGCATTCGGAATAGAACTGCCCGAAGCTATTCCGCAATCTTGCTGCGAAGTACGTGGAATTGCCGTTTGTTCGATAAGCGTTTCGATGCGTTCGACATCGCCTGCCAAAGTCGGATCAGCCGAAATCAATAATGCTACCAAACCAGCAACGTGAGGCCCAGCCATACTTGTCCCACTAAAATTAGCGTAACCGTTACCAGGAACTGAAGATTTGACATTCACGCCTGGTGCAGCGACATTTGGCTTCATTCGGTTGCTACTATCGACCGTAACCAAGCCACGGCTGCTAAACCCTGCAATCGTATCATTTTGAGCCAATGCACCAATCGAAAAACTATTTTCAAAAATCGCTGCTGGCGTATTCACTGTGCCGCAATTTGAACCCGAATTCCCTGCGGAAACGACCACGACAACCCCAGCGGTTTTTAAATTATTGATAGCTGCTTCCATGATGTCAAAATTATTTGGGTTACAGCCTTCAATATCTGGGCAACCCCAAGAATTATTGATAACGTGCGGTGCTTTTGACGGGTCAGGATTTTCGTTATTCAAATCCGTCGGTGCCAAAAACCATTGGAAACACTCCAAATAGGTTTGCGGCGTTCCCCAGCCCCTTTCCATATTTCGGCAACCCATCCAAGTCGCATCGGGAGCGACACCGATTTTCAAATCATCGGTTTCGCCAATCATCGTCCCCATCGTGTGTGTGCCGTGACGACTGTCATCACAAGGTTCTGTCACATCTAAGCCGCAAGGATTATTTTGTGTTTGATGTTTTGGGTCGTAATCATGAATGGCATCGTGCCAATTGTAATTATGGTCGGCATTTGTTCCATTCCAACCACGATATTTATTTTTTAAAGCTTCATGCTGCCAATCGTAGCCGGTATCTTGTCCGCCAATGACGACGCCTTGCCCTCTGATGCCCATTTCCCAAACATCGTCCACATTCATTTTTAAAATGCCCCATTGTATTTCAGGGTTTTTATTAACATCAACCGTTGCTGGAATTGGCTCAATGATTCTCATGTTTGAATTTTCAGAAATGCGTTTGATTTCTGGTCGTTGTGCCATCGTTTTGACCATTTCATAATCGGCATACACCCAAATTACATTGGCGACCCAAAAACTTTGAAATGGTAATCCTTTATATTCTAAAATATTAATCGCTTCTGCTTGCGATTGTATCGCATTTTTCTGCAAACGTTCCATGACCAAAGTCCCTTTATCTGTTTTATCTGTTAGGAATTTTGCCTGTCCGACATCACCTTGCTCGATAAATTGAATTAAAAATTCAAATTTGTCGGTTGAGCTGTTATAAATTGCGAGACGGTCGTCAATTTTATTTTGCCATGATTGAGCGGAATTCGTATTTATTCCGATTGCAGTTAGTATTAGGAAGAACAATAATTTTTTCATATTTTTATTTTTTGTATCGAAAGTACACGGTACACGGTACAAGAATAATTAAAAAATTGATTTTGTATCTAATTTATGGTCGTATTATAGGTGTTTTGTCAAAATTTATTGGAAATAATCAAAAAAGATAGTCACAGTATTTATAAAAATAGGATGACGTAATTAGTAAATTATATGTTCGTTCAAGAGAGGTGTATATTTTGATAAAACGACTCAATTTTTTGATTATCAATTATTTACGAAGTGAAAGGTAGTAAAGCGTTTAAAACAATTTACCAATTTCTTAGCAAATATTCAAAAAAAAAGCTTATTTTGCGGCAACTTAATTAACAAATAAATTGTTTGTGATGATAATAAAATTTTTTAATTAGTAAAATTGTGCTATTTTTGCACTGTATTTAAAATATTAATAAAAATATGCAAGATACATTAGTTATAACTTCACCAATAACCTTAACAGAAGGTGCCGTTCAACAGCTAGAAAATATAAAGACTTCTCAAGAACTTAGAGAAGATTTAGGGTTGAGAGTTGGTGTTAAAGGAGGAGGCTGCTCAGGGTTTTCATATGTATTAGGTTTCGATGAGAAACAAGACGATGATAATGAGTTTACCGAAAACGGAATTAAAGTCTATATGAAGAAAGCTCATGCACTATATTTAATGGGAATTGAGATTGATTTCATAAGTGGTTTAAACAACAGAGGGTTTACATTTAGTAATCCCAATGCTAAAGATACATGCGGATGCGGAACATCGTTCTCTGCATAAAGATGGGAATTGTTTATTGTGTTGGCGTACCACATTCATCTCGAATGGAGGTACGCCTTTTTTATTTCGGCTCTTTGACAATTTCTGCAAAATTCGAATAAATTGAGATTTTCGTAACGGCTGTCTTTAGCTGCCGCAAAGATTTTGAGACTTTTCGGAAGCTAAAGTAGCCGCTACGTGCAGAAATTGTCAAAGAGCCTTTATTTCTATCACTTCAGAGTTGGCAGTATTCAGTTGCCAGTTTATCGTTTCAGAAAAAGCAGTTAATCATGACGATTAACTGCTTTTTTAATTTTGATTGATTGCTTTAATCATTTCCGTTTTTCTCTAAAAAAACGTTTTAATAACTCTTGACTTTTTGTTTCTAAAATTCCTCTTTCGATAATTGTTTTAGGATGTAATAATTGATTTTCAATTAAAGAAAAACCCCTTTTTACATCAGGTGCTCCAAATACGATTTTCCCAATTTGTGACCAAGCCAAAGCTCCGGCACACATCGGACAAGGTTCGAGCGTAACGTAAAGTGTACAATCGGTCAAGTATTTTGTACCTAAATAGTCCGAAGCTGCCGTAATTGCCAATATTTCTGCGTGTGCCGTCACGTCTTGCAATCGTTCGGTTTGATTATGTGCTTTCGCAATAATCTGCTGATTCGCCGCAATGACCGCACCGACTGGAATTTCGCCTTCAGCATACGCTTTTTCGGCTTCTTGTAAAGCCTTTTTCATAAAATACTCGTCTGTAAAAATGTTCATCGTTGATGTTAATTTGGCGTATTAGAATATTTCGTTTAGGAATTAAATACAGAAAATAAAATTATCGTAACTCCTTGACAACAAACCTATAAGGTTTGTCGTCACATTATTACTAATTCAAAAATAAAATTTTCGTTACAATAGCATCTAAACCATCTTTTCGACTGCTGAAAACTAAGTAAACCCCACTTGCGGCTTTTCGTCCGTTATAATCTTTTCCGTCCCAAATTGCTTGACCGCCAAAGGCTTGGGTTTCAAAAATCATTGTACCATTAATATCCGTAATTTTCACATTTGCTTCTTCGACTAAGCCACGAATCGCAATTTGCCCTTCATAATTGGGGCGAACTGGGTTTGGATATGCTAAAATGGTCGTTTCATCATGTATTTCTGTACCTTTTGTAGCATTGCTTTTGTAAGAAATCAATCCTCTATCTGTGCCGATATAAACTTCTCCCGTTTTATCGTCAATTGCTAAAGCCGTAATATTATTGCTATAAAGCGGAGAATTATTCACATTCAGACGCAAAACTTCCTCCTGCCCGTCTTCGGATTGAACAAAAATTCCTGCCGAAGTACCGAACCATTTTCTATTTGCACCATCAATCGCAATAGCGTTAATAACTTGTGTTTTTAATAAATAATCTCCAAAATCATTTGCCGAAGCCACGACACGACGACCTGAACAAGTACCATCAAAAACGTCGTAGGTACATTCAAAAAGTGCTGTTCCTTGCGATGTGCCGACCCAAACCTCACCGTCTAAATCAACCGCTAAACTGATTACATCATTATTGGGTAATTGTGAATTATCTGCCGTCAAAATCGCATAACGTTCATCACCTGTGGTATTCAAATCACCTTCATCAAAAACTAAAATACCATTTCCGTTTCCACTACTTTTGGTTGCAAACCATTTGTAACCGTTAAAATCCACCACCACATCAACGATGCGTTGGAATTGACTTGGAGCGTTGAAACTTTCCCAAGTGCCGTCTGTTTTTCGTACTGAAATTGGGCGGGAAGCCCCAAAATTACTACACCATAAATTCCCTGCATCGTCAAATGCGATTCCCGAAACCTTATATTTTGTTTGGTCTAAAACATCGGTTTGCAAAGAAGAATTTTCTTTAAAAATGGTAATATTATCGCCATCAATTTCGACAATACCATCGCCAAAAGTTGCTAAATAAACCTTATCATTTGTTGGGTGCGTTGCGACACGAATATGGTCAGGAATAGAGGCTAATTCCGAGTAATCGGTTGAACTGTACCGTTTCCAAAAACCTTCATCCAAAAGGTAAGTTCCTGAATTATCTCCCGTTCCTGTCCAGTTTTCAATTGTTCCACCTGCGACCCAGACCTTGCTATCCTTTATTGCCAAACCTTGAACACCTTTATTATAAGGTGCATTCGGCGTTATAGCGACATAAGCATCTGCGTAATAACTACTTCCACGGAACTCGTCGGTAATCCACCAACGATTATTTTGGTCAACAATCGCTTGATTAATATCTGCAAAATAAGTTGGATTATAATTAATGAAATAAGTCCTATCCAGACTTAAGGAGGTCATCCGAGCGGGGCCTGTTTTTCCTTCCCAACTGATTACGATTGCATTTTCATTATAATCCGGCTCGATATATTTTATATTATAACTGGGATTATAAAATTGCGAAAGCGTATCAAAACCACTTCCTGCCCACTCATAGACTTCAAAAGTTTCCCATTTATTATCAACATAACGCATCAAGGTATCGCTAATATCGGCATAAACTACGCCTTGAAATAAAGTTGCGCTCAACGAACGGCTGCTCTGCCAACGTCCATCCGTATCATCGTGTTTTCGCCATGTTGAAAAATCCAAGAGGTTTAACATCGTATCACCTTCAAAAATGCCTTCGTCCGTAAACGCATAAATTTTGCTACCTGAAGCGACCGTTGCATTCACTTTTTTAGGGTTCGTAAAAGGAAACGTACCCTTGATTTCGTTCCGAATCATATTGATTTGTACAATACCGAAATTACACGCCAAATACGCATAATCACCACTAAACGAAATGTGATTTATCGCCTTATCATTATAGGTTAGCGTTTCTTTAATTTGATTAATATTGATAATTTCACTTTCTTTAACCAGGTCAAGATTACCGTTTTCGTAAGCGACAACCAAGATTTTTTTACTTTCATTATATTTAATTGCTTGAATACTTACGTCACTTAATCCATTGACTTTATTTAGTTTATCAATAGAAAATTCTGCTTTATCCACAATCGCAATTTGCGACTCAAACGCTAAATATACTTCCGTTTCGCTCTGCGTTACACTGATACCTTTACGAAATGGTAAATGTGCTTTCCAGTCACCAATCGCAATATCTTGAGCGATGACAACGAAAGAAAAAAATACTAAAAAGGTGCTACTTACAATTTTTTGAATCATGGTAATTTTAGTTTAATAAAGTGCAAAGTTAAGCTGTATAAAAAGACATTTTATAGGTTTTTGGTGAAATATCTATAAAATGTCTTTCTTAATTCAAAAAAGGAAACGTTTAAGAATGCAAAAATGCTGGTATAGTCTGTTCAAATTTCATAAATGTTTCTTATCCAATTAAAAAAATAATACTGTAATCTGAGCATTTACAAAACGCTAAAAATATATTCAAACGATTATTTCAAAACGTCAAATCATTCCACGTTCATTCATAAGATTTTGGAATAATTCATTTACTTTTTTTACGTACAATTAAATGGACACACCAAAAAACCCTTAGTTTACATCTACCTCAGTAGAATTTTCGATTAAGAAGTCATAATTTAGCGAAGCGTACTGATTTTTGATATTCCATAACCAAACGATTATCTAAATAAAATTGCCAAAACCAGTGACAGAACAAGAATTAATAGAAAAATGTAGAGCCAAAGACCGTCGAGCGCAAAAGTTGCTTTTCGACCGCTACTCGCCAAAAATGTTTGGTGTGTGTCGGCGTTATGTGAAGAGCTATGATGACGCTGAAGATGTGATGATTGAAGGGTTTTATAAGGTTTTGTCGAATATTGATAAGTTCAAAGGTGATGGAAGTTTTGAAGGTTGGATTCGTCGAATTATGGTGAATCAATCATTGATGTTGTTGCGAAAAAATAATAATTTCAAATTGTCGGTCGAAATTTCAAATATAACGATTTCAGCACCGCCTGTGGTCGAACACGATTTGGCGGCTCAGGACATTTTAGGCTTGTTAAATATATTGCCGACAGGCTATCGAACTGTTTTTAATCTTTACGTAATTGAAGGTTACAAACATCGAGAAATTGCCGAAATTTTGGATATTAGTATCAATACTTCCAAATCGCAATTGATTTTAGCAAAAAAACGAATGAGAGAATTGGTTGAAAAAAATTATCCTGATAGTTATGCAGCAGGACGAAGATGAGAAATAATTAAAATTAAAATATCAAATTAAAATTAAAAAAACTTTCACTTTATATTTTACCAGAAATGTACCAAGAAAATGACCACATATCGAACCTTTTTAGAGATAACGAACATCTTTTAGATGAGCAACCTCCTCGTAGTGCTTGGGCAAAATTGGAAGAAAAACTCGACCAAGAAAAAGTCAGAAGTACACGTAGAATCTATCGTTATATCTCTACTGCTGCTGCCGTTGTTGCAGTAGTGGCAATGATTTCAGCTATTGCGTTGTTTCGGGATGGCGATACGTTGATGGCAGAAAGGAACGCTAAAGAAGAAGCCATCGCTTTGAACGAGCAAACGACAGAATTTAACGTAACAGATAATACCTCGGATTGGCGGCAAGAATATGCTCCAGAATCTATCGAAAAAGAACAACAGGCAGCAGAGGAGGAAATTCCAACGGAAACAAAACCAGTAATTATTAAAAAAGAAAAAATAATTGTGGTGGATAATACGGTTATAGGAAGTAAACCGAAAGCTGATGCTGCGACTGAAAGAAGACTGAAACCCGCTTCAACGGTTTCAGTTCCTGCTTCTAAGCCAAAACTAACGACTGCAAAACCTGCAATTTCGGAAGTCAATACGGAAGCGGAAATGACGGAAGAAACCATTGCAGGTGCTGATTTAGCAAAAGAAAGGTATTATAATTTTGATGATAGAATTATTACGAATTCAAGTGACGGCGTGATTGGAAATACTGAAAAAAAACAAGTTGCTACCGCTCGAAAATATGAGGAAAATACTAAAACTAATAGCAATTCTTATAACGGTGGTGACGGACAATTAGCAGAAATAGAAGTAAAAAAGGCAAAAGCTGAAAAGCCGACAATTCGTACTTTTTCTTGGTTAAAAGGTGGCTGGTCGAATAATACGACATTGGGTTTGTCCTACGAAAAATGGGAAGAAACCGACAAAAAAACATTGGTCGCAAAAGGTTTTTTGATTCAAAATGGCGATACGTTATATGTCGAACAAATGGAAATCAAAGAAATTAGAAACCGTGTGTATTATATCGCAAGTTTTGAACAAGGAAAAGCACCAACGAAATTTGAATTAGTGAGCTATATCAACGGTATAGCGATTTTTGAAAATCCAAAATCTGATTTTCCAAGTCAAATTATTCTTCAAAAAGATGGTAATGGTTATTTAATTTCTTTTGAAAATAGCGATAAAGCGAAGAAAAACCAACAATTGCAATATCGAAATGAAGTTTCGAGAGAAAGAGCTTCAAGAAGAATGACGAGGTCGGGGTATTGACTTTATTATTATATTATTTATTTGAAAGGTTGAATGTTCTTAGAACGTTCAACCTTTTTTTCGTTTTTTTCCATAGGTACAACCTATGACTATTCATATTCAACCCTTTCAGGGTTTTGTGGTAGAACTGATTTTTATCAATTTTCATCTAAACAATCTTAAAACTTCTTTCAATAGCCGTAAATTTGCAGAATTGTAAAAAAAATAAAAAAATAATATGCGAATCATACTATTTACAGGAAAGGGTGGCGTTGGAAAGACAACGACCGCCGCAGCAACTGCATTAAAAGCGGCTCAACAAGGTATTAAAACGTTAGTCATTTCGACCGATCCAGCACATAGTTTATCTGATGCGTTGAACGTAGATTTGTCGCCCGAACCAATGGAAATTGCTCTGAATTTGTACGCACAAGAGTTTGATGTGTATTATTCCATGAAAAAACATTGGGGAAATATGCGGCAATTGATGTTGACGATTTTCAAATGGCGTGGCGTGGATAACGTCGTGGCGGAAGAGTTATCAGTTTTGCCAGGTATGGAAGAGGCTTCAGCTTTTTTGTGGTTGGAAAAATATTATCGGGAAGGTGATTATGATTTAATCATCATTGATTCCGCTCCGACAGGTGAAACGTTGACCCTTTTGAGTTTGCCACAAGTGATGAAATCTTGGCTGACCAAAGCATTTCCAGGACAAAAATTGGCGATTAAAACGCTCGGTCGAGTCGTGCGAGGAACGACAGGCGTACCGTTGGATAAAGGTTACGAAGAATTGGAAAACCTATTTGATAAATTAGAAAGTATCCAAAAAGTATTTTTGAATCCAGATATTTGTTCCATCAGAATCGTTGCAAACCCTGAAAGAATGGTCATTCAAGAAGCAAAACGGGCTTATACGTATTTGCAATTATATGGTTATAATGTCGATGCGATTATCGTAAATCGGATTCTGCCCGAAGAAGCTGGTGTTGGCGTTTTTTCAAAATATGTAAAAGCTCAAACTAAATATTTGAAAGAAATTGAAGATACGTTTTCGCCTTTACCGATTTTCAAAGTTGGGCATCAAGGGGAGGAAGTTTTTGGTTTAGAATTATTGAATAAAATCGGGGATTCGATTTATGAAGGCGAAGACCCTGCACAGATTTTTTATAACGAAAAACCGTTTGAAGTCCTTGAAACGAAAGAGGCATTTCTAATAAAACTAAAATTGCAATTCGTCGAAGACGGTGAAATTGAGGTAAAAAAATATGGTGACGAACTGGTCATCAATGTCGGCAGCCGCAGGAAATCAGTGATTCTACCTCGATTTTCTAATTTTTTGACATTAGAAAAGTATCATTTTGCGAAGCCATGGCTGACGGTTCGGTTGAAGAAAGGGTGATTTTTTTTGTATTGATAAAATAAAAGTCTTCCGTCACTGCTGCGAATGTCGGAGTCTCATGTTTGCAAAGGCTCAATATTAATAAAGTTACCCATCCAAAGTAGCTTTAAAAAGTTGAGAGCCGTTGCTCGCAGGAGATTCCGACCTTCGTCGGAATGACGGTTTTTTGTCTCCTTTCCACAAATCAAAAACTCGCCCGAACACTCGCCCTCCCCACATGAATCACACTCGCTTCTCCTGTTTTTCGACCTTCATAAGTCATCAACAATTGAATATTTCTTGCAATTGAGCGGTTAAAAGTTAGATTCCAAATAAAATTTTGACCATTTTTCAAACCTTCTAACATCGTAAATTCAACGGGCGTATTCGCAACGCCAGTGTAATCGACATTGACATAACTAAAATTCAAACGGTACGAGCTTTTGGTGGCTTTGTT
>Ga0306864_1000251_pt1 | contig 25735 bp, 19 predicted proteins | sample AntRauTorckE5430_FD_190448 | JGI IMG/M metagenome (GOLD analysis project Ga0306864, IMG submission 190448) | Saline lake microbial communities from Rauer Islands, Antarctica - Metagenome Torckler E5 #430 (v2) (version 2) | ecosystem: Environmental > Aquatic > Non-marine Saline and Alkaline >...
GCTCAGCTTCTCGAAGAAGGTAGAAAATCATATCGCTGCAATTGGTTATTTTTTTTGGCAACGAAATTTAGAGAATCACCATTACATTTGATACACCTCCCGAAGGACATAGGAATTAACACTTGGTATTACTTCAAAACCATCATCGCTATCCTTGACTGTGACGTTGAATCTATCCTGTAAATCCAATGGGTTTTCGAATGGTTTTGAATCATTGGCTTCTGCTAGCGAAAGGTTTTCTTCTACACCAGCAAAGTATTCTCGGTAGGACTCAAAACCGGTATTTTCACCTAGCTTCTGAGCCAAAGTTACCTCGAACAGTTCTTCGCCTGAAGTTAGCTCAGTAATATCCTGAGTTGTCAACACTAAGAAGTCAGAATTAACCGCTTCTTGAGTTTGTAAAGAGAGTGTTTCAGGTTCACATCCAAAAGATATGATTGCTAATAGTACTAAAAATCCTATAAAAAGGAGTTTAAAGGGGGGGGTATACATAATAGTGTTTTAATAAGGTTAAAATCTACAATCAAAGAAACGTAGTCAATGTTATTGATTTATTTAGCTCGTGAAAGTTTCAAAAGTTCATCCTACAGGTACTATTTTATCAAAAAAATACATACCTACTTTGACTTCTAATTAATTACCCTCACCACACAACTAATCACCCTCATTTCCGGTCTGTAAGGCAGAGCATATTTTTATTCTTCTTTTTTCACCCAACCAAATTAACACCATGAAAGCATTTTACTTTCTCTGCGTCTTCTTTTTATTCACCACAGCACTTACGGCCCAGTATGAAAAGGGTAGTTGGTACCTGGATGGGAATTCTTCCGCACTGCTGTCCCTTCCGCTGGGCGACGACTTCCGTTCAACCGAATTTTCCGCCCAAGCATTCCGTGCTGGTTACTTCTTCACCGACCGTTTGCTTGTCGGAAGTCAAATCTCTGTATCAGCCTCTGCTGGAAACGATAGCCGGGACGGTTATTTTGGCCTAGAATTACGCCCCTTCGCCCGTTACTACTTTCCGGGTGGTGAAAAGCGCAAGGTCAGTTACTTCGGCGAAGTAGGTTTCGGTGCCATCGCACCATCAAGTTCTAATTTTTCCGCCGAGGCCGATTTCCACTTCGGTGGCGGGGCGGAGATCCAACTATTCCCAGGCGTTGTGGGTACGGCGATGCTTCGTTACGACGGGAATTCCCGTCCCCTCAATACCACAAGCCTCAGCTTCGGCACGAACCTGCTTTTGGGCCAGTTGGAGAAGTTTGAAGGTGAAGCACCTTTACGGGCCGGAACCTTTAGCACCACCGGCAGTCTTGGTGGGCTCTCCCTTAGTGTCCAGGGGTCTGACCGTGAGTCCAACCGTAGTGGTGGTGGTTACCTTGCTCCCAATATCGGCTATTTTCTGGCCGATGGCCTGATGGCGGAAGGCAAGTTATCCATCACCTACTTCGGGCTTAGAGTTCCTCTTAGTACCAACCAAACACCCCCTGAGGCGAGAAGCACCAATATCTTGAATACGAGCCAGGAATTTAACCTTCGCTACTACCTGAAAAAATCAGGCTTCCTTCTCCCATACGTAACCGGCGGAGCGGGTTACCAGGCTTACCGGACCAAGACTACAGATGATACTTCCAGAGAAAGAGTAGATGAGATAGACACCTTTTTCTACCAGGCCGGAGCAGGAGCCAGTTGGTTTCTCTCCCCCAATGTTGCACTGAATGGTAGTATCCTCTACCGCTCTGTAAACTATGACGGCAATAACTTTACTGCGGTAATCGAGCAGGATGCTGTTCGATCAGAAGTCGGCTTACGGTTTTTTCTGAAGCGGTAAAGGCTCCACTGGATTTTCGCCCAACTCGATCAGGTAAAAACTAACCAGTTGTGCATAAAATACTGCGAAGCAAATTATTTTTTGCCACTGCCCCCAGGAGTAAACAGTGTCCGATAACGAATCCAATCTCCATAGGGAACGCTACCTCAGAAGGACGCAAAAAAGTACGCCTGTCGGGTTCGATCGTACGAGTTCTACGCCCAACTCGATAGGCGGACTTTTTCGCATTCGCGAAGACTATCTATTCAGCGGGTTCAAAGTCCTCATTCCAGAGCTGAGTGTTGCTAATATTAACTTGCCGAAAAAGAATCCGACTGGCGAGTTAGGCTACCCCGCCCCACCCTATATTTGCAGAATGAACGCAAAAGTCACCTCCCTGCTCCTCATCCTATGTTTCACGCTTACCTCCTGCCCTCCGGCACCGACGGATACGGTAGTGACGGTCCCTACTGCTGCTGCTCCAACCGCCCCTGCACCTGCGGCCGCGCCCACCGTAAACATTCAAGCTGAAGTAAAAAAAGCCCCGAAGAACATCATTTTGATGATCGGCGACGGCATGGGCGTCACCCAGATATCTGCCGGGATGTACAGCAACGGGAATAAGCTAAACCTGGAGCAATTTCCCGTCATCGGCCTCCACAAATCTTACAGTTCGGACAACCTGGTGACCGACTCTGCGGCCGGAGCCACCGCCTTCAGTGCTGGCGTAAAAACCTACAATGGCGCCATCGGTGTGAGCTCAGACACGATGCCCGTCGTCACCATCCTAGAACTTGCCGAGGCCGCCGGCCTGCCCACCGGCCTGGTCGCCAACTGCTCGATTACCCACGCCACACCGGCCAGCTTTGCAGCCCACAACCGGACAAGAAAAAACTATGAAGAAATCGCATTGGACATCATGGAAGCCGAGGTCGACCTCCTCATCGGAGGCGGTGCAAAATTCTTCGAGCGCCGTGAAATGGACGACCGCAACCTGAGCACCGAGCTGCGCAGCCGTAACTACGCGGTAGAGAGCTTCGTCAACATCGAGATGAAGGACGTGCGCCCCAGCACCGATAAAAACTACTTCTACCTCACGGCCGATACCGAGCCTCTACCCTTCAGTCAGGGCCGTGACTACCTCGTACCCGCCGCCGAAATGGCCCCTGACTTTCTCGAAAAGCGCGACAAGAACAACAAAGGCTTCTTCCTGATGATTGAGGCCTCACAGATCGACTGGGGCGGCCACGCCAATAAATCCGACTACATCATCAGCGAAATGATCGAATTCGACAACGCCATCGGTAAAGTGCTAGACTTCGCCAAGAAAGACGGAGAAACCCTCGTTATCGTCACCGCCGACCATGAAACCGGCGGCTACGCCATCCAGTACGGCTCTAAAATGGACTCCATCGATGGTGCTTTCACCTCCGACTACCACACCGCCGATCTCATCCCCGTCTTCGCCTACGGGCCCGGCGCGGAACACTTCGCCGGTATCTACGAGAATACCGCCATCTTTGATAAGATGAAGGAGCTCTTTGGCTTCTAGTAGCGGACCTGTACGTAGCGAAACCTGTAATACCGGCCGTGCCTATCCCGCCTGTAACACCTTCTACACCCGCTGTCGCAAAGCGATTATCTTGGCGGTAACCTAGTGGATCAACCCGTAAATAGAGGTACTGATAAGCTTGCCCTTTCGCACGCTGCCGTCGTTACCAAAGTACTTCCGTAGCTACGGCTATGCAAGTACTTTGTCGCCTAGTCAGCGCACGAAATACCTGCGCTTATCAGTACCTCTATTTACGGGTTGGTCCACTAGGACTTCGTCCTGGGTTACCTCAGAAAAAAACATCACGACAAAACTAAACCATCCCACTCCAAAGTCATCAAACAACCGAACCATAAAAAACTACTATGCGTAAAGTAATGATGACAATGGTGGTACTGCTACTGACAGTAACCATCGCCACCGCCCAGCGCGGTCAACGCCAGGGAAATAATAACTTCCTCTTCGAGCTCAAGCTCACCACCGAGCAGCAGGCACAAATTAAAGCAATCAAGCAGGAGGGCCGCGCCCAAATGCAAGAGATCCACAAACAGAGCCCCGAGCAGCGCCCGAACTACGAGGCGATGAAAAAGATGCGCAAGACCTCAAAGGCAAAGGTTAATGCCATCCTCACCCCTGAGCAACGTAAGCAACTTACAGCCACGCAGACTGAACGTAAAGCCATCTGGAAAAACGTGGATAGGAAAGCCATCCAAGCTGATTTAAAAGCGCACAATGCAACTAGGATAGAGCCGGTAATCTCCGCTGCCCGCGCCCAGTTCGACCAGTTCATTTCTGCCGAGGATAAGTCCTCACTTGACCGTCTGCGCCCCGTATTCGCTGCCAAGCCTAAGGGCAAGACCAGCCGCGGCAAAGGGAAGAAGCCTTCCGAAGCCGACGTCGCCGCAAAAGAGGCAACGATGGAAACCTGGAAGACAGACCACGCCTCCGAAATCTCCGAATTAAAAACCATCACTAAAAAGTACGCTGCCGACCTGGAACGCATTCAGGAACGAATGATGCCACAGCGGAAACAATGGGCTCAAGAAAAGCGCGACATCATAAGCCGTCAGCAACCCGAAGGCGCGAAAAAAGCGCAGGATGCAAAAGCCAAGGCTTACGAAAAAAAAGCAGGAAAAGGCCTGCATAAAAGCAGAGAAAACAATAAAAGCCGCGCGGATTGGCCGCGCGGAGCCGCATTCTTGCTCATAAAAGGATAAGAAACAGGCTTTCCCCCAACACTTTTTCCCAACGGGCGTTATGAAGGAGTCTTAATTGACCCCGGCACATTAACGTGTGCTGGGGTTAACGTTTTGTAAATACTCGGGCTCCTTCATTTCAACCAATAAAGGAATTCGTACCTTGTGTTCCTCACTTAGGAGAACCACTAACTATCATCATAAAATACTAACAAGTGCAAGATTCCATCGGCAATAGCCAGGAAGACATCAACCAGAGCCTACAGCACTGGAAGTCCATCGTAGCTAAGTACCAAAAAGCTAGTACCAGCCGTGCCATCGGCCAGCTGTTTAGCAGCTTCGGGCCTTTTGTGGCACTCTGGATTGCGATGTATTTCAGTGTTGAATACTCCATCTGGCTCACCCTCGGCCTAGGGGCGATTAACGCTTTTTTCCTAGTCCGCATTTTCATCATCCAGCATGACTGTGGTCATTATTCTTTCCTAAAGAAACGCAAGGTCAACGACGCCATTGGTTTCATCTGCTCGTTCTTCAGCTCCATTCCCTATACTTATTGGGCTCGTGTTCACAGCTACCACCACGGCCATACCGGCCAGTTGGAGCATCGGGACATTGGCGACATTGACTTCCTCACCGTTGAGGAGTACAGGGAACTCGGCAGGTGGGATCGGTTCAAGTACCGCGCCTTCCGCCACCCCGTGGTAATGTTTGTGGTCGTACCCGTCATTTACTTAGCCATAATGCTGCGTATTCCTACCGTCAGCTTTGAAGGCTGGAATAAAGTACACGTAAAGCAGCACGTAAACAATATTCTGATTGCTGCGGTCTACATCGGCATGGGTTTCCTCCTAGGCTGGAAAGCCTTCCTGATCGTTCAAGGCTCCATCATCTTCTTCTTTGGTATAATTGCCTTCTGGTTCTTCTACGTACAGCACCAGCACGAGCACACGTACATGCAATGGACTAAAAACTGGGATTACCTGACGGCGGCCATCAAAGGTGCTTCTTTCTACAAACTACCACGTTTTCTACATTTCTTGACGGGTAATATTGGCTACCACCACATTCACCACTTGTCGAGCCGCATTCCAAATTACAACCTTCGTCGTTGTGCTAAGGAAAATCCGGTACTCCAGAAGTACGTCACTAAGGTCAGTTTCTTTCAGAGCCTCCCAATGATGTTCAATAAACTGTGGGACGAGGAGAAGCAGCGGATGATCACCTTCCGTGAGTTCTACCGTTCTGAGGCTAACATGAAGGTAGCGTAAGCAATCCTTCCCTGCTCTTTCCCTCAAACTAAGCAGAATGAAAATGCCCCGATCTTCATGCATGAAGATCGGGGCATTTTCATTTATTTTGGCCGCATTTTCAAGCGCGCACGCAGGGTGAAGAGATCGCTTTCCAAAAAAGTCTTACTCTTCAATGATTACCGCCTTCACCTTTCCTGCCCGTTGAGCCGGCAGTAAAGAAGCAATGAAGCCAATCCCAAGCACGGTCAGCGCAACAATCGGAAAGTCGTACCAACGGAAAGAAATCGGATACGCTTCCGTGAGCAGGCCGGGCAAGCTTATCAGGCCAAAGGTCTTCTGTAAAACGAACAGTGTACTTGCAAGTAGAAAACCTGAAAGCAAACCTAAGCAGCAAAGTAATAAGCCAACACGCAAAAACACGCCGCTTACGTCTTTAGCCGTCATCCCCAGACTGCGGAGAATAGAAATATCACGCTTCTTTTCCAGTACGATCATCCACAGCGCCCCAACCAGGTTGAAGCTTATCAAGACCATCATCAAGCTGACTATCGCAAAGCCAACCCACTTTTCTACCTGCATCAGTTTGAGAATACTATTTTCTTGTTGGTAGCGGTTCTTAACCAGGTAAGCGGGTCCCATATATTCCTGAATCCGCCGGTAGGTCGCCTTATTGATGGAATTCGGTGACAGCGCAATTTCCAAAGAGGAAACAGTAGAGTCACTCACGCTCAGCAAGTCCCGGGCCTTGTTAAGGCTTACGATCACCGCCTGGTTCTCCATTGATTCCTGGCTACGAATAATACCGGTAGGTTGGAACTCCCGGCGGAGGTAGTTCGTCCGCCCTGTAGTCATAAATCCGCCCCCACGTGGCTTCGGGCGAAGCATAAAAACGGTTAACCGTTCAAACTGGTTAAGCGGATCGACCCCGAGCGTCACCGCCAGATCATTGCCCACTACAGCCCCGAAGTCCTCACGGCCGGGAGTATCCAGATCGTAGGTTCCATCGTTGACCATGCTATCGATACCATTAATCAGTGGGTAAACCTCGTCCACTCCCTTTATCGTTGCCGCATTCTGTTTGTCGTCATAGCTGAAAATTGCCGTTTCTTCCAGCGTCTGGGATACGGCGGCTACCCCTTCAAGTTGGTCAAGGCCGCGAAAAGTTTTCTCATCGACCTCAAACGTCTTGCCCTCAGCGGCAACAATTCGCACATCAGGGTTAAGGTTGTTGAACATGGATAGAAACAAGTCCTCAAAACCGTTAAACACACTAAGTAAAAGCAGTAAGGCGGCAGCTCCGATAGCAACACCAAATGCCGCGATCAGCGTAATGATGTTGATCGCGCTAGTAGATTTGCGGGCGAAGAGGTATCGCCAGGCCATCTTTGCGGGTAAGTTCATGACACAAAGGTATATTCCATCCTGCCGTTAAGTGGGATTTCTCAATGGATTAAGCAGCATTTCTCTGCAGACAATACGTCCGGCCTACCTGAAAATTGTGCACCTAACCTACCTTAGAGACCCAGACAATAGTAATGTGCTATTCTTACTCCGTGCCTTTCGCACCGTTGATTCAGTTAAAAGGCTTGTTAACACTACAGTGTTATCTGCTTTTTTACTTTATCAACGACCAAAACTCACTAGATCAAAAACAATACACTAACATTACCTGGATCCTAGGCGTCCTGGCTTAGAGCTTATTTGAGAAGGCTAAGCAAGCGATTAAGCTCTTTTATCTCCTTATCGCTCAACAGGTCATTCACTATCCCGTCCAGATTCTCTTTGCGGAAGTTAATCTCTCTCAGAATTTTAAGCCCGGAATCCGAAATCCGTACCCGATTACTGCGGCGGTCGAAGTCAGAAGGGAATTTATCAAGGTATCCCTTTTTCACCAAGCGATCAATTAGACGACTGGCGTCAGACATTTTATCCGCCAAGCTGTCCCGGACTTCCTGAATTGATGACGACTCCGGGCTGTTCTTCTCAAGATTTCGTAAGATGCTGAACTGCTTCGGTGTAATTCCATGAGGTTTCAGCAATTTCCGAGTACCGTTAGTCAACCAGCTGCAAGAACGTAAGAGGTTGTAGCGTAATTCCTGAACCTGATTACCGGCTCCGGCATTAAAAACAAATTTATTAGGCTTTATCATAACGTTTATTAGAACAGTTGAAAAAATAGTCCCAGAATACTGGCGACCTGATTAGTAGTAACGCTTCAAAAGACAAATCAAATGGGCGTTTTCTCTACAATGATATTTAAAATAAAAGGTTTGTTCGCGATAAACGATAAATTTGACAAAAGGCATACCATATTTCCTACCATATTCGCTCATAACATGGCTTTACCATGTTTTTAACTGTACATTAACGACGACAAGACATCCTTAAATAGGCTTACTCCGTTCCAACTGTAAACAGCAAATCATGATAAGACTTATAACATTCATACTGCTATTGCCCGTATTGTTTTCAGGAACAAGCCTTTTGGCACAAGACAAGCAGTACATAGGAATACAAGACAGCGATCCCGAAGCAGTTTCATTAATAAATAGCCTCAGGAATAAGTATGACGCCTTCAAAAGTATGGAGGCAGACTTTCGGCTAGACATCCAACTGCCGGGTCAAAAGATGGAATCCCAACGGGGTAACCTAAAGCGCCAGGGCGACTTCGTTCGTTTTGAACTGGCCGACCAGGAAGGAATAATTAATGCCGATGCTGCTTACGTAATCCAGCATGGCAATAAAGAAGTTATGATTAACAATCTCCCTGACCCAGGCGAAATGACGGGAATGCTCACCCCCCAAACCCTCTTCAGCTTCTACGAAGGAGACGCCTATGTTCTCGCTCTCCAGGGTAAGAATGTAGTCGACGGGCGCTTGCTACAAACCGTAGAAATGAAACCTGTAGATCGGGACGATAGCGAATTTACTAAACTTCGCCTTAAAGTTGACCAATCAAAGAAAGAACTTGTTACCATTGAGGCGTTTACTAGGGATGGCTCTCGCTTCACCTTCCACCTAGATAAAACGAAAGGAAACATTACGCTAAATGAAAAAACCTTCACCTTCAATAAAGCGGACTTTCCCGGGTACCACGTTGAAGACATGAGGTATTAAAGACCTTAAGTACCCGAACAGCAATAAGGAAAGCGGCTACGGATGGAATCATCCGTAGCCGCTTTCCTATTTTTAACAATCGTATCGATACCTACCGAACCATCATCTTCCTTGTAGCGGTAAATTCGTCAGCACTAAGCGTATAAGTCAACATTCCTGCTGCACCAAGTTCCTTCCTGTCAAATTCCACTACGTTCTGGCCAGCAGAACCAGCGATAAAGCGTTCAATCAGCAAGCGTCCGCTAATATCGCGAACGGTAAGCTGTACATCAACAGCGTCAGGCAAGTCAAACCGAATCATTGTTTGGCCATAAACCGGATTGGGCATATTCTGAAAAAGTCTTACAGTTTCAGAACCCTGTTCATCGTTTACGAAAACTACGTGCAGGTCAACAATCTCATTCGCCGTGGTGTATCCTTCGGCGCGCACCAGGTCACTTGAAATAGAAAGGACTTCGCTGAGGCGCGAGTCGTTAAGGGCTCTAACCTGCAGAGTAATTAAAGGCTCGTTTACAACGATTGCCTTGTCGTAACTAAAGGCTAAGCGCCCGCGGTTCAGTGATTCAGTATTAAAGTGGCCGGCAGAAAGCTGCCCAGATATTACGCCAAGGATGAGTACATCATCAGTAAGGCTCACCGTTCCCTGAAGGCCCGATAATTCGGCAGCCTCACTAGCGGAGATTACGATCTCATAGGTCTCACCCGCCGTCATCTCCAGTTCAGAAGCTTCCAGCGAGGCGCGTCCGCTACGAGGCGTATCACCATCATTGATCAAGCCGTTCGGGTCGTTGCCACTTACGTCACCGATCATGACAGCGATAAAGTCAGCATACCGTACGCTACCCTCCAGGTCGTTAATATTAACTACTTCGGAGAAGCTAGTGGCCCAAGGATTCGTATTGACGGGAAAAATGAAATTCGCATCCACGAATCTCCAGGCGGAGTTACTTTGGTAGGCATCGTCCAGACCAAGAATAAGACGGCGAATAGCAATAATATCTTGTACGGAAACATCCTCATCACCGTTTGCATCAGCAGCGAGGTACTGGTAAGGTGAGCCCAACAAGTCAAGTCCGAGGATATAACGCGTGATCAGGACGAGATCAAAGGTAGATACACCGTGGCTATGGGATATGTACACCTCGTGAGAAGGATCAATCGTGTAATCTTCACGACCACTCAGCTCTTGAAAGTCGTAGATACCTCCGGCGGTTGTAGCCGTGACCAGCGGTCCGCCAGGGCCGATCAAAGAGACGCTGACGTTACTTACCGGTTCACCATCAATAGTAGCTACAGCGCCTGAGATGTTCCCGAAGTTTTCCGAAGCACAAGTGTTTTGTGCGCCTTGTACCAGAACGATAATCTCACAGAAGTCTCTTTGCCCTGCAGGATCAAAAGCATAAATCCGGATGGGAACCGTCTGATCGTCATCGCAAGTGAAGATGACACCGTCGCGGCCGGGAGCCGGCTCGAAACCGGTAGCCTGTGCTTCAAGTTCCTTATAGATAGAATAGGTTACTTCACCAGAGCAATCCTCTACATCGCTGGCAATACCATCCGTAGCCCAATAAGCAGCAGATCCAGCACCTTCACCGTTTGGAGTAAGCGTCACGGTAGTTTGGAGAATGCAAATTGGCGTTGGTGCCAGGCCGTCTTCTACGCAGAACTCAATTATGGTTACGTCAACATTACCACAACCATCGGTACCCCGCACACGAATGGCGTGGTAACCAACCGGTACGTTCTCCAGAGAGACAAGGTGATTACCTTCTGCATCGTTGCCTACTTCACCGTCCAACAGAAAGCGGGTGCGTGAAAACGGAACCGTTGAGATGTAGTTCACATCAAGTTCGACGCGAACCCCGAGCTGGTCCTGGCGGGTGCAGTTATCCGTCAACTCAAACGTAAGCGAAACAGGTCCGGTACAATTAATGCTGGTAGCAGAAAAACAAATACCTTCGTTATCAGCTACAATTTGCGGCGCTACCTCATCATGAACCTTTACGTACTGGTAGTAGCGGAACGCACCGCGGCTGTCGTCCGTTCCGTAAGGGTTGTCACTGTCTCCGGGAGTACCCGGATCAAGTGGGTCAGCAAAGTTATTGTTCTGGAAGACGTTGTCTCCGTCGAGGTAAGCGACATCATCGTTTATAGTGGCGGGAGACAGAGGCTGCACGTAAAGGAAGACATCCTCACGCAGGTTATTGTCACCGTCGTAGTCGCGTGGTACCAGATAGGGTTCGCCGAGCATATTGTACTCACACCAGTTGATGATCAGGTGTTCAACCCGTACTTTATAGCATTCATCGGCATCACCGGTGAATGTGTCGCGGCTAATCTGGGTAGTGATCAGATCACAGCCATTTTCTTCCACTTCAAGTTCGCCCACCGTAGGCGTCTGCATACAGAAAGCCTGGTCGTCTCCCGGAAGCCGGATAATATACTCATGCAAGGCGTTAACCTCAATGGTCTGGGCGCAAGGCTGGTTATTGGTAAAGCCGGCGTCATCCATAGCGGTAAACCGCCGGGTGAAGGAACCGATCCCGCAGCTATTAATACTGCCGGAGATGGACTGGGTCAATGTTATTTCGCAGTTATCCAGTCCACTGGCGGTACCGAAAGTAGAATCAAGCAAGGCGGCACTCGCTTCGGTAATATCGTTGAGTAGGCCGATGTCACTGAACTCAACACAGCTAAGTTTCAGATTAGAAGGAGCGAAGCAGAAAGGTGGCGTTTTGTCTTCTACCAAAATGGTCATCCAACAGAAGTTACTCAACCCGCTATCGTCAGTAGCGCGTAGCCCGATCAGGACCTGACCGGCGTCGTCACAATTAAGTACTACTTGAGGGCCGTAAGTAGCTCCAGGTAGCAACTCATAGCTTCCGTTGGCCAGAATGCGCACGCGCCCAATCGCCAGCGAGACGTTGGAGCAATCATCATAGCTACCAGCATCAATCATCTCCGGCGTAATAACGGCAATTCCGGCCGAGGCGTTAGGATTCGGAGAGGCACTACTGGTGACGCTGACGTTAAGTCCGTCTTCACAAATCGCAACGGGTGGAGTACCGTCTTCGATCCTTATGTTCACATCAGTTTCACCAAAGTTACCACAATCATCAATGTAACGGTAGCGTATAAGGTGGTTACCAGCGGGTAGTAATTCGGAGATTTCGGCGGTGGCGTTATCAAGGTTAATGGCGTAACTACCCATTGGAGCAGAAGCAAGGTCACCATCGAGGTAAATAACAGCACTAAGACTCACGCCTGAACCACAGGCATCGGTAAGGCTTAGTCCACCAATATCAAGACGTACATAAGCACCACAAATATTACCGACGTTGGTCAGGTACTCCAAAGTTTCAGTGGGTGCGGTAAAGACGGGTGCGGTAAAGTCACCAATTTTAACGACCTGGCTTAAAGTTCGGACGTCGGAAGTATTACACCAGTCAATGATCGTGTAAGTACGAACAACCTTGTAGACAAGATCACAGGTAGTGACTTGCGGCGAGTCAAAAAACGTTACGCCGATGCTGCAGAAGCTGCCGTTGTCTCCAATCCGCAGCGGGATGGTGGTACCGTTTGGTCCGTTGAAGAACGGAAGGTCCTGTGGCCGGGGAGCGGGGACATCACCAAAAGTGACGCCGAGCGCATCCAGGTCGCTGCATTCGATCACAACGACTTCCGGCACGTTGCCTGTATTAAGATCATCAAGAGTTGGCCGGGTAAAAATGATGTCGTAGCTGGTTATAGCTGCGGCGTTCATTTCTCCTCCAGCGCTTACACAGCTTCCGTCCGTGGCGGTAAAGGTGCGGGTAAGCAAAATGTCGTTGCACTGGGGAGCGTTGGCATCGCGGGTAACGATGTCGTTAACGCAAATTTCAACCAGCTCGGAGCAGTTGTCCGTAGCGCCGGGCATGCCGCCACCGGCCAGCAGACGAGCACGCAGAGCGTTGTCCAGGGTACCAGCCACAACGGTATTAGAAAAAGTATTGATTGTGTAGCAGCGGCTCACGGTATGTGAGAGGTTACCAAGGTCAACGCCGTCAATAGCTTCACAGTAAAGCGGGCCATCCGGTGCAACGGGAGTACTTGTGAAGAAAGGAGCAGTTTTATCTTCAGCAACGACGATGCCCCAACCGACGGTGAAGCCAGAAACGAGCATGATGTCCGCTTCAACGCGAAAAAGGTAGGAGCCACAACCGTCAATGGTATCTAGGTTGGCCTCATTGCCGTCTTCAACAATAACTTTGAAGGCACTAAGTGGAGCAGAAATGCCATCTCCGTCGGCATCAAAATCTCCTACTAGTACTTGTTCGGTGGCAACCACCGCCTGACAGTTGTTATCAAGGGTAATGTTGATGCTTGCTGTGGTAGCAACGTTCACTGTATCCATTTGTGCCCAGGAGGCAAGGGATACAAGGGAAGCTAGCACGAGCAAAAAAGCGCGTAGAACTAATTTCATAAGATCACAATTCTTGAGATTACAAAGACTAAAACAGTTACCCAGCTATAAATGAGGCGGCATGGGGTCCGCTAAAACTTCTTTTGCGTAGGTTTTGGGGCTGGTAACAATGCTAACAAAGGTACAAATTGGTGAGCAAATGCGTAAACATTTAACGATTTTGAACGTACCCACCGCTTTACACGTCACAAGTACTCTTTTGAGGCGCGACCGCAGGATGCGAAGAATGGTTTAGAGAAGCAAAGTTGAGCAACGGCAGACCTGCGCTTCCGTACAAACACTGCGTAAAACCACCCAGTTTATGAATCTTCACCCTACACCCGCGTCCGCGTCCAGAAACTTCTGCTCGTGAACATCTACGTCTTATTACAATTGTAATACATTGTGAAGTCGGAAGAAACCGGCCTCGCTCCGTTCACCAAACTAACCATAAAGACATGTTGAGAATTCTGTTATTACTGGCCTTCATCACCGCGTCCCCTTTCGCCTTTGCCCAAGAGAATACTGAAAAGGATAAGGACGAAGACAAAAAAGAAAAGAAAGATCCGTACAAAGAGCTGATGGAGGACACCGATATGGAGGAAGGCCTCTTCGGCGTCATTAACAAAGAGGGCAAGCTCTACTTCGAGCTTCCACTTTCCCTACTCGAAGACGAGATACTGATCGTGAGCCGCATTAAAGGCTTCGTGAAGGGCCTCAATTTTGGTGGAGCAGGAACGAAAAGCCGGCCTCAACAGGTCGTCCGCTGGCAAAAACACGGTAAAAAAATCCTCCTGCGTAGCGTCAGCTACAACTCCGTCGCCAGCCCGGACGATCCGGTCTACGAATCCGTACGCAACAACAACTTCGAGCCCATCGTCGACGCCTTCGACATCAAGGCCTACGGTAAAGACAGTGCCTCCGTCGTAATCGACGTTACCAGCTTCTTTACCACCGACGTGACGATGATCGGCGCCATGAGCGACGGCCAGCGCAAAAAATTTGGCATCAAGGCCCTGGACAAAAGCCGGAGCCTCATAATGTCCACCAAGGCCTTCCCTAGCAACGTAGAAGTGCGTCACGTACTAACTTACACCGGCAGCAAACTTCCTGATAATCAAGTCACCGGGACGATGTCCGTTGAGATGAACCAAAGCTTCATCCTCCTACCCGCCGACCCCATGCGCCCCCGCGTTTTCGACCCCCGCGTGAGCTACTTCAGCATTCGACAGACAGACTACAGCTCCGACGCCCAACGCGCCGAAGCCCAACGGTTCATTACTCGTTGGCGCCTCGAACCCGTAGATATGGAAGCCTGGAAACGTGGTGAACTGGTGGACGTGAAGAAGCCCATCGTTTACTACATAGACCCCGCCACCCCGGAAGATTGGGCACCCTATATCGCCCAGGGCGTTGACGACTGGGCCAAGGTTTTCGAAGGCATCGGCCTGAAGAACGCTATCATGAGCAAGCGAGCACCCACCAAGGCTGAAGACCCCGATTGGAGTCCGGAAGACGTCCGCTACTCCGTAATCCGCTACGTAACAACCGATATCCAGAACGCAATGGGCCCGCATGTACACGACCCCCGTACTGGCGAAATCCTAGAATCCGACATCATCTGGTACCACAACGTGATGAACCTACTGCGCAACTGGTACCTAATCCAGACCGCCGCCGTGAACCCCGAGGCACGCACCCCAAAATTCAAAAAAGAAGTAATGGGTGAACTGATTCGTTTCGTTGCAGCCCACGAAGTTGGTCATACCCTCGGCCTACCCCACAACATGGGCAGTTCCGCAGCGTATACCGTAAAACAACTACGGACCCCCGGCTTCGTACAGGAAAACGGAACAGCGCCTAGTATTATGGACTACGCACGCTTCAACTACGTGGCACAGCCTGAAGATAAAGGCGTTGGCCTTCACCCAAAGATCGGTCCCTACGACTTTCACTCCATCGAATACGGTTATAAGCCGATGCCCGAAGTAAGCACCTGGCAGGCCGAAAAGCCCGCCCTGAACGCCATGGTAAAAGCCAAGGCCGACGATCCGACATACCGCTTCGGAGCCCAGAGCCGCAGCGGACACGACGCCAGCGCCCAAACAGAAGACCTGAGCGACGACGCCGTACTGGCTTCAGAACTAGGCATCAAAAACCTCAAGCGCATCGTTCCAAAAATCAACGAATGGATGGCTGAAGACGGAATGTACTTTGACAATCAGGAGGAGGTCTACAACAACGTGATCGGGCAACTCCGCCGCTATACCGGCCACGTGGCCAGCAACGTCGGTGGCGTACACGAGTGGCAACGAACTGCGGATGAAAATAAAGCGGTGTACAAAGTAATCCCCGCCGCCAAACAGCGGGCGGCCGTTAACTTTATCAACGAACAAATTTTCACCACTCCAGAGTGGCTACTCGACGAGGAAATCCTGAACCGCATCTCTGCCAGTGGCGTGGCGGACAAAATCGAAGGTTTGCAGGCTTCCGCCCTTCGCACCCTGATGAACACCAAACGCCTCAACCGCCTAGCCGAGCAAAAGGGGATGGACGCCAAAGCCTACGGCCTCATGGACCTGATGAACCAGACCCGCGCTGGCGTTTTCACCGATGCCAACACCACCTCCACCTTCGGCCGGACGCTTCAGGCCAACTATGTGGATGGCCTAGCGGGGCTGCTTGATAACGACAACGTCGCCAACGACGTAAAAGCCGCCGCTCGTGCTACACTAACCAACATCGCTCTCGGTATAACCAAGGAGATACTGACGAGTAATCCTTTCAAAGCCATACTTAGCGATCAGGACCTCGTTCAGGGTCATAAGCTGGAGCTTAACCAGAAGATTGACGTGGCGCTCCAGGGAATTGAATCCCTGATGAAAAAAGGGAAGTAAGACCAAGCTCGACAGGTAAACTTTTTTGCCTGTCGAGTGACGGTTCTCTTTTCTAGAGGTTAAACCTTTTCGGCTTGACAAATTTCTGTCTTGGTTTCCCTGGCAAAAAAGAATTCGATTGGCGAGTTCTTAACCCTTTTGGTGGGTTAAGTTCAACTCGCCAGTCGAGTTCTTTTTCGTTTAAGCCACTACAGAATTGCTTAGTGATAGCAACAGGTCTTTGTGCCTACTAATGATCGCTTTCTTTGATGGACGAAAAGCTCGCCTGTCGGGTTGGCCGTACGCCATAGTACTACTCACGCGGCCCCAGTAGTTTTCGGCTTTTGGCTAGGCTTCGTGGGTAATACCATAATGGTACTTACTCAGCGGAAAATACTGCCTGATCGAGTCTAACCTAGCAGCTAGTACAAGTATATGCTTCTTCTTGGGAGGTGCATCAAATGGGAAACGATCATGATTTTATCCTTGAAGCCAACAGGAAAAGCGGTACCAGGATAGAATCCCAGTACCGCTTTCCAATTAGAGAGTAAGGCTGAATACTATTCAGCGTTCTCCCCGGCTAGAGCTTCTCCTCCAGCTTCAGTAGCTTTAAGCTCGGCCGTTGCAGCAGAACGAAGGGCACGTGGCACTTCGACGGAGGCTACGGGCTGGCCACCGGGGTTCATGATCTCAACGCCTTCGTTGGCTTTAATATCACGTACCCGGATGGCGGAGCCAAGCTCGAGTTCACTGATGTCCAGCACCAGCTTATCTACGAGATTCTCGGGAATGGTCTTGATTTTAATCCGGCGCACGGAGATCTGAAGCTTACCACCTCCAAGGACACCGGGGCTAACACCTTCGAAGATGACGGGAACCTGCACTTTGACCGGGTGACCGTCCTGCAGAGCGAGAAAGTCGATGTGACGAAGGGCATCAGTAACCGGATGGAACTGGTAATCCTTCACGATGGCCCTGAACGTTTTACCACCAACGGTAAGCTCAGCGAGCTTAAATTCGGGGGTGTACACGAGAGAACGAACATCAAGGGCTTTGATGGTGAAATGGACCGGGTCTCCGGCGCCGTAAAGAACGGCGGGAACTAGGCCCTCACGGCGGGTGGCCTTGCTTGATTTCTTACCCAGGTTTTCGCGGAGTTCACCGCTGACTTGTACAGACTGCATAACTTTGTTATTTGCGCGCTTGGTCGCTTTCGGCCCGCAAAGATACGAACTTTATTGAACCAGCGAAATACCTGGCGTAAAAATATTTAGAGGCTGCAGGAGTTCTAAGAGACATAAAATTACAGAAGGTAGAAGCTTACAGCCTTATGACCCATTTATAACTATCATGCACTTGTAATCCATAACTACGGCCCCTTTCCGAACCAAATCGGCATATATACCTTATAGTAGCTACACTTAACACAATAAAGTAACAGCCACTATGCAAAAATTCTCTCTCCTCTTCGTCCTCGCCCTCATCGTCCTTGCCTGTGGAGGCGGAGAAGATGCCGCGGGTGAGGCTCCAATGGCTAAGGCTGGCAAGAAGCCGGCAGCTAAGGAGATCAACGTCAAGAAGATCTGGAAAGTCCGCTGTATCGCCTGCCATGGCCTTTACGGAGACATGGGCGTCAACGGTGCCGCCAACCTTCAAGAAAGCAAAAGAGACCTAGCTTACCGCGTTAATATTATCGCCAACGGTAGCGAGAGCGGCGTGATGATGGCTTTCGGCGAAATCCTCGATGAAGACGAAGTCGAAGCCATGGCGAAGTACACCATGGACTTCAAGAAAGATTAGGTTTGGCCATTACGGAGCACTTCGTACTGGGCATGATGTCGGGCAGCTCGTTGGATGGGCTAGACTTGGCCGTTTGTCGGTTTAAATTAGACCAGACGGAGCAAGTCGTGATTCCCGAGTGGGAAATTATGGCGGCAGAAACCGCCCCCTTCCCACCGACCTGGCAGGCGCGGTTGCGATCAGCCCCTCATCTTCCCGGCCGGGAGCTGTGGCGGCTGCACGCTGATCTGGGCCACTGGGTCGGACGGCGCGCGCGGGTGTTTCTTGAGCGGCAGCCAAACCTTTTGGTTACTTTAGCCGGCAGCCATGGGCACACTATTTTTCATGATCCAGCGCAGAAATTCACGGCTCAGATCGGTGACGGGGCAGCGCTTGCTTTCCGGCTCGGGCTGCCCGTAGTTACCGAACTGCGCGGGGCTGATGTTGCAGCGGGAGGCCAGGGAGCACCACTAGCACCACTTGCGGACAAATATCTTTTTCCCCAGTATGATGCTTTCCTCAACCTTGGCGGCATCGCCAATCTCAGCTTACATGATGGCTCCGGGGGCTACATCGCCGGCGACATCAGTGGGTGTTGCCAAGTGCTGGACCGGCTCGCCCAACGAAAAGGCTTGGCTTACGATGCGGGCGGAAACCTTGCCTCAAAAGGCTCCCCAGCACCTGCGGCCGCGCAAAAAATAACCACCCTTCCTTACCACCAGATGCCTTATCCCAAATCGCTTGGCAACGCATGGGTTCGGGAAGAGCTTTGGCCGTTACTAGACGATAAAACGATTCCTGCCGAAGACCTGCTGCACACTTTTACGCACTGGTTAGCAAATAAAATTGCCTACGATTTGAGTTGCCTTGACGAGGCTTATCGGTCAAGCGTCGGAACCATACCGCTTTCAGGCGATGACGCAGGTGCAATGAAAGGGACAAAGAGCAAGGCTGCCCCTCGAAAAATTCTCCTAACCGGCGGCGGAAGCCACAATACTTACCTAGTGAGCCAACTACGCGCCAGCCAGAACGAAACACAACCCTCCTTTGAATTTATTGTCGAAGGTTCCGACACCACGGACTTTAAAGAGGCCGCCCTGATCGCCCTCGCCGCCCTATTCCGAGCACAAGGCATCCCTAACGCATTGGTTTCCGCGACTGGCGCAGAACGGCCAACGGTAAACGGCGCCCTTTTTCACCCCTGACCTACTAAGCAAGTATGATACTTCTCACCGGCGCGACGGGTTATTTGGGGCGACGCATCGCACGCGCCCTAGCGGATAGCCGTGTCCCTTTCCGTGCCCTCGTCCGGGAAACTTCGGATGTTTCCACCCTTAAAGACATTCGCCCGAACGTAAAAATTATAACCGGAGACCTCAACGATCCCGATAGTTTACTCGAAGCCTGTGCCGGTATTGAAACCATCATCCACACAGCCGCTCTGGTTTCCTTCCAGACAACCGACCGCGAGCGTCTACTTTTCGTCAATGGGGAAGGCACCGCTAACCTGATTAATATGGCGTTGGAGATCGGTGTTCGCCGCTTCATTCACTTAAGTTCAGTTGCCGTCTTGAACCGTCGCGACGGCGGCCCCGTAGTGACCCTCACCGAACGCTGGCCCGAGGAGCGCCCTAACACCAGTTACGCCGAGAGCAAGTTCACCGCCGAACGCGAGGTGTGGCGTGGACAGGCGGAAGGCCTTGAAGTATCCGTTATTTACCCCACCCACATGCTCGGTACTGGAGATTGGGAGCATGAGCACGCGCCCCGTCTTTGGCGCATGGCAGCAAAAGAGCGCGGTGTCTACCCCACCGGCACAACCGGATTTGTCGATATCCGTGACGTTGTGGACGCAACCCTTCTTGTACTCAACCGCGATCAGGATGGCGACCGTTTCCTCCTCAACGCCATCAACTGGAGCTGGAAAGAAGCCCTGACCCATATCGCTGAAAGTATCGACGCTAAACCGCCGACCGTCCGGGTTCAGTCATGGCAATCCGCTTTACTTTGGCCAATAGAACTCATCCGCTCCAAGATTTCCGGGAGCAAACCTATGATCACGCGGGAGAGCCATCAGAACGTGCAGGCAGACTTTCGGTACGACGGGTCTGCCTATACGGAGGCTGCAGGGACTGATTATCGGGATGTGAAGATTTGTGTTCAGGAGGTTGGCTCTGCCTGGCGGGATGAGTCGCTCTAAAAGCGAAGGTATTCTGTAGGGTCCTTCACTTCCCCCTCATGCCAAAGCTCAAAGTGAAGGTGCGGCCCGGAGGACAGCCGTCCGGTATTGCCAATGATGGCGATGGCCTCGCTGGCCTTAACACGGTCGCCGACTTTTTTCAGCAGTTGAGAATTGTGCTTGTAAAAGGTCATCAGGTTGTTATCATGCTGGACGCCGATGACGTTGCCGTTAAAGCTGGTGAATTCGCTGATAAAAACCACGCCATCGCGAACGGCTTTTATCGGGGTATCCCGAGGAGCGAGGATGTCTACTCCAAAGTGATTTTCTGAAGGATTATAGCCAGCGCTGATCTCCCCATTGACGGGGGCAACAAGGAATACCTGGGCAAGAGGAACCTCGCTACTACCCGGGCTAGGCACGCTGCTAATACCAGCAGCGCGGCTAGCGTCACCTACGCGAGCAAGTGCCATTTCCCGGCGCAGGCGGACTTCAGGTTCAGATAGCGGAACGGGCGTTGCCTCTGCGAGATCAACATCAGCACCACCTTCGTCCATCTCAGCGCTAGTAACTACTTCACCGTAAATATTGCGCGTAAGGGTTTCAATATAAAGCGCCTGGGCGTCGAGTTCCTCGCTCATTTCCACAATCAGGCCTTCCATTTCGTTCATCTCACGACGTTGGACGATGTCTCCGTAGCCTGGGATATACTGGCGCAGAGGCGTGTACGCAATAAGAAAGAAAACGGCCACAGCAATAAGAAAAATGGCGGTCGAGAGGGCCACGTAAATATTGAATGGTGTGAGGTTATAGGTACTCACCTCGCGGTAGTTTTTTACGTCGCGGATCACGAGTTGGTACTCGTCTTTACTATTGGCGCGAAACCTTTTCCAGCGGCTGGCTTTTTCTTGATTTTCCGACATGGGGTAAAGTGGTTATTTTCTACGTTAAACCTATACTTTGCGGCCCTTCCTCTTCGTTTGAGAATAGGCGCAAAAGTGTGGTGATGTATATCTTTGTGATCCTTTAGACCACAGCAAAGATAACAGATCCTGCTGCTCTAAGTCTTAACTACTCTCTTCGCTGGTCAATTTATCGACCAGATAAGCGACGTATTCAGAGCTTGTTAGAAAATCTGCCTCAGACCTACGGACAGCAATTTCGCACTCGCTCCACTCTCAGAAGATGGACTTATACCCGTTATAAGTCCACCTTCTAATCTTGATCAAACACAAAGTTAGCTGCGCTGCTACTTAATGGTGCACATTCTCTGTCAGGAATCAGATCTTTTAACAAGCTCACAAGCTATCCCGTTTTGAATAAGCTCTACCGCATCCTCTTTTTAATCCTGGCGTTTCAGATCGCCGTTTCCAGTTGTGCCTCCACGAAAAAACGTGACGACCAAAGCGCCATTGGTAAGCTCTGGCACAACATGAACTCCCACTACAACGGCTACTTCAACGCCCGGGAGACCATGACCGAAACGCTGCTCAGCATTGACGAGCGGCACGTCGACAACTACACCCAGAGGCTAAACATGTTCCCCTTCCTGGAGCTTGACAACACCAGTACCGTAGCGGAGCAGCTCGACATCGCCATCGAGAAAGTGGCTATTGTTGTAAAAAAACATCCTTACAGCAATTGGGTCGACGATAGTTACCTGTTAATAGGACAGTCCCAACTCATCAAACAAGACTACGAGAGTGCTGAAAAGACGCTGCGTTTTCTAGTCACAGAGTTCCGTCCACGTCCCGAACGAAAGAAGGGAAAGAAAGCCAGAGGAGGAAAAGAAGAGCCGGAAGAAGAATTCGTAAGCCGCCGTAAGGTAGAATCCAACCCGGCCCAAGACATTAAAGACCGCCTTCGTGCCCGCAAAGAGGCGCAAAAGGAGCGTAAAAAGCTAAGCCGGGAGCGTAAAAAGGCAGCAAAGGAGCGTAAAAAGAAAAAAAACAAAGAACGTAAAGCCCGGATCCGTGCCCGCAAGAAAGGCATCAAGCTTCCCCCGCTATCCCGTAAAGTAGATACTTCCGCCGTAACCGGTTTGGAAAACGAGCCTGAGGAAGACCCCGACGGGGAAGACCTCGGCCCCATCGGCATGATTTCCATCTTCAACCAGGCCAGTAACCTTGGCGAAGAAGGGAAGGCTTACGGCAAGAAACCCGGTAGCTACGTGGTGAAGCACCGCCCCGCTTATCAGGAAGGTCGCCTCTGGTTAGCTTGGACCCTGGTGAAACGGGATAACTTCGACCAGGCCCAGCTCATTCTTGAAGATGTGCGCGCTAACCGGGGTACTTTCCCGGATATTCGCCGCAAAGCCATGGCGGTTCAGGCATACCTATACCTTGAGCAAGAGAAATTCGAGGAAGCCATCCCTTACCTAGAAGAAGCTGCCGAAGTAGCTGAATCACGCAACGAACGCGCCCGCTACTATTACATCGCCGGTCAGCTCTACCAAGAACTCGGTAAGCCCTCCGGCGCGGCCAAAGCCTTTGAAAAAACAATCGCTGCCCGGCCAGGTTATGAGCTCGAACTAGGCGCACGACTCAACCTGGCTCAGAACGGATTCCTCAGTGGCTCCGGCTCCGCCACCGACGCCCTAAAAAAGCTAGGTCGTATGGCCAAAGAGGACAAGAACATCCCCTACGAAAGTCAAATTTTCTTCTCCATGGCTGCCGTTGCCCTCAAAAGTGGAGACCAGCAGGCTGGTGCGGAGTATCTACAACTTGCCCTTGCCAGCCCCTCTGCTGGCCCGGTTCAGCGTACCGAAGCTTACAACCTGCTTGGTGACCTTGCTTATAATGAAGCCGACTTCCTCTCCGCTAAGCTCTATTACGATACTACTCTTACCGTAATGGACAAGGGAGACTTCCGCTACGATAAAGCATCTGAACGCCGAGACCAGCTCACCGGTATTGCCGACGCACTGATCGATATTCAGGTCAAAGACAGTCTACTACGCATCGGAATGCTCTCCGATGCAGAGCGTGAAAAATGGGCCTCAGACCTGTTTGAGAAACGCCGCCAGGAATCCATCCGTCCAACAACACCAATTGCCGGTAGCGGTAAAGGTCTTTCCGGGCCAGCCCTCGGCAACAGTAGTTTCTGGGCCTACAGCTCGCAAGCCATCAAGCGCGGCAAACGCGACTTTGAACGCACCTGGGGTGAACGACCACTCACCGATAACTGGCGGCGCAGCCGCCGTACCGGTGACATTTTCAATGATGAAGGAGACGGAGGTAGTGCCGTCAAGGCCGAAGAAGTAACCATCATTACTGATGATGAGATCAAGAAATTACTCGAAGGTATTCCCACCACAGAGGCGGAGCAGAACACCATGCAGATTCAGCAGTCGACCAACTGGTTCAGTCTCGGTCGTGAGTACCGTGATCAACTGGACAATAGTGCCAAAGCGCTCGACGCTTTCGAAAACCTGAACAACCGTTACCCCAACGCCAACGGAGAAGCTGAAAGTTGGTACTACCAGTACCTAATCCACAAAGAAACTGGAAGTATGGCAAAAGCTCAGGAGTTCGCCGATAAATTGAAGAGCCGCTACAATGGCTCCAAATACGAGAGACTCGCCAATGACCAGGGCTACGCCGCGACGCTCATGGCTGACGAGAATAAACTCGTCAGAGAGTATGAAACAGCCTACGAAGCTTTTGAACAAGGCGACTATAACACCGCTCATAAAATGGCCGTTAAGGGCCGATCCACTCTTCTAGGCCAACACCCGCTAAAAGCCCGGTACGCGCTACTACTAGCCATGACCACCGGCAATACCCAGGGGCGCCAGGCCTACATCAATGCTCTACGACAAGTAGTCTCTCAATTCGACAATACGCCGGAGCAAACCCGAGCTAAAGAAGTCCTACGCCTCTTAGGTGAATCTGGTGCACGCTTACCCGGGCAAACCTCTGCCTCCATGGCATCTGGTGGATTCAAAGAGTCAATGGACGAGCTACACTACCTGCTCATCGTATTCCACGACGAAGAGATGGACCTCAACGCAGCCAAAATAAAGGTCGCTGAGTTCAATAATAAATACAATAAGATTGATCGCCTACGGGTTACCAACGTCTACCTCGGTGCCGGAAATAAAACGCCCGTGCTAGTCATCCGTCGGATCAAATCTGGTGAACTGGCTATGAAATATGTCGACAACGCCATTGAGCGGGAGAAAGAGTTTCTCAACGCCGGCGTATTCGACTACGACATCTACGCCATTTCACAGAGTAACTACCGAGAGGTGCTTAAGGCACGTTCGGTAGAAGGCTATAAGGAGTGGTTCCGAGAGAACTATTAAGGACTCTTCTACTCTAAAACATAAAAAGGGCCGCTACGAACTGAATCGTAGCGGCCCTTTATTCTTATTTTATTTAGCCCTTAGGCTAAAATGGTAGGACTTAGTCCTGAGCGACGTCCATCTGCATTTCCTGAATAACCTGCGGGTGAAGTCTCAGGGTCAGAGTGTACACACCGAGGTCTTTCACATCCTCAGGGAGAATGATCTTCTTGCGCTCAACTTCTACTCCGAACTGCTCCATCAGGTGGTTCTTTACCTGGAGCTGTGTGATGGAACCGAAGATACGACCGCTAGTACCTGCCTTAGCGCCAACCTTCAGGGTCTGGCCCTTAAGCTTAGTCGCAACGACTTGGTAAACGTCAAGTTTTTTCTGCTCCTGCGCGTCTTCACGACGGATCATCTCGTTGAGACGGCCCATGTTAGAGGCGTTGCCAATGATGGCAAGGCCACGTGGAAGAAGGTAATTGCGGCCGAAGCCGTTCTTTACCGTCAGTATTTCGTGCTTATCGCCGACTTTATCGACATCTTTCAGCATAATTACTTTCATGGTAACTTATGTTGTCCCACTCTTTTGGGGCAGTGCCCCGTTGGAGTAAGTGGTTAGGAATAATCAGGCGCTGGGCTTGTAGACGGCCTACGGCTTTTTAGACGCTGAGCTTTTAGCTGCCGCACGGTGACAATGTCACGCGGTAGTGCAGTAGCTTAAAAAGCGGAACGTCTAAAAGGCACGAAGCGCGTCTACGAGCACAGCGTCTATTTACTTAAGAAGGTCCGTCAGGTACGGAAGCATAGCAAGGTGACGGGCACGCTTGATAGCATTACCGACCTTACGCTGGTACTTAAGGGAGTTGCCGGTAATACGGCGAGGGAGAATCTTGCCCTGCTCGTTCACGAAAGTGAGGAGGAAGTCAGGATCTTTATAGTCAATGTACTTGATGCCGTAGCGCTTAAAGCGGCAGTACTTCTTTTTGCGTCCACCAATCTTAGGATTGGAAAGGAACTTGATATCGTCTCTAGAAGCCATGGTGGTTCTTTTTAACGGTTATTGAATGGATGGGGGTTACTCTTCTTCCTTAAAGCTTTCAGAGTCGCCGGAGGGAACACCGGTAATGGAAGGAGAGTCGGCTTTCTTACGGCTGATGCCGTGGGCTGCCGGTTCGGTCTTGGCGGGCTTTTCCTGCTTATGACGCTTAGCTTTACCGATCTTACCGGCACGCTTGTCAGCGTTGTAC
>Ga0306864_1000253_pt1 | contig 25616 bp, 22 predicted proteins | sample AntRauTorckE5430_FD_190448 | JGI IMG/M metagenome (GOLD analysis project Ga0306864, IMG submission 190448) | Saline lake microbial communities from Rauer Islands, Antarctica - Metagenome Torckler E5 #430 (v2) (version 2) | ecosystem: Environmental > Aquatic > Non-marine Saline and Alkaline >...
TCCTTTTTTCCTCTTTTTGAACGTTCCTGGTTTTAAGCCCAGGTTATTTTCAATCCTGGATGGTGTCTCTTCGTCGTTCAAGCAGTCGATCCATTCTGATGTTTTAATATCGATTTTCCCGTTGAGTTTGACTTTGTCTTTAGTTCGCCAAAATCATTTTAATTTTGAATGTTGTCGAATAACGGTAATGTACCGGTTACGTTATCTAATTGTATTATGTATCACACAAAAAAGAAACCTCACCACCACTACACAGCTAGGATTCACGTCATAGACAGATCTACTTCATGAACAAGAAAGGAATAGCAGAGCCGTAGGTAGGTAACCAGGACAGAAAGGACCAAGACGCCTAGCAATTGATGTCAAGCTTCAGGAAGAAATGCTATTTATTCGCATATTAATTATGAGGAACTCCACCTGCAGCTCTGGCTAGACTGTACATGGAATAAATAATTGTTCCTCGATCTGCCCATTCTACTGCATAACCGTACCTTCCCTTCTTTTCTATCTTGCATGGAAATAATTTGGGAATATCCTTTCCACGGTCATGACTATGTGCTCCGCGTCCTTTTCCAGATGTATGAGTGACCATGCTATCTTCAGCACTTTCACTTTCACTGTCTTCTTCTACTTCCATTGTCTCGCCAAGTTTGGGATCCCACATTCTCAACTTATCGCCTTCAATTTGGACTTGAGTTGCTCCAGAGTCTGAAAATAGTCGCACTAAAAACGATTTTTTATCATTGTCTACGCTCAACTGAAGTGATGTCACATTAAAGATGTCGCTGCCAATCTGAACAGAAGACTCGTCGGATGTATCACTCGATCGGCCATGTCCCATCAAGAATAGCTCTCTTGCGATAGTAGTTGACAGTTGATTGAATATATCTAATTCGACAGATGCGTCCTTTGGACGATCTAAACAGAGTGGCACACCCTTGTCGTTCGCTTCGTTGGTCTTGCTTGAAATTGGAAATTGGAAAATGTTGGACTCTGTGAGACTAGAATCTTTTTCACTCAGCATATCCGAGGACGCTTTAATACTCTTTCCGAAAGGGTAATGCCGGTTTCCCCCTTCGCACTGTAAATTTTAGAAAAAAATAACATTGATAAGGATTGAATCTATTCATTTCGTCAACGACCATAGAGTCCAGGGACATCTGAATGGTATACTTACATCAAAGTATGACATGTTTTCAACAATGGCAAGGGTTGGTACACCGAGAGATGTAAACATTTCAATTCCTTTTGCTGCGTCTGCAGCAGCAAGTTTAGATGGCGTTGTTACAGATATAGCTCCGCTCAACTCCAGGTCTTGGCAGATGGTGAGCTGCACGTCACCAGTGCCTGGTGGCATATCAAGAACGAGCACATCCAGATCTCCCCACTCTGTCCCCTTGAGCCTGAACGATGCAAATGTCAGAAGTTAGAAGAGCGAAATATGACAGGAAACTGCAGTGATTGCAAACTGATTGTACTTACAGTTGCGATACCACACGACTTGCCATTGGTCCCCTCATCACAGCGGCTCCACCACTAATACCACTGCCAGGTACGCCACTCTTTTTTGAACAAGAGAAAGACAATCCATTAGAACAAAATCAACAAATCCAGAAAAATAACAATGATCAATAACGCAAACTCACGGATGGCGAAACGAAGCCAAGAGAAAGCATCTTTACACCTTTGTGTTCAATAGGTTTCACAACTCCCGATCCAATAGTAGATTGTCTCACTTCAGGATCATCTGGATTTACCAATACCGGCAAGCTCGGTCCATAAACGTCCACATCCAGCAAACCAACTCTACCCCCCAGTCTGCTCAATTCATATGCAAGATTGACAGCAACTGTTGATTTACCAACGCCTCCTTTACAACTGTATACAGCAAGAAAATGTCGAACATTGGATAGACCAGGACCCAGTTTTTTGATCAAGCTGTCCTGTTCCTCAACATTTCGCACAAAAGGTGCTGGCTTGGATGCCGAGATATTTACGTTGACGGCTGAACTATAAATGCCTGCATCTGTGTCTGTGTCTATATCTGCATCTTGAACCTTGACATTAGTAGCATGATTCTGATTCTGTTTCATCGCAGAAAGAATTTGATGCGTGGCAATGGAATGAATCTTTTCGCGTATCTCGTCAATGTGTGGATGCATCATCGTTGGCAGACGAAGGTTAATATTCAAGCTTGATCCATCCCGCGTGTTTGCACTTCCAATCTCAGTTCCATTTCCATTCCCAACACCATTTCCAACACCATTTCCAATAGATGCGATTGGTCCATTTTTGTTGAATTCTATAGATTGCATCCATCCCAGGGAACGTATGTTGCTTTTGAGAATTGGATCCACTACTCCATCTTCTTCATGTGAAATAGCTGCGAGAATATTTTTTTCGAGGTTCACCTCTTGTCTCGGTGATAGATCACCCAGGAAAGATGAGATAGAATTGTGATCGGCAGTGCTTGATATAGAAGTCACGTTCCTACAGTTTGTTATTCCGAAGGGGTTGACAACATTATTTTGTGCATCTTCACGAGCAGAGAGAATGTGTGCAGCAGAGATTTTTGTTCTTCTTCCAAGACGGCCACCACCATCACGATGATGTCTTAAAGATGTGAAAGCACACATTTTATTGGTATTGAGAGTGCGTTTAGGAGAGATCAAAACCATTTTGGAAGCGACTCCAATTCTTCTCATAAATCGCTGAACCATGTTAGCAATATAATTTTATTCGATGGACAATAAGTAAGTACGTGTAGTTTAGTGTTGTAGTAATAGAGCTTTGGATTGGTTTAGGTTGTGGGTTGTGTGGACATCATTCCATGTCGCTTTTGTTTGTTTCTTTGTCTGTTTCTCCTTTCTTGTTTTTACATCATTATTTATTATTTATTATTTCGTCCAGTTTCGTCGCAGTTCGTCGTCGTTAGAAGAAGGAGAGAAACTGCATCTGATGACGTAGTAAAACAGAAGAGAAAGAGAGAGAGAAAAAAGGGAGAGAAGAACTTGAAGATAGTACTAGCCAGACGACTGACGTTCCTCTGACATATAATTGAGAACCCCAGCCGTCCAAAGATTTGCATCAACTCCTTCCCCCCCCACAATCATTAAATTACAGCGCAACACGCAACATACACACTGCTGCTAAATACCAATTTCAATTGACACTACGTAATTATTTATTCATAACATAATTCCATACTTGACTGACTTGCTATCCAATTCAGTAAGTAGGCCTCAATCAATCGTCAAAATGAAAGTAATTTCCGCAGTTCTCCTCTCCATTGCAGCCACGGCCAGTGAAGCATTTGCTCCATCCGGACCTGCATTCACCCGCAGTATCTCCAACACTGTTGCAAACACATCCATCCAAATCAATCCAAACATGCCAGCACTCGCCAACACCGCCACCCCTTTCACATCCACATCTCTGCGCATGGCATTCGAATCACCAGAAGAAGTTGAACTTGATATGGAAGAGCGCATGGAAAAATCAATTGATACCGTTAAAAAGAATCTCATTACCATCCGTACTGGACGCGCAAGCGCTTCAATTCTCGATCTTATCAAGGTCGACTACTACGGAGCATCCACTCCTCTCAACCAGGTGGCATCCGTATCCGTTGCAAATTCACAGCAGCTATCCGTCTCTCCCTATGATAAATCATCCCTTGGAGATATCGAGAGGGCAATTGTTGAATCAAACCTCGGATTAACCCCAAATAATGATGGAGATCTAATCAGAATCAACATCCCTGCCATTACAGAGGACCGCAGAAAGGAGTTGATGAAGAATTGTAAGTCTCTGGGAGAAGATGGAAAGGTTGCCATCAGAAACATTAGAAGGGATGGCGTGGAAGTTGTCAAGAAGATGGAAAAAGCCAGTGATATTGGTGAGGACGAGAGCAAGGGGGCTCAAGATAAGATTCAAAAACTCACCGATCAGTACGTCAAGGAGATCGATACACTCATTGCTGCCAAGGAGAAGGATGTTATGACCGTCTAAAACGGTTTCTTTCTTGTTTGAATTGCAACCCACCAATACTTATATCTTATATTGTCTTTCACAATTTAGAAAAAAGACTTATTTATATAAAATTGAGCTCTTTTATTTAGTTTAATTTACAGTCCACAAGGGTAAGAGTATTACACAATCTCATTCATACATGTATTTCGACATAGCACAGGGTCTTCACTAAAACACCTGTCAAGGGGCTAGAAAAAATTGGGTAGGAACTGATCCAACCGTGTCTGCGCTGGGATTCCATTGTCCCCGTTGGATGTCAGCGACAGCCTCAGGATTATTCCCGCCGGCAGGAGGAAGAATACCTGAAACTTTGTGATGCCCATCATGATTATGATGATGTTGAGGAAAATAAACGTTCATACTCTCACCACCATTCGAAAGACCCATTTCATTTGAATTGACCTTAGATGAACGACCTTCATCTGTCATGTTTAGAAAATGTTCAGATGATGGTTGATAATCATGCAGTTGTTGTTGCTGTAAATGATGGTGGAAACCATTGGTGTGATCATAATTGTAATTGGTAGTAGCATGATACCCATTCTGTGCTGGAAGGCCAATGGTTCTTGACATAGATTGTCCCAATCTATTTCTGTTTGATAATTCTTGAAGTCTAGTGGAAGAAGGATGTTCTTGAAGACTCTTACACATATATGGATTGTCAGTCATCGGTGCAATGGTATCCTCGTAGTTACTGGAATGAGTCGAAATGGTCCCTGCATCGCCGTTTTTGTCACCTGGTGTATCAAGCATTGTCAACAGAGCAGATGTCATCATGGAGAGACCATCGTCTACAACATTTCGCACAGGGAACTTCTTTCCTCTAGTTTCCATCCTGTGAGTAGCATCGTCATCCTGCTGTCCCTGAAGACCAAGATTTAGCTCCTCGTTATAGTTATCGACGGACATTTTTCTCTCAGGGTTGGAGAAAATTCCATTCACGTCATAAAGTTCATCTCTGCTTTGTCTTGGCGCAGTATGATTCATATGAACGCCTTCAGACCCATAGTGACGCACACCTGAAATTCTTGAACCTTCGTGGGTTGTAGGAGGCATCATTGCATCTCCAAATGTCAACATAGCATTCTCAGAGGACGAGTGGTGAATAGTACTGATCTGTGTTCTTCGGGTTGTGGCCTATAGTTATGGATGGAGATGGAGTTTCGAGTGAGATCACAGAAAAGAAGAAGAAAAGAATGCAATATCATCTTTGCAGAATTAAGAAACTTACGCCTTGATTGTGTGCGATATATTGAGGGAGCTTTTCAATATTCGAAACAGCAGTTTCGTAAGAAGAAGCAATTGTAGAGGACGTAATACTTGGAGATACAGGATTTGATGAAGTGTCTGGAGTAGAATGCTTATAGTACCGAAGCCACTTTTCGTTTGTGTGCTGAACTTGTCCTTGACCTTGATATTGGTACGAATGGAAAATAGTATCAAGCGATCCATGTCTTACTTTTTGAGGAACAGAATCTACTACACGTCTGTCTTCATCGATAGTATGATACATGTTTGGTCTAAGGTTGTCTCTTCCTTCGACTAGGGATCTACCCGATGCAGATCTATCGCAGTACATTGATTGAGAGAGGTATCTATTGGGATCTATTCCTATAGCTTGAGCATTGATTGGATGGTGGTATTTGCAAGTAGCTCCGTACTTGCATCTACCGTGCTTGAGGAAATAGATACAGTCTGGCTCGTTAGGACGTTGAGGGGGTGAGTGGCCAACATTCCCATCACCTGGTATTGATATATCGTAGGGCAGACCAAGGTTCGAATGCTGGCCACCGGCGATACCTACTGGGTAAGAAGGTCTTGCCTTTCCCATCATATGGGGAGGATGGTGAAACTTGCACGCCTGGCCGAACTTGCAAGATCCGTTCTTAAGGTAATATTGGCATACTAGTTCGTCCGGTCTAATCGGATAGGGAGGTTCGTTCGGGTCAGTAGTCTGAATACCACCAGTAGGGTGATGATATTTACAAGAGTCACCATACTTGCATCTTCCAGTGCGAAGGTAATCTCTACAGTCGGGCTCGCCGGGTCTACGGGGATAAAGTGACATCTTTTAAAAGTTGTGGTTGCAGTCTAGCAATATGAGTTCAACTTTGTTCTGGTTCTCTGGAACGATGCGTTAGGAATTCTTGTTGAATCTTGAGGCAGAATGTTAAAATTAGAAGGCTTTCTTGAACTTTGTGGGCAGATATCGTTGCGCGTAAAGGGCCGTAGACTCTGTATGGGAAATGAATAGGCTATGGTATCGAAATATCTTCTCGATGTAGTTGGCAATGCTCTATTACAAAGGATTGTCGTACTCCTATGCAACTAGTCTTTCTTGACTTTGCTCAGTTTCTAGCTAGCTACCAAATTAAATGGTCTACACTCTTGCGCCCTCCACGCTGTCTCCGAATTCCAGGAGTGTTTCAGTGTGCAGTACTATCGTAAATTATAGCTCTGATCCTGATCCTGATAAATTTATTTTATAAATATAGGGATTGAGGTGGTTGCGTGATTGGGGACAATATTGGGGTTATTGATCATGCACTATTGTGAAGGACAATGCTGATGTGCTGGCGGTGCGTGCCATTAAAAAAGAAATTAGAGAATGTTCTTTTGATGTAGACTACTGTTGTAACGTCCGAACACATGTAGCCGTTAGATATTTTTAGGTTGCGCGGTAGAAAAAGAACAATCCTGTAATTAATTTATACAGTCATGAGGATGTATATATTTTATATGTTTTGTAAAAGGCCTAATGACTAATGACAAAGTTTAAAGTTTAATAGTAACCTTCTCCGGCATTGCTCTTTTATCTTTTATCTATCATATGGAAATTTCAAATATCTATCTATCAAATGATGCAATGCGAACCTAACAATGTCTCAGTTGGTTCCTAACTTGTGCGTAAACTACGACTGTGAAGGTATTCAATTGACAATTTTTAATTAAACCCCATTTACAGTCAATCAATACATCTCAAGAATATTTTCATTAGAGCATATCTACCCATTTTCACTCGCCTTCTCTCGGCGCGGGCCGTACGATGGTCCAGTTCAGTGTGCAAGAAATTGATTTGGAATGATTTTGGATCCTATACACGTTTCCAGCTGGAATCTGAAACATGTCTCCCTTTGACAAAAGAAACCTTTTCGCAGTCCCTGCATCGTAGTTTCCACCATTGCCTTCTGGATCCGCTATGGCAAGTTCTACTGATTTCGGCTGACAATCTCCAACATTGAATACCTGAAAGCATGGTCCTACTCCTTCTTCATCCTTGATACCTTGCGGAGGAACCACCATGCATCCGCATATAAATCCAGGCATTCCATCACCCGGTGGGTCGACATTAAAAGCTTGTGCAGCCTTGGCTACAACTTTGCCATCTTTCTTCTTCCGTTTTTTTTTATCTAGTGGCAAGTCGTGCAATGTCATCTTCTCACTGTAGTATATTACCTCTATTCAAATACAAAATCGTAAATATGAGACACCATTGACGGTTGCACCGGTTTGCGAAATAACATCACTGTTGGAACTTACTCTTCTCCAATGTAACACTCTCGGAATCCCACCATATTGGTGCAGTATCCCCATCATCGATATCAAACTTCTTTCGCAATTTATTACTATCAAAGAGTTTGTCCTCGCCATTACCCTTATTCGATTTATTTGCGGCTTTTCGACCTGATTCATTGTCATCATCGCTGTCAGACTTTGGAGTCACAGTGCGTTTCTTATATGGTGTAGGCTGTGCTTGCTGCACACCTGCAACCATGGGCATGTCGCCAAATATTTCTGCGAGAACGCCTTCTTCATGATTAGGCTCATAGACGATTTTTTCATTCTTCCAGAACAGCAGAGGACGAAATTTTCTTCTTCTTGACCTACGAACTCCTTCAGGGCCATCATCGTCTTCTTCGAATTCTTCTGCTGGTATTGTCCTATATTCCCTAGGACCTGATTGATAACCAGGTCCACCAGAGGGAGCCGATATTTTAACTTTCTTTAGTCGCCCTCGACTTTTCTTTTTAGGTGGTATCTTCTTTGAACCTGATTCCTCCGAATCTATAGACTCTTTACGTTTGCTCTTCTTTCTGGAAAGCTTGCTTCTTGATTCAGCATTGCTTGCAATATTACCTGATTCCTCTGAATCTATAGACTTTTTGCGATCACCCTTTCTTCCTTTTGAACGTTTGGTGTCCATTTCTTTATTACTAGACGAGCTATCGTCCATTTCCGCCTGGGGTGAAGGCTGATTATCAGCCAGTTCAAAGCCAGGGCCGTCGTTGTCGCCATCGCTGTAATCGTCATTTTGTGGAAAGTCTATTTTGGCTGCGTCGCCCTCGTCCGGATGAAGACCCATGTTATCCAATACATCCAATAGTTTGTCTTCTAACTTGTCGCTTGCGTCATCCTTACGTGCACGAGCTTCTGTTACAACGTGTTCCTCGTGAATAGGCGATAAGGGAGCTTTTGCTTCCACTTCCTCTTCGTTTGAGTCGTCGTCATTATGCAACATATTAACATCCAGATCCTCTACATTTTCTTCTTCCAATGATCGGTGTTGTTTAATACTTGTTGGCGTACCATTATCCTTGGGAGTAGCCGGAGTGGGGGGTATTGTTGAAGCTCGACTCAAATCCGAAGGACTAAACATCGCTGCCCTTGATCCTTTTCTCTTTCCATTTCTCTGCAGAGAGGTTCTCAGCCATTCACCATTGTCACTATCACTTCCATTGTGATCACTGCTTTCTGATTGCGATCCAGTGCCTATATCAAAATTTGGCTTCAGCTTGGCTTGTCCCTCTTTATATTCATTCTGTAGCTTTTCTATTTCCGCTCGTTTCTTCTTTTGCTTCTCTCGTCTCTTTAATTCTTTGCTATCCACCTTCTTTCCTTCATCTGGTGACGATGATTCAGAGTCCCCATGCAAGCTATCCTGTGTACTAGCAAGTTTTGCCGCTTCCCAATACGGTGAATCGTCGGCAAAGCCGTCGTCGCCTTTGTCGGTCCGCTGAACTTGTATTCTATAACGGCCTGATTTTAGTATAGAAGCAGGGGTCTTTTCATCATCTTTTGACAAAGTCTCTAGAGTTGAGGAAGCATGAGGAGAAGGAGCCGATCGCCGTGCAGATTGTCGTAGAGGAGATGGCGATGTGGAGGCGGGCGCTGGCTTTGATTTGTTCATAATTTCCTTAGTTTTTTGAGGATCTCCTTTGAAAGAAAACCTCGGCATTGATACCTCCACACGGTCGGTCTTGCAGTTATATATTCTACAAGAGCGTTTTTAAGTTGTGATAGGGTTCCGAATTAGTGACTTCAGCAGAAGTTACTTGATGTGTGTGGGTCCTTGTTATGATGTCGTTGTCGTTAGAAAAGGTGAGAGCTAGTTTTCAAAAACGGTGAGAGCTAGTTTTCAAAACATAAGTGGGTGGGGGTAAACAGTACCCCCCTAAATCAATTTAATATTTTTTTCGTTTCATTTTAACAGAAATCTGCTGAAATGATGATGATGATGATGATGATGATGATTCACATTTCTTGGTATGATGAACATTATTCATGCTCTCATTGATAGAGAAGTATAGTATAATGAATAAACCCGAGATCTCTTGCGTTTGAAATTAACATTTTGCGGCTGTGCAATGATAATTATTTCTTCTTATTTCCTTTCGTTTTATTGATTGCTCGTTTCTTGTCTTTTTTCTTGATCTTGTCCTTCCTCTTCTGAATGTTTTCGCCTTTAATGCTTTTTTTGTGCGCTTTCATAGAGTCACGCTTTTCCTTCTTGGCAGTTAGGTGCTCCTCGGGTGTCAATATTTTCTTAATGTAGCGTCCATCAGCATCATAGTTTTCGTCGTCTTGGTCGTCCTCGTCGCTGCTCTCTTCATCATCTTCATCCTCATCGACATCATCATCATCATTATGCGAGTCCAAGGCAGCAGTATCAATTTCGTCATTTAGTTCAAAAGCCACCTTCTTCTGTTTATTAACAACTGCATCAATGACATCCGTGTTACCTGTTAAAGCAGCAACTGCCTGTGCATAAGTTTCTTCTACCTCTCCATCGGCCATCATTTGAATGTCTAGTTCAGCAACTTGATTCAAACTTCTGGGTAAAAATTGTGACATGAAAACAGCCTCGTCAACTTCATTCTTTTGTTCCCACTCTTTTTGATCACCTACTGAAGCTTGAGCTAGTTTTTCAAAATGAGTATCTGCCTTTTCCATGATATTGTCCAAAGCATTTGACTCAGATTCTTCTGTATTTTCAATGGCTGTGGATGTGATGAATTCAAACAGTTGTCTTGTGGTCATGACATTTAAGTTACCGTTCTTGCGAAAGTAATCATTTACGTTGGACACATCCTTTCTGAGAAAGTCAAGCGCACTAGGGTGATCAGTCTCTACACTTTGGGATACATCAATCACATAAACTCGATTGTCGTGCCAGAGTAGATTGTACTCTGAAAAATCTCCATGGACTAATCTACATCGCTGATACATGTGTCTCAAGATCAAGACGGTTTGAACATATGCTTCACGCAGACGCCGCTCAGAGAGCTGAGCATCCTTGAGCCTTGGCGATGGCCACCCATTCTCTCCTAAAAATTGCATCACTAGCACATGTGCTTTCAAGAGGATGGGCTTTGGAGTTGGAATCGACGCAGCATAGAGACGACGATAGTTTCTCATTTCCTTTTCGGCCCATACTTTCACCATTTTACGTGGATTTGATTTACAGTATCCTTTGCGCCATCTATGCTCACCAGCAACGTATTTATCACGATCTTTGAACACAAGAATGGATGTTTTATAGATTTTGACAGCATATTCATGTACTGGCGCACCTGCATCTGTTCCCTCTTTAAGGAACGGATCAGTTATATTTGCATTACCAGCCTTGGCATAGTATACGTTTGCCTCCTTCCCTGTACTCAGACACCCGTCGATCTTTTCAAAGATCCCAGTGCTTAACAGACGAAATAGAATCAACCTCGTCCGTGGGTCAAGACACTGTTCAACAGTCGCACGATCATCTCTACCAGTATGCGAAGTGCGCTTCGAAGCAGCCATATTACTCATCTTACTCACTGAATTCGAAACAGAGTGAGACATCGACCTTGTGGATGAATCACGAGAGTCGAGGTTTAATTTAGAGGAGGACATGGTGGCAGCTTTCATGTTATTTCCTCCTCCTCCAGAACCACCTTCAAATTCAAAATCATCTCCCATATAATCGTCATCAATGTAATCATCGACATAGTCTTCTACAAAATCAGGTGTTTGTTCCACTTGCGTAGCCTCAGCGATGGAGGTAGGAACATTATCTTCGTGCTGAGGAAGTTTCTGTTTATCGGCCACTGGTGGAGAGGGAATCTTTTGCTCCGTGATTTCGACGCCCAAGCGAGATTGCATCATTTTTACAAATTCAGCGTCCTCGTCTGTGTTTGCGTCGTCAAATTGGCCGTTGAAAGTCATTGTAACAAAAAAGGAATGTAGGTAGGTTATCGCTTCGATCTTTTAGCAGTTGTAAAGGCTAGTACAATGGCAACTACGTATGTACTTATGATATGCTATTTGCTATTGTCACTTCTTTCTCATCAGTCATCAGTTCTCATGTGTGTTTTCCGCCACTTGATTGATGGTTGGCTCCCATTTTCAAATTTTCTTCTTCGGCATTTTCACTTTGTGTTTTTTGTTGTTTCCCGCAAAAACATGGAAATGGAAGCAAGTTTGAGTGGTTTTGGACAGTTGGCTCATAGCCTTTCTTGATGACCTTCATTCAATTTTTATATTTTATGCTGATTTTATGTTCCTGCGACTGCTGTTTGAGGATTTGTATCTATGAATGGAGACTTCTTATAATAAAAGTACTTACTGTCAACCTGCACCTTACTTACAGTTTGTAACGATTGGACATTTAAACATTGAGGTAGAATGACAATCACTACAGAATCAAAAGTTGAAGAGAATGGGGCCAAGATGGAAGATGACCGCAATTTTCTCAGTGATTTGATGAAAGCTGCATTAAACGGTGAAGGAATGAAAGTTCAGAGGTCCATTATTGAGTACAGCATCAACCATGAATTGGCTCAATATTCAATCTTGAGAGACTTCAAAGATGGATCAAAGCGCAGTACTATCCATTTTGCTTGTCAATCAGTACCTAAGGATGATGAGGACGTGGACATTATAGAATTGCTTTTGAAAAAGACAAACTACCCAACTTCTGCTCTGGAAGCAATTGTTCGTCTCAAGGATGTTGATGAGCTTACTCCGCTCATGCTCGTGTGTCAAAGCATGCATGACAAAACAATAGAGCGGATAAAATGTATTCTTGATATTGATAAAAAAGCTGCCCAGGCTCGTAGCAAAACTGGTGCCACTGCTTTGCACTATGCTGCAGGTGCTGGGGCGTCGAAAGAGGTGATTGCAATCATTTATGCGCATGGAAAGGATGCACTAAATGCAGCCACTGAGCAAGGGAGTACTCCTTTGCATTGGGCAAGTAGTGATGCTCCACCAAAGGACTATAGTCACACAATTAATGCCTTGATTGATCTTGGGGCTGAGGTCAATCCCAGTAGCGAGGGAGGCATTCCACCACTCATTGTATCATGTGCATCTGCAAATGATGCCCATGCAAAGTTGCTAGTTGAACGTGAAGCTGATAGAGGAGTGATAATGAGCGGAAACGTTACTGTTTATCACATGGCTGCCGATCTCAATTTGCAAGCAACACTTAAAGCGATGCTAGATACTGATGCAAATGTTGAAGCCTCGACCAGTGCCAAATGTCTAAAGGTACAAAATAAGAAAGGCGAAACACCTCTTGATCTTGCAGCTCAGCGCGGTAATTTTGAATGCTTCAAGATGCTTTGTGGACAGGAAGATGATGAAAAAGCAAAATCTTCCATGACAAAACTTCAAAAAGAATGGCACGAAAAGAGGAAAGACAAGCCTGAAGAGGAAGAGGAAAGCAAGCCAACTCCAATTGTTATAGACGAAGAAGCCGAGGCTAAAGCTGCTGCTGCCATGCTAGTCTCTAATCCACCTTCCCTTTCCGAAGAAGATAAGGAAAAGGCTGCTGAGTTAAAAAAAATGGGTAACACAAAATTTGGAAATGGTGAATGGGCTGATGCTATTGCATCATACACAGATGCCATCACTCTCAATCCTTTGGATGAAACCTATTATTCAAATAGATCCGCCTGTTTCCTCAAAATGGACCAGAATCAAGCAGCACTCAATGATGCAGTTATTTGCCGCTACTTGAAACCAAAGTGGATAAAAGGTTGCTACAGATTGGCCAGTGCTAGGTTAGCATTAGGTAGATTTGAAGATGCGGCTGTTAGCGCATGGGAAGGGCTTAATTTGGACGAAGGTAACACAGAATTGGAATCTTTAGTCACAAAGTGTATCAAGAAGGGTAGAAAGGAGCATTTGGAAAAGACCAAGAAGGGTGGGATGAAATAAAATACAAGATTGTGATAGCTGTGTAGATTGGAGCAATATTTAAGATTGGATCTTCGGGATAAGTTCAAAGGATGTTTTCTGCTCTTCGTTGACGGTAATGCGTCCCTATGACTGGAAATCAGAGTTAGACTGTGCCTCCTTTGGGCAGGTAAGGGTAAATATTAAAAACAATTGTGGAATCGACCATATTTAATGTTTTTGATCTTTATCAACTAATTGTCTAGGTTGTTTTATGAAAGAATTCCAACCGAATTCATTCACCAACTTTACATCACGTACACTGTACGCACCTAGATCTTGACTGGTGTCAGGTACAGGTAAAGAGGCTGCAGGTGTAGTAGACAGTGTAGAAGTGTGCTATTCCTACGCAGTGGCGATATTGAATAAGTGGTTGCTCATGTGATATCACTAGAGTAGAGTTTTTTTAATTTATTCTGTACTAATGAGTTTCTGAGCAATGATCTTCCGCCTCCTTTTCATTCTCTGATAAAGTACTCGCTGCACCTATCTTGAAGAGGCTAAAATTCCACTGCGGTGTAGGTTGTAACATAATCGTAATAACACAAGTAGTTTGTATTGCACTCTGCTCTTGCATGCCAAGCAAGGCAAATTGACTGAGTTGGCTACTCCTCGGAGAAATGAAGAGCGGGAACAGTTCCAGAGCGAATAGCTAAGTCCTGGCATGTCATTAAATTGCCTAAACAATGTGTTCTTAAACGTTGTATTGTTCAATAGAACATTGTGGGGTAGTCCATCCTGGTTAGTGCGTGCCACATCTACGTGGACAGCTGCCAGCCCACTGCACGCTGGTAAGAATGCCACTGCCCCTGTTGCTGAAACTGCAATTTATTGGTGTGCTAGACACATGGTCTACAGCGCATCAAGTCCCAGTTACTTTAATAGTTGTTGTCCTCCTCCACATCTCGTAAGAAGCACCAGTCTAGACACGGGGCAGGCACTCATTGCTCCAGCGTGCCTTTTTCTCTGTGTGAAGCATGCGCTTGAGTTCAGACTATTTTTTCGGCAAGTCATCATAAACCGTAAACGATTCGACTGCATTATCTCCACACGCGAAAGGTTGCTATCCATTGAAGAGTATCTGGTAAGAAAATCACCATTTGCAAATGGGACAACATGGAGATCACCAAACAAGACTTGACACATAATCTCAACTCTCCTGTGCATATACCTACCATTCATATGACATAGTGGTGGATTCACCTTTGACTTCAATACTAGGGACTCAAGGTTGTTATTATTGGTACCTGCCGTTCCGTCCATCAACGCTTCCCATGTGGCGCTAGCTTCATATCCTTCATGTTCAAATTGCGCATATAGCAAGAAAGCAATCAAACCTCTGCACACAATATTCACACTTGTCAATTCGAACGACAAGGTTTTCAGTAAGGTTAGTAAACTCGCTGAAGCGATGAACTTTATCTCTGGTCCACACTCGCCTACTTTTCTCATCCAACGCAAACTGGAGGGACGAAAATTGCTGGGCCTTTGGTGCTGCAGCCAGCTCCTTCCAAATAAATTTCACCTGATTTGTTGTCACTGTCACCCCTCTTTCTCGCCTGTGGTCTGGGCCAGATCGAATGTGTCGAAATTCTACTGAATCAAGGAGCTACCTTTACAAACGAAGAAGTTTCTTCCGATCTTACCCCGCTCATATGCCAGTTTGTGCGGTCATGACGATATCGTGCAGTTGTTGATCAATAAGGGGGCAGATGTGCAACCACATGTGGTAGAGTTGCTGATTAGGCATGGTGCAAATGTCCACCAACGAAACGCTATCACTAGTTGGAACCCCTCATACACGCTGTCATAGGAAGAATGCCGTTAGAAGCCGGTGCTGATATAAACACACGTGGTTCCTCTTCGTTTGAATCATACGATTACGAAGGAGATACCGCTCTCAACCTATGCTGCTGTTATGATGATAAAGTCAAGGTCGTAAAACTGTTACTTTCAAGTGGCGCTCTTTTGGATGTTCTATGCAAATCTGACGGAAGGAATGCCCTTCTTGTTGCTGCTAGGCATGATAATTTTGGAATTGTTGAGCTACTGATTCGTGCTGGTGCTGATACAACTCTACGCGATCTCAATGGTAGCAATTTTATTGACTTATTGAAGCTCCCGTGGAATGGTGAGTGTATTCGTGATTCAGATTTGGAATGCTTGAACAACTTTGTCTATGTGTGATGAGTAGACGTAAGAAGCTTGAACACTTCAACGGGTATACAGTAGTATGTGGTGGTAGATACTTATATGATTAGATGTCAAAAGAAGATTATAGGATAGGTAAATAACAGGGAGTTCATACTGACTCCTGTGTAAGAACAAAAGTATGGACTGACTTGACACGGCATAGCTCACAGGTGTAAGTAATGCAGCTTCGTTGATTACATTTTTCAAATCAGCTCCAGTGAATATTTTGGTCATGCTATCGTCTGCAAAAAAAAAAAGATCTACTGCATTGCTCATCCTCACATTACGAGCATGTGGAGGAATTACAACATGGCGATCAAAGCGACCTGGCCGCAAAATGGCAGGATCGAGAATTGATCGACGATTGGTGGCAGCAATGACAATAACACGAACTTGTTCGGATGGGTTATTAGGAGATTTGAATCCATCCATTTTGCACAAAAAGGCGTTGAGGGTTTGTTCCCTTTCATCATTCCCTCCAGACCTCCTATGCCGTCTCTACACTTGGCAAGTGCATCAATTTCATCAATAAACACGACGGCCGTTTGTTGTCGAAGGCACCTACAACAGACACAAAAACTTATGTTGCCCTGTATTCTTTTTATTTGGTTGATTTATTGGATGAAGACACATTTTCAATTGTAGTAGCAGAGCTGGTCTTGGTCGTATTGTCTCTGTGGCTTCTGTATCACAATGGAATTGATTTGACTTGTTTCGGATGATAAATTAAAAAAGTTTCAAGACTTTCACTTGGGAAAACTCTTCTTTTGCTGATATTTACATTTATCTTCTTGTCGGATGGCGGAATCTGGTTGTTCCTGGTTCCCTTTCAGCTTGACATCGTCTTCGACGTGTAACTTTACATGAGCATAATTTTTAGCATCGTCTATGTTTTCGTTCACATTTGTTAGTTGTTTCCAAAGAAAATAATAAGGACTCCCTTTTTTGTGATGTTGCGCTCTGCTTAGCATTTGGTGTTGAAAACATGACCGACTGGTTCGAGCTGCTCGCTTCAATCCTTGGGCTTGCACCTTTCGACATCTTTGTACACTTCTTCTTATCTGACGTGAGCAGCGTGGACTTAGGCGCATTCCCAATGACAAATTCTATTGCAATACGTCGGGCATTTTTCCATTTGCAAACAAGCTATCATTGCATGCATCCTTGTATCTTCCACAAATGGAATTACACAGCAGCTCTCCTTCAATATGATTTTTACATCTGCTATTAGTGTTTGTCATGAACCAGGTACAACCAACTTTAGCCAAAGTATTCGACAACAAGAAAGTTCCTGACACATCATCGGGGCAAGGGCCCAACGCAATTAATTCTTTATACATGGATTTCATAGTATCTAGGTGCTGTAAGGTACCACTGAGATCCATAGTCTCGGATATATCATCCATCAGATCGAACAGATTAATTTCATGCGTTCGAGGATTATGAACAAGCTTGAGGCCATTTTGCCTTAGCGCATGTTTGAATCCTTTCACTCCAGAATCATAAGACCAAGTTCCTAAGTATTCTCGAAGCATTTCAGTCTTTTCCTTCATGGCTATATATGGTGCAAACGAAACTGAATCATATGCAGTGCCATAGGGAATGTCCACACCAACAATTTCACAGAGCGTCGCAAAAACATCGTTCAATCCAATCAGATGTTCTCTGGATTCATTTTCAGGAAAGACACCATCGTACCTCCAAATCATTGGAACTCTATGACCTCCTTCCCAAATCTGACCTTTATTACCTCTCAGAATTCCATTGGAGTAGTGTGAGAATTGTTGGGACTTGTGTAGACCACCATTGTCACTTGTAAAGATAATTATTGTGTCCTTCATAAGTAGTCTTTCTTCCAGAGCACCCACAAGAGATCCGACAACAAGATCTACTTCATGCAATATATCTAAATGTGAAGTCATATATTGTCCTTTGATAACCGTGCCGTCCATGTAGAAATCTTCGCGAGAAGAAGTTATTTAGATTTTTAGTGAGAGACATTGAAGTCAAATTGATGGTATGTGATGATGATCGTAATGAATGTACTTACCAGGTGGAGAATGTGGAATATGCACTCCTCCAAGAGCAACGTATGCAAAAAAAGGATCATCGGGCTTGTCATCAAGGTGATTATCAACAAAGGCAATTGTCTCATTTACTAAGATCATATTGTAAGCAGTTGAATCCCAATCTTTGGACCCTTCACCACCGTGCTTGCCAATGATGGATCGCCCATGAGGCATATCATGCTCAGAATCTGTTCCCCAATACATAACATTTTCTTGTTTTGTAGTCAAAAATCCATCCCTAAAAAACGAGTATGGAGGAGCCTGAATACCTCCGATCGTGATGAAAGATGAATCAAAGCCAATATCTGGCGGGCCATCAATCAATGCTTGCGATGCTTGCGACCAATCATGCATAGGATGAGTCAATGAATGAGAAAAATTGTACAGTCCATTTGGAGGTGCCTTTGCCCCGATGTGCCATTTACCAGTCATGAAAGTATGATAATTTGCACTTTCCTTCAACACTCTTGCAATACTCTGTTGCTTCCCTCTAAATTGATTTGAATTTTGTCTGAGACTCCACGATCCTCCTTGATTTTGTCCTCTATGCGCATACAATCCGCTGAGCAGCATATATCTTGATGGAGCACAGAGTGGAGTTGAGTGTACGTCTTTAAAGGTGACCCCCTTTGCACCTAAACGATTGAGATTGGGCATATCTACAATACTCGAGTTCCAATAAGCTGGCATGTCCCCAGTTCCAAAATCATCCGCCATAATGATCAATATATTTGGTTTCCGTCTTGGCGATGGTGGATTATCCCATGGAGTTTCCGAGGGGGGTGGCGAGGGCTGGGAACTAGTCTTGGACGGGCTCAGGCTCTGGCTTGGATTCGTTTCATCTTGATTATTTTCTGTTCCAAAGGTTTCAGAATTTCTTATATCATCATTGTTAAAATCAAGAGTAAGACCTAGAATTGATCCTGCAATAACGAGACCTGCAATTACACCAGCCCCGATAGCAATGGGTAGCAATGTCCTGATGAACCACATACGATAGAAGGGCAACATGATGATTTCTTCCTCTTCTTTGATTTCTCGTTGAATTGCAGTTTCATGTTCCTCGCTTCCACTGCTACTATCGTCCATCATTTTCATGTATGCTTTGCGCATTTCATTATGATATTAGATAACAATGGAATTGATTTAATTTATAACAAATGCTACGATATCGTTTGGTCTATTGCACCCCCTTGTCACGGGTACAAAATAAAACCAGATAGTAAACTTTGTTAATTGGGAGAGGTAGCTAGCAAAAAGTATGCAAAAGCAACGAAGCAACAAGCAACAACGCAACAACGCAACTTCGTATATAACAAAGCAACACAACCCAACGCAACGGTCCTTTGAACATCTTTCACAAAATCGGTATCTTTTTCGTGTTAGACTATTGTACCAGGGTTAGTAGTCTACCGTACTGATGAAGATCTGACGATATCATATCTTTACAAAAGCACCAAGCATAAGATTATTTTGTCATGGTCCTAAAATCAACATGCCGGGCAGCTGCGGTTTTCCTTATTGCTGCAAGTTCCGATGCTTTGAGTCTACCAACGAGGGTGCTGTACGATTCCAGCAATTATTTACACCGCGATAAGAAATATCATCCTGAGCAGGCAGCCCGTATCGATGCATGCGTCAAGAAACTCTCATTATACATGGAAACAGCCCTGCAGCCTCTCGAGCTGATAGATGTGGCACCAACACAAAGCGAAATTTTATCATCGCAGAAAGAGAATCATATCAAGAAACCATTCATGGCTGGATCTCTGTCACATGCGAGAAGTTTGTTGACAGAAGTTCACTCGGAAGAACTAGTAGAATCGCTGGAGACCAAGTGTCGTACATCCAAGGATCGACGGATTGAAGAGGGGAAAAATGCGTTGGGATTTATTGGATATCTAGATGACGATACGTTTATGACAACTGAGTCCTACGATGTTTGCCTCCGTGCAACTGCATCATGGATTGAATGTGTCGATCAAGTTTTTAATGTGAATGCAAATAACTATGCCATGGCCTTGACTCGTCCTCCAGGTCACCACGCTACCCGGACACTACCAAATGGATTTTGCACTTTTAATTTTGCGGCCGCTGCTGCTGTGGGGGCGACTAGAAAGGAAAATTGCGGTAAAGTATCAATCATAGATTGGGATGTTCACTATGGTCAGGGAGTTGCTGATATCATCGAGGGATACCCAGATATTCGATATGTGTCAATGCACCAAGTGCCTGCGTTTCCTTATCAAGGACAAAGAAGAGAGACAAGGTGAATTGCAGTTTCTAAACAATAGTTGTACCATGCCAGCAGCTTGCATTCCACGACTCATAATCAATTCGTTCCTTATTTTCAAGCGGTCGTTATCAAAATATAATGACAGTTCCAATGGCTCCTGATTCGACGTGGACTTGTGGATACAGGGAACTGTTCACAGAGAAAGTGCTTCCATTTTGCTCTTCCCCTGACTGGAAACCTGATTTAGTCATTGTTTGCGCAGGTTATGATGCGTTGGGAAGTGATGAATTAGCAAGCTGCAGTTTAATTGCGGAAGACTATGGGAAAATGACTGCAATGTTACGTGAACACTTAGACGTCAATGCCAAGATAGTATTTGGTTTGGAAGGAGGTTATCAATTGAGGGATAATGTCCCTGGTGGGAACCTAGCAGATGCGGTACTGGAAACGATAAAAGCTCTCTGTTGACGTTGTCCCTTTCAGTGGTATCGGATAATTCCAAAGAGATCAGAAAATTACTGCATATGCTCGGATTTGTATTACTCTAACTGATTGTAAAATAACACGACCTTTAGTAATAGGTTGCCAGTTTTTGGAGTAAAAAAGCGAATGAACTTCTTTGAAATAAGAATATTGCGATACTGAACATCTTCTTTTCAGTGCGGTATTCAGATTCTTATAGTACTAATCTAAGGTACCAAATGCTCTGAGTACCATACTACTGTTTGAATCTAAAAAAATAGCTCAAGTTAGTACTTTACGCTCCTCGTGCGGCTACTGCGTGTGTGGGTGCAAGTAGTGCTGGTGCACCGTTCCCTGCTACTGCTGCTGGTCCTCCTGCTTTTGAATCCAGAAAACATTTTTTTTTCAGGTAGACCAGATTGTTAATTTGAAATCGTCCTCCCCCTGATATTGCTAGCCATGCCCATGCTCGCTCGTCGTGCTGATACTTATTGTAATAAATTAGATAAAAGTAGAAACATATTCTTGTCACAACGAATGAAATAAAGAAAACTATTTAGAAATTGAAAATAAGAGGAGCTGGTCCATTCGGTAGAATTGGTGCAGATGAATTTACGTGTTTTTACCTCAGTATTCAGTAATCATAAAATGACCTTTTTGGTCGTGATGATGATGGGCATCGTGTGGAGCGGCTTCGTGTGGAGCGGCTTGTATTTAGACTTTAGAATTGCATAAAAGATGGACATATTATAAGAAGCTACTACTGTAACGTGAGTTGCTCTATAGGTTTGTAATTAGCATAGTCGGACGCCCATCTGGAATTTACTTCGGACATCCTGCATCTGAACCCACATCAAATTAGCCGCACCTCGCAGTTGTCCATCTGAACATCCATCTTCTTGAGCACACAAAGGTATGTACCTTGCATCAAGATGTAGTGCAACTCAGTCAATTGATTTGCGCATGTGATTTTGTATTGTTTGAATGACTGTGATGTTGTGCTTACACAAATGCTGCTAGCATTGGATTTTGTTCCATCACCGAAATCTCAGCGAGTCTTTGTTCTGCCAAAACCTTGTATTCTTTCCAATGTATAGGGAGGTCCTTACCAGAATTTTTCTGAGACAGATTCAAATTGAATACAAACGTCTTGAACCAAAATTTTCCTTCGTTAATTGCCTTGATATTAGAGTTGCTGTAACCAAGCTCATATTGGTATGTAAGCCAAGCCTTTGGATTAATAAATCTTCTTGCTTGTTCAGTCAACTCTGCAGCTTTTTTGAGAAGACTCTTGCCCGTCTTAGGATTTTGCATAGAGCACATTCGAAAGCACAAACGTGCCTCAAAGATGTAAGAGATCCCAATAGAAAATCTTTCTCTGCCGACTTCTTCAAATGTTTTGACTTCTTCTTTCTGTACGTCCTTGCGAAAACAACAAGCAATATCTTCCGTAGTAAAGGATCCAAAGACACTTGCGCATTTCTCAAGGGGCTTATTATCGTTGTGGGTAACTATACTCAAAACTCTCGCCACAAAGTTTTCCTTGTCGCATTTTTCAACTGCCTTTTTTGCTTCAGTAAGATTTGATTTTATATCAAGTGAGAAATCCAAAAAAAGGGCAACCAAGTACAACCAGACTGCGTCTTCTGGGTTTCCTCCCTTCGACAATTTGTTTGCTTTTTTCCACAGACTCCTTGGTAGAATATTTTCATCGATGAGGGTCGTCGGGGCAGATAAGTTTGAATGTTTCCTGACTTTCTTCCTTGTCGCTTTTGAGCCAGCACATTCCTGTTTGTGCCCAGATTGCCAGCCCTTGACCTGACAATCTTTTGAGCAATATACAGCGACTTTGCACGCACTACACCTCATTGCATTATCTGTGATGTGGTAGCAATAGTGACACTCTCGATGTGAAAGTGCCGCTTCTGGTTTGATTTTGGCGACACACATCTGCGCTATATCTCTGAAGTCCCAGCATACTTCTTTCTGTGCATCAGTAGGTAAAGCATTTCGTTTTGCTTCTGCCTGTTTCCAATGAGAGAGCTGCTTCTTATATATATTTTTTGCATTGGATTCCGCATATTGTGAACAAAGAGCATACTGGGAGACTGCTACGGTTCCCATTTCTATCGGGCTGAGATCCTTCTTGAATTCTTCATATTCAACCATTACTTGCTCTAGGCAATCTATGGCATCATTTGCGCGAAATAAATTACATAATAACATCCCTTGCTTTTGAAGCAGATTAAACCTGGCCTTTGCGCTCTTGGCATGATGTAATGCTTGAGATATGCTTTGTAAACTGAACGATACCTGACCAGACTTGATGTAGGTAATGCTGAGCATAGTATGAATTCTCCAGTCGTCTGGACGCAAACAAAGAGCTCTCTGAAAGTATTTCTCTTCCTCGTCATCATAAGTTTTGTCCTTGTGAGATCTCTGCTTTTGGTACAGACATCCTAAAACGATATTGGCATCCGCTGCAATCTCTTTGCAACCGTCCTTACGAAGATTATTACATGCACTCACTAATTTCGGGTAGCAAGACAATGCGTCCCGGGTTCCGTTCTGATTAATGATTGCGGAAATTTTTGTATTTCCAGTATCGTGTTCATTGTACAGCAAAAGTCTTGCAGCAATCCTAACGAGTGCCTTTTCCGTCAAGATTGGTTCACCCCCTGCTCTTTCGTTGATTTAGACAGTTTCTTTCCAGGTAGGATCGAGTGGAATATCATTGGGCGTGTAGTTACTGTTCATAGTTTCCTGTTCAGCTAGCTTTGTCGCGTCCAGATCTCGAATGATTTGGCTGCAATCCGGGTCGTCGATGTCATCACCCATTTGAGCACACAACAAATTCGTTTGAGCGAACGTGAATTCCATGTTGTCTTTTTGTACCAAGCCTTGGTAGATGCTTGAGTTCAAGAAGATACGAGTAGTACAAATGGCTGATTCTTGGTTGGGAGGAGAAAAGGGGAACTGCGTTCTTTGAGAAGTACTTCTCTGCGCCACAGGGGGGCTAGCTGCAAATCTCAGGCTTCCTCTAACTTTTCTATTTGACTTCCAAGTGTAAGTGTTGATACCCTTCCTACTTGGAGTCCTGTTGTCGCCTGCTCCAACATTGAAGCTGAGCCCATCTGCATCAGCACCAGCTGTTGTATTATTTATTTCATCGGCAGCGATGGGCGTATCCAATTCCATTTCCTCTGGCGATTTCATGAACGAATTTGAACCCAAAACATTTACAGGGGTCTTGAGTGGAGGGATAGGTGCTGTAGCAGTAAATTTGGTATGCGAAGTGTTCAGTGACAAGTTGAATGGGTTTGCCTTTGTTCTGACAGGTTTGGGTCTAGTGGCTCTATTCCTAGGACTTCCCCGTCCTTTATTCTTCTCTTTTTCCTTTTTTGATAAATCAACTTTGAACAATGGCACGGTTGGCAAATTATCAGTAGGCAAGAGTACACGGTCAGGATTGCGTAGGGAAGCAGCAACAGGTTGGATTTCATCTTTGAGTTGGGGCGAAATAGGTACGGAGTTGACACTTGATGGAGGAGGATAGGATGGGAACTTGAACGTAGCATTTGGTAAAGGATTCTCTTTGGGCAAAGGTGGAATGGGAACAGAGCTGATATTTTGCGCTGAATTCCCAAAGACATTGTTATCTACATCTTGGGAAGTTGTAGCAGAGGGCGCCGTACTCATAATTGGTTGTGATGGCAGAGGCTTTGATCTGTTAGGGATATTACTAGACAGTGGCGTCTCAGCAGCCGCTCTCGATGCAAATGCAGTTTTCATAATTGGACCAACCGGAGAAAACAAGTCGGAAGAATCATCTTCATCACTATCATCAGGTGGAGGCGCAAAGATGGGTTTGGTAGCAGCTCCCTTCACCTCATTCGTCTTATCAAGGGGTCGCGACTTGACATTCACGCCATCTTTCACGGCATCTTGTGCCTGTCTCCCTTGTCCCAGATTAAGATGTTTTTCAATCTTGCGATCAAGCGTATCCATAGTCTCTCTAGCTGTTGCAAAAGAACAAGGACTTCCGAAATCATCCATGACTGAATTATACTGATCCTTATTAAGGTTTCGGGGTTTGTTTGGCGTGATATGCGTACGCGAAGTACCGATTGGAATCTCTGAAGAAGACCGAGTATGATCACTAATGGAATCAACATCGACGTCAACAACGTCTACATCAATATCTACCCTAGCACTGGCGTTATCATCACTAACGTTCTCAGTCTTACCCAATGAATCAAAACGATTTAGCAAATTATTGGGCAATTGAGATTCTTCCTTTCTCGCTGCTTGTCGATTCAAATGCAAGCTTTCAAGATTTTCCTTCAGTTCTTCATTCACATCATCGTCAGATGAAGACAACGACTCATCTTGAACGTCTTGAACCTCGAGTGATGATGATCTTCCTCTCCACGTTTCCATGGGTGTCGTCTCTTGTATATTTATATTAGCATGTCTACGATCATGAACTGCATCCTCTAGATCTTCATCGGAGTCACTTATTTGGGACAGACATCTCTCCTTGCAATTCCATAGCACTTGCGCCAATTCTTCATATGATTGGTTATCCGCAAACGAACCAAAATCATGATTCAATTTGATCTCTTCCGCTAACGATGTGACAGTTGTAGAAATGTTTGGATTCAGCAAGAGAGAATCCAGGAGTGCTCTGAAATTGATGGCGGACGTGGGCGATGATTTCATGCTTGCGTGTTCCTCTATTCTTTTCAAAATGTGTGTGCTCAAATAATTTAGAAGCGCTCGATTGAATCTTTGACCTGACCTTACGCACTGTGATTTTCTATTTGATCTGTGGATTGTTTTCACGGAAGCTGGAAGTGAAAAGTGGATGCAACAGTGAAGCTGTAGGTTTGACTTGAAACTTGAAAGGAATTTCCTCCAGGTTTCGAGTTTCGATCAGGTTCGGTGGCAATCTCACATGATGATGATCCCGCGCGATGGGACTCCCAACTGCTCCCAAGCTAGCATATGCAAAAACTGTGGAATTCCACTCCCAAATAGTTACATGTTCATTTGGGAGATCCATCAATTTCCACCGTTTCTCACGTAAAACACAAACAAGAAACGGCACCACACAATAGTACAAC